>Ga0306920_100002240_pt1 | contig 24401 bp, 23 predicted proteins | sample flu12Cox44000170_FD_204666 | JGI IMG/M metagenome (GOLD analysis project Ga0306920, IMG submission 204666) | Lab enrichment of tropical soil microbial communities from Luquillo Experimental Forest, Puerto Rico - flux4day.12C.oxic.44.000.170 (v2)... | ecosystem: Environmental > Terrestrial >...
ATGGCCGTCCTGTGCGCAGGCGGGCAATGACCGGGCGGGCGACAACCTCGCCATCTCGATCAGCGATTCTCGCAAGTACAAACGGTGGGCAGGCTGCACGAAGGAGATGATTCGTGCGGCTGTGGGCCAGCCCATACCGATCCGAAGACCGTAAGCAAAACCGCTCACGGCTTCGGAAGGTCTGATCCGGGCGGTGAGCGAGCGACTAACCGATTCGAATCAGTCCCGCTCCGCGGGACCACAGGCAGCTTACCCCATGACTTCGCAGCAACTGGAACTCATCGCTCGTGGCGGCCTGACTCTACCCGAACCCACTCTCACCCGCCTTCGCACCGTCGGCATCTGGTGTGACGCCAACCTCACCATCCAGCGCCGAGACCAGGACTGGCTCATTCGTGGCCAGGAATCGGGAGGGGCAGTCAACGACATTGGGCGCTATGTCAGCTTCTGCAAAGAAGACGGCAGCCCTCTCAGCTGGCTGCAGCCGGTGAAGAATTTCATGCCTAACGGCCTGCACGCAATCCTGCTCGCGAAGGGGCCAATCGTGCGAATGGACATGTACCGCTTCGAGACCAGCTATGACCTGCTCATCACCAGCCATACGCTCGCGCCCGAAGAAGGCACGCCGAAGCCCAAACTGGAAACGAGGCTAATCTTTTTCCATCGCTTCGGCGTGTTGGAGCGGGAACTGTGGGGCAAGGACAAGATGTTCCGCGGAGCGGTTGCGCCGGAGTTCTTCATGTCGAACGGCACGCGAATTCGTTTCAGTCGCGATCGACGCTCACCGCGTCAATCCCAAACTTCATCGCGTCCTTGCGGAACAGGTCCCGCGTATTGGGCGACTCGAAAGTGTCGAGGCGATCGAGCGAGACGCTCGTGCACTAATTCGAGACTATCTCGACGCGCATCGAGATGAGATCGATGTTACCGATCTAGATGTCGCGGCCTTCATCTGCGTGACAGCAGTGGAGGCGCTCACACATTCGGCAGTCCTCCACCGCCCAGAGGTTCTCACTGACGAGAAAGCAGAAAAGTTTGTGGACGAGGTAACGGACCTCGTAGTCCGATATCTGCAAAAGCCCCAACTGGCCTACAGAAGGAGACTCATGTCATCGTCGTAGACTAGAGCTGATCGGTAACATCCAGCGGCGTACTTTTCAGCAACAGAGCAAAACACGTGGTTACAAAGCATTTGAGCCCGGCGTTTCAGTTCTGAAGCAAGCCCAAGCCGAATATGCTCGAGGCGTGGCTTTGAGCGCTATCGCCTGATTTCGTCAGCCGTCTGTCCGACGTCAAGCATTCTTTCCGGGGTGAGTTCTGATTGTCGCCCATCAGCTGTCCCTAGTTACAGAAAACAAGTTGCCAACCTGCATGTATATCTCCTCGCGAGGTCAGCTTGCCGCGGACGGATGCCATCGCGGCGAAAGGCTAAGATGGCAAGCTGTGGGTCAAGATCACAAATATTGACTCCGATGAAACGGTCGAGGTCGAGTTCAACCTGGTTGGTACCACGGCAAAGGCCCCATCCGGAGAGACCCTGACTGCCCCTACTGTGGACGGCATCAATACGTTTGACGCGCTCAACACAGTCTTACCGAAGCCTATTTCAGCGAAGGCTCAGGGCGGCAAGTTGATCTTGAAACTCGAACCCCAAGTCAGTAAGTGTTATCTCAGTCGAGCAATGAGCGAGAATCGTCTTGATTTATTGGCGCAATGGCCGCCGTGGGACCTCGATCTCGCCAAAACAACCTCTAGTGTGTCTCAAAAAATAGGGAGCCGATCGGGAAGAGATGTAGAATTTCAGGGCATAAATATCCGGGCGAGAGGACTGCCCAAGCCTTCGAGGCTTGGTTTCGGTCTTCAGCCCACGGACAATGAGACTCTCTCCCCTGTTCGCATCGTCGTCAGTTCCGATGCAAATCGTTCGTTCGCAGTAGAGGGTCCTAATGTTGCACAAGATCAGCCGCCGTACTTTCGTCGCCACCGCCGCTTTTGCCGGCGCCAGTGCTGTTCTTCGTACACCGGCGTTCGCGTTGGAGAATCAGAGTAGAACTGTCGCGACCGGAGCAATGCCGAAGGGCCGCGAGGTTGTACCCCTGCAAGCGGTTTCCTTTGGTATGAGCAACGTCCGGCTAGGACCGGGCGCGTTCAGCTCGGCAGCGGAAACCAACCGCCGCTACTTGAAGACACTGCCTCCCGACCGCCTGCTCCATACCTTTCGCCTGACAGCGGGACTGCCCACTTCCGCTGAGCCATTGGGTGATTGGGAAAAGCCCGATTGTGAGTTGCGGGGTCACTTCGCAGGCGGGCACTATCTGTCGGCTTGCGCACTTTCGTTCGCCAGTTCGGGCGATGAAGAACTCAAGCGCAATGGCGACATCATGGTTGCAGAACTTGCAAAATGCCAGGCGGAACTCAAGAACGGCTATCTGAGCGCCTTCCCGGTGGAGTTCTTCGACCGCTTGCGCGACGGCGTCAACGTCTGGGCGCCCTTCTACACCATCCACAAGATCATGGCCGGGCATCTTGACATGTACCTGTATGCCGGCAACCAGCAGGCACTGGACACCGTGGAGAAGATGGCACGATGGGTGCAGAGTTGGACCGCCCCCTTGAGCGAACAACAAATGCAGCGTGTCCTGCTTGTCGAATACGGCGGAATGGGCGAGGTGCTTTGCAATCTTTACGGCGTGACCGGTAACAGCGAGTATCTCGACCTGGCTCGGCGCTTCGATAAGAAATCGTTTCTTGATCCCTTGGCAGCTCATCGTGACGAGCTGAAGGGTCTGCATGTTAACACCCATATTCCGCAGGTCATCGCCGCGGCTCGCCTGTACGAACTGACTGGCGACAAGAGGTACTGGAACATCTCCGACTACTTCTGGGACGAGGTCACCAGCGAGCGTTGCTATTGCACGGGAGGTACCAGCAATTTGGAATTATGGAGGTCCGATCCCGGCGTCCTCTCAACGCAATTGAGCCCCCAAACGTCCGAAGACTGCTGTGCTTACAACATGATGAAGCTGACCCGGCATTTGTTCGCGTGGTCGCCGCACGCGCAATACATGGACTACTACGAGCGAACGCTCTTCAATCACCGCATGGGCACGATTGATCCCGATACCGGCACCACGGTTTACTATCTGCCTCTTGGCAACGGTTACTCCAAGATTTACGCCAAGCCCTTCGATTCGTTCTGGTGTTGCAACGGCACGGGTGCCGAAGAGTTCGCGAAGTTGACGGACACCATTTACTTCCACGACGGCGATTCCATGTTCGTTAACCTTTTCATCGCGTCGGACATGAGCTGGCCGGAAAAAGGACTCCGCCTGACCCAGCAGACCTCATTCCCCGAGGAGCAAGGAACTACCCTGCTGATCTCGGCCGCTCAGCCTGTCAATGTCGACTTGAAACTTCGGATTCCCTACTGGGCGAAGACCGGGATTGTAAGAGTGAATGGCCACGTCGTACCTGCGTTCGCCGATGCGGGCAGCTACCTCATTTTCCGTGGCCCCTGGAAGAATGGCGATCGCGTGGAATTAAGTCTCCCCATGCATCTGCATGCCGCACCCATGCCTGATAAGAACACGGTGCAAGCGGTGATGTATGGTCCCTTGGTTATGGCCGCAAAATTCAAAGAAGAGCCCCGCGACAATTGGTATCGGCACTTCACCGCCGACGAGAAACAGGAGCCCGCTCCAACGCAGCAGTTCAAAGGAAAGATCGAGGATCCCGCAAGCTGGCTCGAACCGACTGGCGAAAAGCTGACCTTTCGAACCGTTGCACAAACTCATAGCGCAACGTTTAGCCCGTTATCGAGCATTGTGCACGAAAGGTACTCGGTATACCACGAGGTTGAAGAGACAACTCAGCTGACGAGTGGAGGTGACACTGCGTCGCGACGCACCGATTCGGCTGTCTGAATCAATGTCGGTAGCACGTCGCCCAAGGGCCCGTTCTTGGGATCGTCGAAGCCGAAATAAAGTTTGTGATAGGCCGCGTCAGGCCTTCGTAGATCTTTTGTTCTTGTGAATTTGGCAAGTACATCTTGTGCGATGGACATATCTTCGCTTGCGCCTCAAGGATTACGACGCTCTTGTCGGCTTGACATTCGGGACAAGTGACCTGCAATGCGCGAGTGAATATGAGCGGTCTACGAAGAGTACCGCACGGTACGTAGACATTCGCCGGCAGTTAGCGCAGAAGACCATGGTGCACGCCGTCATTTACATCGTTGAAAGGGGTCGAGCAAATTCTCTCGATCGTCGACCGGTTAAGCTCGCCCAATTCCAGAGTTCTCTTTGTTACCTTCAGCGCATTTCTTCGCTTTGGGCCAAACGCGTATGCGATGCACACGCCTGCTTCAGGAGGTGCATTGCGGAGTTTCTGACACAAATGGCAGCCATGCCGATCCAAGGTCGCACGGATTTGCTGGTAAGCTGACGGCTCAAGCCAGCATTGCTTTGAGGATCAGTTTGAGGTTAGCTATGCGGTTCAGATTGAGGTTAAGTGCCGGTATTGAGGTTAAAAACAGCTCTGCAACCGGCCTTGAATGGGCAGCTTGACTGCTGACTAATCCCTACCAAACCACCTCTAAGCGACTGCTGACCAGCTGTTTACTGAATTGCCGATATACGGTCCGATATTGCGTGCCCATTTGGCCTCTGCGGAATTAGGCCGTTGCGATCCTACTAGCTGCCTAAATTATCAATGTGAGTAAGTCTGCAACGAGCAAACTCCTCAATGGAGGAATTATCTCCGTGTGATGTACGTGTGCACCTAATCCGTTGATTCGCGGGCTTTGGCAGACCGCTGTAATGGTTTGGTAAAGCGTATTTAGGTTTACAACCCGCATTCCCATGGTGACGGAATTACTGGCAATCCGGACAAGTCTCACTCCTTAGAGCGCCTAACAAAACCTGGTCTCATTCTGTCCTAGACATGAACCTCCGGACGCAACCGAGTTTCGCGATTGCCGGCGGATTCCCACAGGGTCGTGACGAGTCGCAAATAAAGCTGGCGACTGTCGCCGCCAGCCTTCTGAAATGCGCGAATTGGCTAGCAATTACTCCGTTCGCAATGCCTTCATCGGATCAAGATTCGCCGCGCGGCGCGCCGGCCAGAAGCACGCCAGTAAGGCAATTGCTACTAGCAGTACTGCCACCGCAAGCAGGGTGAGGGGATCGCGCGAACTACTTTGCACCCAATGCGAGACAATCCGATTCAACGCAATGCTGACTGCTAACCCTACGATCATTCCAATTGCCACAGTAGCAGCGACAGACTTCAGTACCAGGGTGATGATGTCAGTGCGTTGAGCGCCCATGGCCATGCGGATTCCCATCTCCTGATTGCGCTGGTTCACTGAATAGGAGACAACGCTATAGAGTCCGGTCGCCGCCAGCACCAGCCCCAGCAGAGAGAACACTGCAAACAGGGCAGCAATGAAGCGCGTCTGTCCCCAGATCATCGTGTCCATAAACCAAGTCAAAGGATGATGCTGAATCGTGGCGATCTGAGGATCCGTCTCCTTAAGCCGCAGCAGAGCGGAATGTATGGCATCCTCGGCGTTGCCTTTGGTTCGCACCAGCAGGGAAACGTGCGGAACCATCACAACCGTATGGGGTACATAAAACGCGGGTTCGATCGGCGCCTGCTTGACGTTGTCCGCGCCGTTGCGGAACCCTGCATTGTTGCGCGAGTCGGCAACGACACCGATGATCTCGAACCAGTCGTCGTTGCCTTGAGCGATGACAAAGTCTGGCCGTTCCATTTTCAGTGTGGGCGCTTTCACATGTCGCCCCAAGGGACTTCCGTCCGGCAGATACTTTCGCACGAATGCCTGGTTCACCAGCCCAACATGCGAGGGGCGCATCAATTCCGACTGGGTGAAGTTGCTGCCCTGAACCAACGGAATTCCCAACGTGTCGAACATCTCGGGACTCATGAGCACCAATTGCGATTGGATGCCGGTCAGGTCCTGCTTGCCCTCGATCTCGATCTTGTCGGTGTAGGCCTGCATGGGCGGTATCCAAGTCGTTACAATGCTTGCCTGTTCCACACCGCTACCTGAGGCAATCGCCTGCCGGATGGAATCGAACTTGTTCGCCCGTTCGGTCCAACCCGGATAGGATTTGCGGGGCAAGACGAGGTTGAGGTTAGTGACCTTGTCCACGTCGAAGCCCAGCGGTATACGGTAAGCGGTTAGAAACGCACGCGTGGCTGCGCCGGCAATGGCCAGCAACACGAGCGTAAGCGCAACCTGTCCGGTAATGAGAAGGCGGTGCGTCTTGCGGTCGCTACCCCCACCAGAATGACGGCCGGCGCCACTCTGGATGAGCTCGTTCAGATTGGGTCGCGACAATTGCAGCGCCGGCGACATGCCGAACAGGATTCCCGTCAGAACTGCAAGCACCACAGAAAAGAACAGTACGGGTAAGCTGACCCGGATGGCTGCTTCATGCGGAAACGAGTAGTAAGGGATGGCTGCGGCAATCCATTTGACCGCGCCGTAGGCCAACAGAACGCCAAGTACTGCGCCGGTGAGTGACAGCAGCACTGACTCCGTCAGCAGTTGCCGCATAATGCGCCAGCGGGAAGCTCCCATCGACGAACGCAACGCAAGCTCGTGCATGCGGGCTGTGCCCCGCGCTAGCATGAGGATGGAAACATTGGCGCAGCCGATGACCAACAGCAGTACCACTGCACCAAACAGGAGCATCAGCGTTCCCGAGAATTGGCCCAGGACCTGCTCATTGAGTGTGACGGTCTTAATACGGGCAACCGGAGGATACCCTTTGGGGTCGCGATCTTTGAAACTCAGGATAATCGGCTGCAACTCGGCAGTGGCAGCTTCTAACCTGACGCCCGGCTTCAGCTTGATAAAGCTTAGGCGGTAGTCGTGCGGATCCGCGGTTGGAATGTACGGAATGTACACATCGGTGTCACCCCAAGTGAAGCGTGGAGCGGCCACGCCAATGATGTTGTAAAGTTTGTGGTCCAGCTCAATAGTCTTGCCAAGAATGTCGCGGCTGGCGCCGAACTGCTTCTTCCAGAACAGGTAGCTCAGCACCGCCACTGGTGATGCTTTCCCATCGCTCGTATCGGCTTCCGTGAATTGACGGCCGAGCAACGGCGGCACGCCCATGTAACTGAACAGGTTCGACGTGTACTCCCCCACCTGCACCGTCACAGGCAGTTGTTCATTGCCGGTCATAGTAACGGGGCGGTTGCCATCCATCATGAAGACTTCGTCCACGCACCTGGCCTGCTTCAGTTCCTCGAATTCCGCGCCGGTATTCATCACCAGCGCCATTTGCCGCCCGTCTTTGTCCAGCAACTGGACGTGCACCATGCGATTGGCGTCCTTGTAGGGATAGGGATCCATCAAAATACCGTAAACGACGCTGAATACCGCGGTGGTCGCACCTATCCCGAGGGCAAGCGAAAGGACCGCCGTCAAGGTGAAGCCCTTGTTTTTCAATAACTGGCGCGTGGTGAAACGAACATCCTGCAGTACGGATTCCATTTGTGCTACTCCTCTGGGCCTCCGGCGAACTAAAGTCCGCGCCGAGATCAAAAGCAAGCGCTTACCGGCCCGACTGAAGAGGCCGGCGAAAAACCCAATTTCCGTGTTGCAGAGGATCTCGGCGGCTAAAAGTCCATGTCCAATTTTCAACGCCTCGCGGCACGACTGAAGTCGTGCCCTGATACGAATCAGTCAGTCGCCGAAGCGAGTTTTTCAGCCCGCCGCGGCGGGTTAAGTCGTGCCCTGAGGCGGGCATCAATATGCGACCACTTATGTAAGTACCTACATTCTTACCACCAAAGGAAATTACTGAGAATAGACACCGCTGTGCTTCGCCTCGGCCATTCAGCCGTCCGTAACGTTATCTTCGGTGTTCGCTGGTCAGACAGCGTTTTCCCACCTGATGCATCTTCCCCCGATAATCTGTCTAAACAGGGGTGGAATAGGTGGAGTCGATCAGGACATACAGCAAGACTCCGACAGCTGCTCGCAATTGCTCTAGCCGTGTTGGTCGTGATCAAGGGCTCGGGTGCGTTTCCCTGGCGCTGGAAGTCACACTCACCGTCCAGCAGGAGATGCAAGCCCGCTTGGAGGAGGTGGACCGTCTGCGTAAAAAGCAGGTCGAGCGAGCCCGGTATGAAGCCGACTTGGCGCAGCGACGCTACCTGCACGTCGACCCGGCGAACCGGCTGGTAGCCGATTCCCTGGAAGCGGAGTGGAACAACAAACTTCGGGCCCTGAATGCCGCCCAGCAGCAGTATGAGGAGCAGCACAAAAAGGATCGGGCGGCAGTCAGCGACCATCAGCGTGCCAGTATCGCCGCCTTGGCCCATGACTTTCCACGGCTATGGCAAAATCCGCAGACGCCGCACCGCGAACGAAAGCGACTGGTACGGCTTCTGCTGGACGACGTGACACTCATCAGAAACCGTGAGATCACGGCGCACGTTCGTTTCAAGGGTGGGATTACGAAAACGCTGACCATGCCGCGACCTCTCAACGCCTGGGAAGCAAGAAAGACTCCGGCCGAGGTGGTAACCGAAATCGACCGCTTGCTGGACCATCACACAGAAACAGAGATTGCCAGGCTTCTCAATCAGCGAGGCGTCTGCTCGGGAGAGGGATTGACTTTCCATAGTCGGACGATCGCGCGCATTCGCTGCAGGTATCAGCTTAAATCACGCTATGATCGGTTACGCGAGAAGGGCTTGCTCACAGTCGAGGAAATGGCAGATCGCTTGCCGCTCACCCCGGCGTGGGTAAGGGCCTGGCGAAACCACGGCTTGCTTCGAGCCTATCCGGTGTGCGACAAGAAGCTGTGGCTGTACGAAGATCCAGGACCGAACCCACCACGCAAAGCCCAGGGAATTAAACTCTCAGAACGGTGCCGCTTCCCAGAGAACGTCGTGCACGGTTCGCAGGAGGTACAGTATGAAGCATAGCCCTTCTGCCAAGGACTGCGGAAGGCGGTTCCGATGGGCCGGATCCCAAAATCCTCTACCGTTGCCACAACCTCAGCGTTGAAGTTTGCATCACGGTCGAAAATCAAGAATCGCTGCGGCTGGTCATATCCCCAGGATTAGCACAGTTGCAGTGCAACCCAATGCGTGTTGGGATTTCGGGTCACGTTGAGTTGAAGAATCCTGCGCCGGTCGTGATCGATCAGAAAAAAGCAGTACAGCACTCCGAACGTCAGCGTGGGCACGGTGAAAAAGTCCATCGCCGCAATGGCCTCACGATGATTGTGAAGAAAGACCAGCCACCGCCGAGTTGGATCGGGATTCTTGGACGCACGTTTTATCCAGCGCGATACCGTTCGCTCTGAAACCTCGAAACCTAGCTTGAGCAACTCTCCGTGGATGCGAGGTGCTCCCCACGTCGGGTTCTCGGCGACCATGCGGAAAATCAGCTCGCGCACTTCCCTGCTCAAGGGTTTCCTCCCGGCAGGCAGCGATTTCGCGAAAGCCAAGCCCAATACAACCGGAAGCCGGTGCGATGCCAACGCACCACCGTCTCCGGGGTCACCAAGACCAGTGATCTCTTCCATCCAGACCACGCGCTCCTGAGGGCGATCCAGAAAAGCTTATCGAGAGAGCTCAATCGAGGGCGAGGTCGTTTCGCATGGAGAACCAGCAGTTGCTGCCGCAGTGCCAGGTTCTCAGCATGAGGTCTTCGCGGGATCGAAATGCGCCAACAAGCCAGCCGAAGAAGTGCCGAAGCAGCGGAATCATGGCAACGATCTTAGCGGACGGGCAGTGTCCGAGTTCCTGATTCCATGGACCGCCCAGAATCTTGGCGAACGACAACATCCCAAGCCGACTCTACACCTGATTATTCAGAGCACTAGTAGGAGGAATGTAATGCACCAGCGTGCCATCGGCCAGTGAGACGGTCACAAAATCGTCTGGTGTCTTCGTTGTAACTCCATCAGTCTCTGGATGAAACTCGATGCGTAGCTGCGTTGCATCCACAATTACCCGCAGGTAACCAAAAGAAAGGAAATCATAGTTATCAAGCGTCACAGAGTCTCCACGTTCAGGCTGTGCAAAGCCCGGCATGGAAATGGGCGTACGCAGAGTTGTGTCCACACCGATCTTCTGCAAAGGCGGGTGGCCTCCGTTTCCGCAAACTACATAGGGAATCTGCCTCTTTCCCAGGACGCGCGTGTAGCGCTGGTAATTGTGCGCGTGGCCAGACAGCACCGCATGTGGCCACACCCCTACTTTCTCACAAACCGCATCAATCTCCTTGAGCATCACCAGCGAAGTGATGTGCTTGCCAAACGTATAAGGCGGATGGTGCATAGCCAAAATCACTGCACCTTTGAATTTCTCCTTTTTGACGCGGGTCAGTGCCGCCACCAGGTACTCCAGCTGCACGTCTGAAATATTGTGAAACGTCGCCTTACCGGTCTTCGGATTCGTGGCCGACGAGATGACGCCCGGATTTTCGAGCATGTTCGAGTAGACTCCCAGAACCCGAACCAAGGGTGCTTCAAGGGTGAAATACACACCCGGTTGGATCATAGTTGTACGCGACAATCCGACTGCATCGCTACTGTGCTGAAACCCCGCCGTACAGAAATTAGCGTAAAAGCCTGAAAGCGAGAGACTAGGGTCGCCGGGCCGCGCAATCCCCGCGCGGCCCCGCGGGGGGGCGAACCGGGCCACCCATCCGTCGTGGTTGCCGGGGATCGCAAAAATGGGCGCAGGGTAATTCCGGAAGGCATTGTAGAACTGATCGTAGTAGTAGATGTGCTCCCCGAAGCTGTACACAACATCGCCGAGGTGATAGTAAAACTGCGGTACTTCAGATGGATTCTTCTCATCAAAATCAGCAATCATCTTTTCGATAACGGTGTACTCATCCTGAATGCCCAGCTGGGCGGTGGTAGCCCCGGTATCCCCTGCTGAATGGAAAACAATTTGTCCTGCCTTTTGAATGGCCTGCTCTACCTTGTCACCCGATGAGCCGAAGGCCGCGGCCAATTTCAGTACCGGTTCCGGTACTCCTTGCACAGTACGGAATGGGAGAGGATTGAACTGGTGCAACTTTTGGAGCTCGTCTAGGTGCTTGTATGCTATGGAATCTGAGGCGTGCGGGTCCTTGTATTGGCTCGGATCGCCTATAAAATCAGGCTCCGCGAAAACCGGATTAGTAACCGGACGTGGCACTGAGCTCACGATTGGACCTGAAGAAACCGGTTGGGATGCTGGCGCCGAAGCCGGACTGACAGTTGCCCGTTTGCTCGCTTGTCTCCTGCCTGCCGAAGGCGATTTACGCTTAGTCATGAGATACTCCTAGTCAAATACCCAAACACTTAGGTCAAAACTGACGGAACAATACCGTCAACTTGGCAATGTCGAAATGCCTATTGATTGAGGATGACTAATATGTAGCAGGCTAACGGTATCCGTCAATAGGCAAAATGTGCTGCATGAGCGAAGCCGAAGTGTGCGTACTTTCGAGCCGCGAGTCAAACCTTGTGCTCAAAGAAAACCAGATCAAACTGGCGCCCGGATGCCGACGAGAGGCCCTGGGCAAGCACTTCAACAGCCGTACAACTCGGAATGGTCCCTCGCCCTTCCCGCCTCAATCTGCTGCCACTGCCGGGCCGAGAACCCAAACGAAATCATATCCTCCTCGTGATTCTGCTCGGGAAACAGCTAGATAAGGGCCGAAAGCTGAGGTCTCTCAGCCACATTGCTTTGCCGGGACTGCCTCGGCGAAGAATTATCCGATTTTCACGAGTCCCTTGGACAGGTCCAAGAACCCGTGACAGAAGGCGAATCGCAAGACAAGAGCTTGGCTCGTGATTATGGGCCGTTGGTGGTTCCGTTAGACCTGAGCAAAGATGAGGCAGACCAACTCATTGCCGAGCTGAGGACAAGTGGCATCAATCGGACGACGCATTGAACCGCTGAGAGAAACCAAAGTAGTTGTGTCTTCACACGGTGGAAGTCAGAGGTTCGAATCCTATAGCGCCCACCATCTTTTCAACAACTTGGCGACTTCTACCGCCTTTGCGTGGGTCCATTAAGGGCGAAACCTGTAGATCGCTTGCTTTTGATCGCCAACGATGAACAGTTTGCCGGAAACGACCGATACCTTGCGCCAATCGTTCTCTATTGAGTCAGCGGAGGAAGCAGCATGAGCACCTCCGCCTGCAGCGGGTCGGTATCCTGAAACTCGTCCACAAAGATATGGGTGAATCGTTGCTGAAGATCGCGTCTGACAGTCTCGTTGTCACGCAGCACGTTGCGCGCCAGGAACAGGTCAAAGAAGTCCATGCTTACCGCCACGTTCTTTAGAGCCTCATAGGTGGCAATACTCCCGCGGAGTTCAGTACCAAGCAGGCCTGCAAGATCGGCGTCAGGACGCTCTTCGAACCATTCTTAATTGATTGCGATGGCTAACACGACGTTTTCCCTGTATGCAACTCCGGCGCGCTTTCTCCGGGCACCCAGGATCAGGAACCTCCAGTGCTCTGGCAACTGTCACACCATCTTCAGCATCATGTATTGACGCCTGTCGAAGGTGGACGAAACGGGCGGTGCAACCCAAATGACGAAAGTAATTTGGTCGCTTTCGTTGAGCTCCTTGTTTTCATAATGGCCTGTGATCTCAAACGGATGGAAAGGGCAATGGTAGTTGGACAAACGACGATCAATTCATCATGACGGGTATCAACTTCCCGACCCTTGGGTTGGCTCGGCTCGCACTTAACTTTGTTCCTGAACACCGATAAATCGCCACAACTCTCATTGACCGCTGTTGAAGCGTCGTTTATGCTACGCCTCTCAACAGTTATCATCAGTGACACCTTATAGGACTACTCTCAGGGTCGCGGCGAGTCGCTCCGAGGCTGGTCGGCGGGCCTAGAACTGGAAAAGGAAATCAGAGATGAAAACTTTGCTCGCTGGAGTGGATTCTTCCCATCCGAACGGCCGGAACCAGCCCGCGTGGGCAGTCCGGGCCGCTCGTCGAACGGCCCGCTCCGCGGGGCTGGCCGGCATATTCGTCCTTGGGGCCGCGGTACTGTGTGTTCCCGAGACTCCTGTGTTCGGCCAGCAGGCTTCTCAAACCAACTCGATCCCGAACGTCAAGTGCGTTGTCGGCTGCGAGAAGATCAAGACCAACGCCAAGGGCACGCTCAGCGTGCTGACCACCGGGCTGGAATTCGCGACCGAAAAGGAGAAGGCCGAAATCACTACCGGCAGCATCACGGACATTTTCACCGGTAACGAGAGCAGACAGGACGTCACCGGGGCGGCGCATGTTATGTCGATGGGCATCCCGTACGGAGGCAGCCGTATCTTGAGTCTGTTTTCGCACAAGGTGGAGGTCCTTACCGTGGAACATGTGGACTCGAATGGTGGATTTCACGGATCCATTTTTGTTCTTCCCGTCGGGAAAGCCGCTTCCTTCAGGGATCAACTCGTCGCGCAGGGTGCGAAGGTCAGCACACACGTGGAACCCTCGGCGCCGCAGGAGCAGAAACAATGAATCGTCCTACACGAGTTGCACTTTCGTCGATTTTCGTCCTTGTCGCAGGCGGCGCTGCCCTGCTGGTGGCCGGCTCTATTCCGGCCCAGTCCGGCTCGGAGCAGTCAACGGCCCAGAAGCTTTCTGCCTCCGCGATTCAAATTGAACGCACCGAACCGTCAAAGGACTTGGTAATCCCGGAGGACTTCCGCGTTGCCACTTACGAAAACGTGATTCTCCAAGTGGAAAAGACAAAGAAGTTTCAGCACGTGTACCGCAGCGGCGACCGCACCGCCGCGAACGTGCCCGACCTCGTTATCATGCGTTTAGTTCCCGAGGCGTACAAAGCCGGCAGCCAGAAGGAGCGCGAGGTCACCACCGTCGCCGGATCCACGTCCATCAAGATTAAGCTCACCTTCAGCGACAAGAGCGGCAAGGTGCTTATGGAGAAGGAGATCGAAGGCAAGGTGCGCTTCTTCGGTGAAAACCTTCGCGCAACCTACGACCTCGCCAAGAAAGTCGCTGCCGTTGTCAACGAATCTTTCTAGCCAGCCGGCGGCCTCATCGCGTGAGCTCTATTTGACTGGCCGTGATCCAGTGATGTGTTGCAACTTTCGGGGTCGCTGGCTGGTGACGTGAAACAATCGCGAAATGATAAGCCGACCAGCGATCTTCAAGTGGCGGCAGACCGACCTGGCATCATCCTTTGTGCCGTCCGGTGGTATCTGCGCTATTCTCTCTCGTTGCGCGAGGTTGAGGAGTTGCTGGAGGAGCGTGGTCTCAACGTCGACCACACCACAGTTTGGCGTTGGGTGCAGTATTACTGCCCTGAGTTGGAGCAGCGACTGCGAAGGCATCTCAAGCCGACAAACAAGTCGTGGCGCGTCGACGAGACCTACATGCGCGTGAAGGGCCGCTGGTGCTACTTGTATCGGGCCATCGATTCCGCGGGTGCCACCATCGATTTCTTGCTGTCAGCGTTCCGTGACGCTGATGCGGCCAAGCGGCTGTTTCGCAAGGCGCTCAGCGATCGCTCCCATCCTCAACCTCGAGTGATCAACACTGACCTGGCGCCGATTCACAGCTCCGCGATCCCCGACAGTAAGAAGGAAGGGACGCTACGCACCCGCTGTCGACACCGACCTGTGCAGTACTTGAATAACATTCTCGAACCAGATCATTGAGCCATCAAACGTCGAGTGAATGCCAAGCAAGGCTTCCGAGAATTCCAGGCGGCTTGGCGAACGATTCAAGGCTACGAAGCAAATTCATAGGCTAGCTGCTTCAGAGTGACCAAGCCACGCTTCGACCTGCACTGTACGTACATCAGAAAGAGAATAGTTGCCCCACTGCGGGACGATCCATCAAACACTGGTGCGTTTCTCGTTCCTAATTCCGGGTATGCCGATTTCCCACAAGCCGGCTCTGGCCAGTTGACACTGGCCAATCGATCACACTGGTAAGGCGCCAACACCAAGCAGCGCGTTACCAACCATTCTTGTACTATCAATGATTCATGCGCACGCCGATTTATCAAATTGATGCGTTCACGAGTCGCGTGTTTGGCGGCAATCCCGCGGCGGTACTGCCGATGGAACACTTTCCTTCGGACGCGACTATGCTTGCTATCGCTGCGGAAAACAACCTCTCCGAGACCGCCTTTCTCGTAGCTGAGGACGGCGACTACCACTTGCGTTGGTTCACGCCGCTGGTCGAGGTACCGCTGTGCGGCCACGCTACCCTAGCCAGCGCCGCAGTCGTCATGGAGCGTCTGGAGACTGGACGCAATCGAGTGGTTTTCCATTCGGCGAGCGGACCTTTGACCGTGACTCGCTCGGGCGCAGGCTACGTTATGGACTTTCCGGCGCGTCCGTCTCAGCAAGTCGCTACACCTGCTGGCTTGGCAGAAGCTCTCGGCGCGGTACCTATTGAGGTTCGGGTGAACGCGTTCAACTACATGGCGGTTCTGGAGAATGCGGAACTGGTGCGTCGATTGGCTCCCAAGATGGCTGCCGTTGCTCGCATGGACCGGCCCGGAGTCATCGTGACCGCGCGCGGCGACGGCATCTATGATTTCATCAGCCGCTACTTTGCTCCGGCCAAGGGCATCCCAGAAGACCCGGTCACAGGCGCCGCCCACTGTATGCTTGCTCCCTATTGGGCGCAGCGGCTGGGAAAGGTCAAGTTACGTGCCTTTCAGACATCCCGGCGCGGCGGAGAGATTATCTGCCGGGTTATCAATCATCGCATCGAGTTGGAAGGCAGCTGCGTCTTCTACCTCGAAGGCGAGGTGGAAATATGAAGATGTGAATCAAGTGAAGAAGTGAGTTTTTGATTTGTGAATCTCGAAGGCGATTGGAGAAGGAACCGGCGCGGAGGTTCCATTCGGCACGCGACGTAGGATTTGCGCTCGAGGCAATCTCGGGCACCTCCAGTTCGAGTATGGTCAGCCGGCGCGCCCTGCCGCCGGAACGCCGCGGCTGGGTTAAGGCCGCAGTACTGGCGCTGGTGGCCGTCGCAGCCCTGCTGTGCGCGTATTTCCTGGGCAAAGGCAATGTGTCGTCCTCCACCGCCTCCTACCAGCAGCTCACCTTCGAGCCGGGCTATGCAGGTCCAGCGAGGTTCACGCGCGACGGCAACACCGTCGTGTACTCGGCGTCATGGAACGGCGGACCCAGGCAACTGTACACGCAGCGCACGAACAGCGCGCAGTCTACACCACTCAACCTCGACGCAGACGTGCTAGGCATCGCCGACAACGGCGATATGACAGTTATCCTCAAACGTCGCTTCCTGGCGACATGGCTGCAGCGCGGTACGCTGGCGCGAATGCCGTTGGAGGGCGGAGCCCCGAGGCCCATCCTCGACGATGTGTACGAAGCCGACATCACCCGTGACGGGAAAGAATTCGCGGTGGTGCGCCGTGAGAAAGGCAAGCAGCGGCTCGAGTTTCCCGTCGGCAAAGTCCTGTTCGAAACCTCGGGATGGATAAATGATGTGCGCATCAGCCCCGACGGAACCCAGGTTGCGTTTATCGAACATCCCTTAGTTCCCGACGACCGTGGCGCAGTCGCGCTGGTAGACCGGCAAGGCGCCTTTCACCGCCTGACGACGTATTACGCTACCGGCCGCAGCCTCTGCTGGACGCCCGACGGAAAAGAGGTATGGTATGCGGCGAGCCTAGAGGGCGAGGATCCCGGCATGTACGCGGTCACGCCAGCCGCGAAAACCCGCACCGTCCTGCGATCGCCGACAGAATTGGTCATTGAAGATATCTCTCCGGCCGGAAGGGTGCTGCTGGAAAGCGTGCGATTCCAGATCGAGATGGGGGTGAAGCGCAGCGGTGACAGTCGCGCGCGCGATCTCGAGACCGGGGTCGATATGGGATCGATGTCTCCCGATGGGCAATGGATCGTATTCAACCGCTACCAGGGCAGCGACTACAAAGCTTACGTGAAGAAGGCGGAAGGGGTGGCCTCGGTGAAACTGGGCGACGGATATGGCGCGGGCATCAACTGGGACGCGAGCCTGGTGGCGGCAGCGCAAAACTCGCAGCCCCACAAAATCTATCTATATCCCACCGGCGCCGGCGAGCAGAAAGTGATCGACTTGGGAGACCTCAGCGCCGCATTCGGTACTTGGGAGAATGACCTGACGTTCTCCCGCGATGGACGATGGGCAGTTTTCTCCGCCTTTGACACCAAGCAGCAGATTCGCGATTACCTGCTCGACATACGCGATGGCAAACTGCGTGCCGTCACCCCAGTTGGCACCAGGGCGGGCAAACTGTCGCCTGACGCAAGCCGTGTGGTCACGCTCGATATTGCAACGGACAAGTATGTGTTGGTGGATGCCGCTTCTGGCAAGGTAAGTGAGATCCCCGGCCTCGAGAAAGATGACGAGGTGCTGGGATGGAACCTCGATGGCAGCATGGTCAACGTATGGAATCAGGATCTGCCAGCGCGCCTATCGCAACTGGACGTGGCCACCGGACGGCGGCAGCTCGTACAAACAGCTGAGCCACTGGCAATGCTGGGCTCCATGTATGCACGTATGGTCACGTCCGCGGATGGCAAAACGGTGGCATACCGCCACCGGCGCGGACTGTACGCGATCTACATCGCAGACGGACTGCACTAAAGTTTCAATCTTTGGTTGGATGACCGTCGCCACTCGCCCTCTGACAAGTGATCTTTGGCAGTTCCATTGCAGGCGGGCAAGTAGGCATTGTCGCCGTCTGGGAAGTTAGGTGCGCTACGGAGTCGATTCCGCTCGCGTGGCGGGCTGCGGGCTGTTTGGAAGTGGACTCAGTTGGCATTTCAGTTTTGCGAAGGAGCCGAATCCGACTTCCAACGCGCCGAATCCCGCTCCGGTGTCCCGAGGGCCGGCACAAGGAAGGTCGTCAGGGAATGCGTGGGTGCGCTGCGCGGGGCGCGGTTGGAGGAGAAATCAACGCGGTAATTGAGCGCGCGTGAAGAGCAGAGTCTGCGCTCGGACCCGCGCGCAGGAAAAATAGCGGGAGCGAAGCCCTCCAGAGAAGAAGAACTTATGCCGCCTTCGAGCCTTGATATGCGACAAAAGGATCACTAATTGCTGGGCTCAGTTCCTCAAACTGAAATGCAATCTGGCGCGACAGGTCTGGCTTGACTCCCAGCAGACGGGCAATCCACATCGTCGATTTCGAAGGCAGCAATGGCGTAACCACGGCGGCAATTTCGTCTGTGAATGCTTTCTTCTTTGCTTCTGTCAAGTCATGTCCCATCACTTCGAATATGCAATCGGCGTCGTGCCGACGGGAACGCCCAATACCGTTAGCCGCGCTTGAGTTAGGCTCAGAGATAAACTCGACCGATACGTTGTAGCGTTCTTGGGGATGCAGACGGAATGCTTGCATCGTAGCCTCGATGAGCTTATGGGCGATGATGCGCTTCTGCTCTATGGGCATTTTTGGTAAGTGAAGTCGAAGGTACGGCATCGGACGACCTCCCGATGTATATATCCGCATACTGAGTGCCAAGAGCCGGAACGGCAAACAACAAAGAACAAAACAAGTTCCGGGTCTCCTGGCGTTTGTACCTTGGGTAGAAATTACTTCCCTCTGCAATTATTTCCGCGTTTGACTGATTCAATCGCAATCAAGGCAACGCAGCCGACCGAAAACTGCTGAGCGATGCTTGTGACAATGTGCGATCGCAACTGCGAAGGTTTATGAGCGTGCGACAAAGGAATTGGCCGATGCGAACGTCGCGGTGTATCCCGTTGACTCTCGAGGAGTGGATGTGGGGTTTCCCGGCGCTGATTCGAAAGTGGATCCGTCCGGGATACCAAAGGGTAAGCAGGATATGGCAGAAGAATTGGTCAATACGAATTATTGGCTTCAGAACTCCATGCGAGACTTTGCCGATTTGACCGGAGCTCGGGTGCCGCGACAGCTACAATTTCGTCTACACTGCGGTGGGTGAACTCTTCCACTGAGAAGAGTCTTCTCAACTCTTCAGCACAGCTGCCTTGAACAGGTTTCTCAGGCGGTGGACGCTGGGCGTTTAGCGAATAACTTACTGATTGCCCGTCTTCTAGAGAATCGTATCACCCGTTACAAATGAATCCACGTTCGAAAGCGCAGAGACCAGTTGTGACCGCTCGGCATGTAAAGGGGGATTCGTCTATCGGAAACTACTCGGCGTGTAGTTTTGACGAACCACAGGGAGCAGGCCACCGCAGCCGGTCAAAAATACTTAACGTAACCTTCTGCAGGTCCGCGTGGTTTAAGTTATTGAGGACTATGAAGGCTATGCTGAAAGCCTACGCTGCACCTGCGTTTGTAGTGACGATCTTCGCGATTACCTGCCTTGGTCAGGCTCTACAACCTCCCGGCCAGCCGCCGTCTCCACCTCAGGTCAAGCGGACCGTCGACGCCGTCTCCGGACGCTGGGCTGGGCAAATGACCGCAACGTTCCCAGGATCGAAACCGGAGTCCTTTCCCTGGGAGATGACTTGCAACCCGGCGGCCCTCGGCGCGGGTGCACGCTGCTCGATGAAAGGGATCGCCTCCATCGGAGCCATTGAAGAAGCTTGCCTGTTTGCCTACGATCCCGACGGGAAGGCAGTTCACTTCATGTGCGTTACCTCGATGGGAGAGGTCCATGACCACAAGGGCCAATGGATCAGCGACCGCGAAATGCTGTTCGAGCCGTATCCCACATCGTGGGATGGCAAGCCTGCCACCGAAGATGTGGACATCCGCTTTCCCGACTCGAAACACATCCAAACCAGCTCGGTTATTACGAAGCAGGACGGCAGCAAGATGGTCTTCGAATTCCACTCCGCCCGCGATTAAAGGCCGAAACGTTGGTAGCCGGAGGCGTCCGAAGCTTCTATTCCCCACACTTGCCCGCAGCAAACCTTTTGGCGAAATCATCCAAGCGCTCGTGAAGAAAACTTGCGGGCATCCAGTGGCCCGCGGCCATCACGCCGACGGGTTCGCGTACATTTTCGACAGAATCCAATGGGTTGCGATTGAGCAGCAGAAGGTCGGCACGGTTTCCCACCTGCACGGTCCCGAACGATTCGGCTCCCGGCACGTATTTCTTGATGAATTCGCCAGGGACATGAGTGCCGGCGGACAGCGCCTGGTACGGCGTGAGACCGGACTGAACCATATTTCTGAGGTCGTCGTGAATCGAGTACCCCGGGAACATGCCCGGGATATTGTGCGAATCCGTTCCCAGCGCCAGGGGAACACCCGCATCGCTGAGTGCCTTGGTGAACTGCCGAAGGAATTCAAGGTTACCGGCCAGGGTGCCGGAACGTACCACATAATCGGCGTGCTGCCAGTCGCGCCTCCGGCACGGCGTGAGGTAGCTTGCCTCGGGTCGCGATAGAAACTTTTCTACCTGTTCCGGCTTGCCCCATTGCAGAGAGATTGCCTCATACGCCGAGAGATTAGGAATGACGTAGGCTCCTGCCGCGCGCGTGAAGTCAGCCGCTTGTTTCACCAGGGCGGGGTCGCGGCTGCGATGGAAGTACATGTAGAGGTACTCTTCGCCATGAACAACCATAACCTGTCCCGCATTCAGCGCATCCTTTAACTCCACCGAGCGGACGGCATGGCCCACCACCCCCAATCGCTGGCGGCGGGCTTCCTCGAGGATGGCGTGAAATTCGGTGCTGCCGAGGTTGTTGTAGACCTTAATAAATTCGTAGCCTTCGGCCTTCGCCCGATCCACCGCGCTCCTGGCCGCATCCTCTCCCTTTACCGAGAAGAAGCTCGGATCCACGGGGGGATCTCCATCGACAAAGAAGGCAGCGTATGCCGTTGGTCCCAGCATCTTGCCGGCGTTGAGTTTTCTGCGAGTGGCAAGGAACGATTCTGGCGTGCCGAGGGTCAGAATGGTAGTCACTCCATTAGCTACGTAGAGAGTGAAATCACTTTCCTCAAAGGCATGTGAGTGCATATCGGAGAGACCGGGCATGAGGTACAGTCGGCCGTACCCCTCAACCCTGACCGCCTGGATGGGCACCTGCATCGTCGCCGACCCGACGGCGGAAATCCTGTGGCCCTCCACCACTACGGTCTGATGGGGAATGACTCCCTCGCGGTCCATCGGAACCAGGTTGACATCGACAAATGCAACTGTCCCCAAAGGCGGCGGGAACGCCGAGTGGAACGAGCTCGGCATCTGGTTCCTGGCAGGCCTCTCGCTCCCCCCAGCGGAAGCGGGAGAGCTGCGTAGGTAGGCAGGAGGAAGGCCTCCCCGCAGGGCGGGGAAGATGATCGCGCCCAGCAGCATGACACAAAGCACCGGGGCTGCCGCAGTCAGAACCGACCGCAAATAGCGGTGCCATCTTGCGCGAGCCGGGTTGTAGCGAGGCAGATCCATCACGTTCTCGCCGGTGCAATTCGGATTCCTTCCCGAAGGTCGGCAGACCATGGGAGACGATCGTTAACTATCAATGTCAAACTGATCCCAGGGAGTAGCAACCGTGTTCGCAAATCGAAACAGGGTGTTCAAGAACGAACGCTCTGCTCGACAAAATGCAGAACCTTGCACTTTGGATAGCAAGGACAAATGCAAAACACGATGTCTCCTTCCGTAGGCATCTCCCCGTCTGAAGGTGCCATCATTTGCGGATCGTACCTGACGCTGCATGGATTGCTATCATAGGCCCTGATTCTCAACTTTGAGGCACAACATGAGTTCATCGGAAGATGCACTTCGGTTCTTTAAGGAGTGGATGAATCTCAAAACAAAATTAGCCATATCAATGGTTTTGGAAGGTGTTGTCGTTGGTGCAGTTGCGTCCATCGGCAGCGTTGAGGAACATACTTTACAGCTCGCTGATGCGAGCTCCAGATTCGGAATGCTTGTTCCTTTAACCAACTGCACCTTTGAACGTGCCGACCCTGAACGGGACAAAACAGATTTAGCGGGTTTAGATGAACTGGTGCGCGAATCCGGCCTTAAGTTCGGGTGGCGTATTGTGCTTCCGTCAAACGACGAAATCCTGTTACTTGAGTTTGGAGAGTAGACGACTTATTTGACCTTCCGACTATGAGCCGAGCCGAACGGGTGTTGGGAAATGCATACGCTCGTAGTCAATAGGATTGGCTGGGTCCGATTCCGGACTCAGTGCTCGAGCCACCCCACCCCGTCGGCGAGGACGCCAGAGGCGATGACGCTGATGCGCGAAACCATCGAAATCGCCTTCCTTACGGTAATCCAGCTCCTCACGCCGCAGCAGCGGGCCGCCTTGATTCTGTGTGACGTGCTCGGCTGGTCCGCCAAGGACGCCGCCGCCCTGCTCGACATCAGTGTTTCTGCCGTAAACAGCGCATTGCAGCGTGCGCGGGCAGGCTCCGCGAGCGTCTGCCCGTCTCGCAAGCCGGCGTGGCCCGCCAACGTGGATGCCAGCGCGGCCGAGCGCGACCTGCTAAAGAAATACGTCGAGGCGAGCGAATCGGCGGATTTTCGGGCTTTCGAATCGATCATCCGTGCGGACGCCACCTTCCGCATGCCGCCCGACTTCGGCGCGGCTGACGGCCGTGACGAGATGTTCAAGTTATGGATCGAAGGCGGATTCGGCTCCGAACAATTTGGTCACCTGCGCTGCGTTGTGCCCCACGCCAACCTCCAGCCGGCGGTCGCAGCTTACGTGTGGCGGCCCGGCGATTCCACCTGGCGGGCCATGGCGCTGGATATTCTTCGAATCGAGGAAGGGTTGATCACGGAAATCGTCGTGTTCCCGCCGGACACTTTCCCACTCTTCGGGCTGCCGATATCGATGGCCGCGACCCCGGAGATGAACACGTATCATTGATCTACTCGATGCTCGGACGGGTAGACTCGAGAAGGCTTTGCACTGCCCGGGCTGTCGCGATGTTTCGATAACCAGGGACGGCCGAACGGTGCTAACGAGGGAGGACCCGGAAATCCGGGTCTGGAACCTCGCCACCGCGAGGAGCGTTGCCGGCTCAAGCCCGGAATAGGCTACCTCTTTTCGGCAGCGCGACTTTCGCGGAGCGGCGCTCGGGTTCTGACGACAAACGACACGCGGCGCGTGCGGATTTGGCGGACGGACAGCGGCCAAAGCGAAGGCTACCTCGAAGCGAAGTCCGGCATCTCAAACGCATGGTTTTCCGCGGACGACAAACTGATCCTGGCGGACAGCGTCAAAGGCCGGCTGATCTGGAAGGCTGCGGGCCACGCGCCAGTGCTGGCCGGAGGTCTCGGTGTCTCGCGTGCTAACTCGAAGTTGCTTCACTCGGCGGCATCCGACCTCTCCCTGGCATTAGACGTGTCGGGCGGCAACATATTTGTTCGGGACCTCACAACTCGGGAAATCGTCGATTTGCTGACGCACGGAGCGAACATTACCGCGCTGGATTGGTCGCACGACGGGCGCTTTATCGTGTCCACTGTAGAAGACGGAATCGTACGGCTCTGGCGGCGGGACACCCTCTCGCTGATATCGTCGATGATCGTGAAGGGCGGACCTGTCTACAGTGCGATTTTGCTGCCATCCGGAGAGGGGATTCTAACGGGACCACCAGCGACTCCGACTGCGCCATGATCCGCGCCGGCTCGCAACGCATCCTGATGGCCATCTTTTCCTTTGCTGGCGCCGCCGAGCTGGACCGCTGGATGGCTCGGGCAGCCGGCTTGCTACAGCCGCACTGTGGCGCCCAAGCACTCGAGTCGGCCATCGTCGCGTAGCAGCGATCCGCCCACACGACAGCCCCTTCAGTCTGCAATTCGCATTTCCTCTTACCCCGCAGCCAAAAATAATCTGTGGCCCACGTCACATGACGTACGCCGGATCCTTAGCGCAGCAAGAGGGATCAGACAGCGGGTGGACAAGTTCACTTGTCCGTATAGTCGGCATGTCGGACAAGTGAATCGGGAGACACTCAAATCTCAGCGTAGGACGTTATACGTCAACTGAGAACCCCCGCTTACTTACCTGTTGCTCCTGTGCCCGCTAGGAACAGTCTCGACCGGCGGGGGGGCCGGTACGAACACCCATTTCTCGGAATCAACTGCAACTGGCCAGCCCCTTTGAGCGACCCGACGACAGGAGTCCCGACGACCGACTCGGTTACAAAGCAAATCTTTTTCTATCAATTCCAGGTCGTCATGGTCCCACTTCGCCCAGCAAAAACTCTCGCATTGCCCGAACCACGAACGCCTGATCGGTAATGTAGAAATAGTGCGGAGCATCCGGCAGTTTATAGACGACGGGATGGGGCTTATCCGGATGTGTGGCGGCGAACTTGTCAATTGTGTCTCCGAACCACTTAACCCGGATTTCTCACTGAAAGAAATTGCAAAGGCTGCCTTGTCGTGGCATAAGAACTGTTGTGAGTAGAAGTTACGTCACGACAAAAGGA
>Ga0306920_100002242_pt1 | contig 24393 bp, 19 predicted proteins | sample flu12Cox44000170_FD_204666 | JGI IMG/M metagenome (GOLD analysis project Ga0306920, IMG submission 204666) | Lab enrichment of tropical soil microbial communities from Luquillo Experimental Forest, Puerto Rico - flux4day.12C.oxic.44.000.170 (v2)... | ecosystem: Environmental > Terrestrial >...
GGCTCTCCTGTCCAACCGGGCCTCCTCCCGGGCTTGCCAGCCCGAAACGAGATCCACGGTATATGGATTTCAGTAGGGGGGCCAATTCAGATGATCGTTGGGGGGCCAAATCAGAGTATCGAAATCAGCAGGTGGTCTCGGTGCGTAACGTCCGCCTAGACGGACTGCAAGAAAGCGAAAGAGCTGCCCCGGGAGGAATTCAGACGTGAGGTCGAGAAGCACCTGACAGGGAAGGAAACGGAAGTGTGGGAGATCATCTATTTTCAAGCTCTACAAGAGCCAATTATCTGTGGTCGAGAAAGCCGTCGAAACTGCCAGCTTAATGCTCGGCACTGATAAGTCCCGAGGTTATTGCCTCGAAATGATCTGTGCTGATTTCCTAGCAGGAGCTAACCTTTCAGAACAATAGAGGAGCGGATCGCCGATGCTGTTACGCCCGAAGAAGCCAAGGATAAGACTGCGTCCAGCTAAGTACACAGAAATGCGAAGAAACGTGCTGGTACGAGACGGCTGGCGTTGCCAAGACTGCGGATCCGCAAACAATCTGCAGGTTCATCGTCTGAAATCTAGAAGCCAACTCGGTGACGATATGATGACAAACCTGATTACGCTATGTGCTTCCTGTCATGAAAAGAGGCACGGGAGGTGAGCAAACGACGGCGGTCCTTCATGGACGGATAGGCCGCGAAAGGGAAGTGTATCGCGATTGGGCGAAATCGACCGACAACCACTTTTGGACCGACGGAACGATTTTGAAGCATTCGGGGTAGGCAGACAACTGGCTACGCGCTTCCAGCGTGAGGTAAAAATTTTTCGGGGCCGTCCGGAAGAACTCCACAAGGCCCGAACAGCCCGAACCGATCCTTCCACGATGGTGTCCACGTTCAACTCGCGTGCGATTTCAGGCAGAAGGATCCGAGTTGCGTTAGCCTGAGGCAACGGTCGAGTCAAGACTAGCGAGATGATGGCTGAGCCAGTTCACCCGCGCCGGCAGTGAACTTGTTGGATTGGAAACCAAACGGCCAGCCCGAACCACCCGCTGGATGTTGTGTGACCCATTGTGGATTTGCTCGCCAAGTTTGCGCGAAGCAGTGCGCGGAAACCAACAGGCCTTCAGCAAAAACCAAGGACGGAGAATTGCTGAGGGATTTGTCGTGAACCTGCGGGTGCCGTCAGAACGAGACGCGCGTTGATATCATTAAGCGATGATTGTAGGTATGTAATCTAGTCGCGGCGATTTGCATACCCACCGCTGAGGAGAAGCGGAATCGCCCTGCGAGGTGTAGCCGTCCAAAACCAAGTCCAGGCGTCAGGAACAGTTGCGTATCACCCGCATCCTTGCCCGTTTCGCAGAAAGTAGCATTCGCTTCCACTTCTGGCCAGAGTTTCCATCGAGCCTGATATTGGAACGCGGTGTTCCACAGCACTTGCCTGCCCAACTTTGCCGCCTCTCCTGTGGGCAGGTTGACCCCGATCGTGGACTGTACAGCGAACCTCTTCCAGCCCTTGCCCAACGCCAGCGTTGGCGTCACCACTCCGTCACCTACGGCATAGCGGTGCGAACCGGTCGGCGCAGTCGCGGCCAAAATGAACGTCAGCAAATAATTTCCTTCCGTGCGCGGCGCTGACGAGATCCGTACCTTCAGCATTAGGGGCAGGTCACCAAATCCGCCAGGTGGCCCGTTCGGAGAAACTAGGGTATAGGTGGGGACGCCGAGCAGGAGTTGCGTCCGTGAACTAGTGATGAACTCCAGGCCTTTGTTCCCGCTAAATTGGTAGGTCGTATTTCCATTAGCCGATGGTTGTTCCCAAATGTCGTAGCGGAACTCCTGTTTCAAACGCCCTGAAGTTGTCGCCAGAGGCGAAAGCCAATCCGGTTGATCGGCTTGCACCTGCTCGGCCATGTCAAGCCAGGAGCGAAATAAACGTCTTCTTTTTGCGGAGTGTTTGTCAGTGGACTCTCGCACGTCGCCTTGGCCCTGACACGCATCGAGACTCGCATCTACACTCTTTTCCCCCGGAGTTACGAAGATGGTTTCGCATTTTTCGGCTCCATCGTCCGGTCTTGCAGCAGGAACGAGAACTGCTATCAGTGCAAAGACTGCGGCGGGTATTTTTGTGGCCATCCGTTGACGCCTAATATTGAGACTCAGCCATCGCGAAAACGCCGGTAACCCGTCACGATGATCAGAAAGCCTCTCTTGAAAGACTAAGGTGAGAACTGAACTGCGAGCCGCTCGTTAGGTCCATGCCGGAAGACATTCTCTGGCGTATGAAACTTGATGGAAGCGAGCGCATTCAGCTTTCCTATTCACCATCGCTTGCCCTGCTCCCTCGCTGGTCGCCAGACGGCATGGAGATCGTGTTCTTTGCGACGAATCGAGAGCGTAGAGCGTGAGTTTAGGTTGATTCGCACCAGAGTTCGGTCAGAGTGGTTGACTGTGTTGGTCTGGTTCGATCCATTGACGCTCGCCACCGAGCGTATGACTTGCGCATTGTCCCCCCACGGAAGCGTCCTCTTCCGCCTCTGCCTTCTAGCGCTCTCGCAGTTTGAGAGGGGATCGCCTCAGAAGTGAAGGTCGGATCCGCCAGCGCCTGTCTATAGCCAGGGGCCACGTTAGGAATGTGATTTAAAGGACCAGCCTAGCAAAAACTGGCGGACGGTTCTCAGGAAAAAGCAAAACCTGTTCGAGCTTTTGCTGAACGGGTCTTGCTACGTGGAGAAAGGTGTTGGTTCAATTGTTAGGCATTCATCATACGCTTGGCGAGCAATGCACCGCCAAACAGCATGGTGCCAAACAAAACTAAACTTGCGGGTTCAGGCACGGCACCGCCAGGGAGCTTAGGCTCGGCAGCGAATCCCGTGTTGGCGAAGGGAGTATTAATTGTGCAAGGAGTAGCACTGCACTCGCCAATATGCGCGGCATCAAAAGCTGTACCATTCGTTTTGAGTACATTCCCCGCAGAAGTCCAAATGCCAGTGTTATTGGTTAGCATAAACGTCATGGTTTGTAACGCCCAAGTGAAGCCGTCGAATTCTTTGAACGTTTGATTCATCATACCGAAACCGTCCATCTGCCCCGCGCCCGTGTTTGATAGGTCAGGTCCCGAGAACCCTGGTAGCGCGGTTCCCGTGAGCCCACTGACAAACCACGATGTTGCGTTAACATTCACGCCCGCGATATTGGTGTCCAGGAACAAGAAACCGGGGTTTGCAGTAAACGTGATGGTAGCCATGGTTGGACTAGTTAGGTCAATCGTCACCGTCCCGAAGGGACCTGCACCACAACAACCATTGGAATCAGTAAGGGTACTGGTAACGATGCTGCCTGCCGAAGCGATAGAAGCCCCTAGCGTGAGGATAACCACTGCTAAGAGTGCCACTATTCGAATACTCACGATCTTCCTCTGTCTCGCACAGGGACCTTTTTTTATTAGGGTCGTGTTTCCGTGCCCGGGCGATGAACTCGCCACGTGGTACTTTCTGCTGATTGGAATTAGTTGTCAATTAGTCGCAGGGATCAGCCCCTTATGACTACGCCATTTGGGTAGCGGCCAAACAGTTCGTCACTCGGTTCACAGTTATCGGGTGGCTGGGGAAAGATGAATTCGTTCCTATCGGCTAAGCCATTTGGGTGAGGTTTCGGGGACGTATGTGATGGCAAAGTGGCGACCCTGAGTGGCTCAACTGTCAGTAATGGAGTTGCGTCCGTGACCTACAAACTGAATAAAAAAGCAGCCCCGGAGACGTACCACACGACCGCGAGTGCTAGCAGCTCGTCTGCCAGCACCATGTTTACGGTTCAATGAGAAACGGGGCGGCAAAGCTGCCCCTCCTCACCTGCATCGCGACGGCATTGCTGCAGCCAAGGGGCCATCGCCTTCAAATCGTCTTTGGTGCACCCTACTGAGAGAGTTTCAAGTTCACACAACCAGGTGGTCCCTCTTGAAAGGGATCGCCTTTCCCATCGAAGATGCCACGCGCCGCCCTGAGCTGCCGAGGTCCGCTGCCTATAGGCGGCGAGGCTTTCCTTTCTTCGAGAACCAGCTGACTTCGATTCCTCAAAGAACAACGCGTGACGCAGACGCTCGTAGTTGTCGCAAGGCTCTACCAGAGAAGCTTTAACCCTAGTTGAATTTGCCTCGAAGTGGTGGCTGTGGAAGTGATCACGCCCGCTGTTGGCGATGGTCCTCCCGTTGCCGCCGCATATACCACGGGGTTCGGAGTATTCAGATTTGTGTGACTGAAAATGTTGAAGGCCTCTGCACGAAATCGCAGGCTAACCCGCTCTGAGATCGAAAATCGCTTTGCCAATGCCAGATCCGTCTCGACCAGCGAAGGACCACTTAAGATGTTACGACCGACATTGCCATATGTGCCTGCCAGGGGTTGCGTGAACGCGAGCGGATTGAAGTACTCGTTCGGTCCACCGAGAATCACGTTGCCGGTAAACTTCGGATTCCAAGATGGGCGTACAGGATTGCGCGTGTCGCCGTCGTTGGATGGGTTGTAGGACAATTGGGGCGTGAACGGCACGCCGGATTGCGCGGTGACAATTGCGCTGACCTGCCAATTCGCGATCAGCAAATTCTGCCAAGATTTCCGCTGCGTGGTTTTACTGCGGCCGAAGGGAAGGTCGTAAGTTGCCTGAACTGCGCCTGCATGCCGAACGTCGAACGATGCCCGGCCGTAGTCCGCTTTCGGTTGCAAAGGATTCGACAGGAACGCAGGTGAATTGGTCGCTACGCTGGTATTTAAGTTGTCGCCATCATCAAGCGTTTTCGAAAAAGTATAGATGCCACGGAATTGTAGGCCGTTTGCCCAATGCTGGTTCAGGTCCACCTCCAGGCCGTTGTACGAACTTATGCCTTCTGAGAACCAGTGCGTGGTGTTCCACACGGCAGGGTTGACCAAGGCCGCTCCGGGAGGGTGGTAAAGGGCGCCGTTGGGATAACCCGTTGGGCACGGGGAAGCTGGGCAAATCGTGGGTGTAGGTAAATTGGCGTCGAGCGAAAGCAATTCGTGGTACCCGTGGGAACCAACGTATCCGACTCCCAACGTAGTGTTGGACCAAAGCTGACGATCGATTTTGAGACTCCACGTTTGTACCGTGGGCGTTTTCAGATTTGGCTGTACGCCGCTCGGAATAACTTTGGCGCCCGCATAGGTTGCATCCGGCGAGATGCTCGAAAACGGGATGCTTTTCAGCGCATAAACAGTATTGTAAGGACCGTTCTGATCGAAACGGTAACTCAAGTTGTCGAGCAGGGAATAGTACGTGCCGAATCCGGCGCGCACAATGGTTTTTTGGGACCCGAAGGGCGACCAAGCGATAGCTGCGCGCGGCGCGGGCAGGAATTTCGCATTGTTCACAGCTAACGCTGACCCACTGACGACTGGTTCAGTGAGGATGACCCCATTCGAATCGAAGGCATAGTTCGAGGCGCGTCACTGAGCTTCATTCCAACCATTGGTCGATTCGAAGCGAAAACCAAGACGCAACTCCAGATTGGATTTTAATTTAATGGCGTCTTCGGCATACGCCGCGCCTTGCGTCGAACGCCAGGATAGCGGAGTGTAGGCTGGCGCATACGTATACGTGCTCACCTGGCCTTTCAAAAAGGTCTGTAGGTTGGTAAAGGAAATCTGGCCGTATTGGTTTTGCACCAATGAATCGTTGGCCTGGACACGCTGTAGCCATGCACCGAAGCTGAACGTGTGCCGGCCTTGCGTTAAGGAGAGCTGGTCAGAAACGGTATACAGATTGCGAGCTGCCCGCAAATTGCTGCCCGCGTTAGTCCCCCCATTGGTGATCTGGGATGCACCATTCAGCGTGGTACCTCCGCCGACAACGACGGCACCGACCGGCAGACCTTTATGGACCCAGCCGGGAAGATCCACGGTCGTTGCGCTGTCGAAGAAGAACGCTCCTCGCGAAAAGCCGAAAATCGCTTTGTTAACCAAACGGGAAGAAAAAACGTGCGTTTCACTCAGGCTAGCGACTTGGCTGCGCAACGTGATGTCGGCGAAAGTGATGGGGTTGGTTGTGGGCGAGTGCCCTTGGCTATCGTCGATGGTGTAGACTCCTGCCAAGGAGTCTCGGTTGGAAAAAATCTGGTCAATTCGGACGGTGCCGAAGTCCTCGCGAATGCTTTGCTCGGGACTGCTGAAGTCTTTGGCAATGCCACTTGCGGCTCCTGTAGCCGTCAGGATTTCCGGTCCGTTGGCCACTGGCCAGAGCGCTAGCAGTGGCTGAACACTGGGCACGGCCGACGCCCGCGAAGTATCGTCCGGAACAAGCGCCACGTTGCTGACGCCGAGGGTTTGCCGATAGCCTTCGTAATTGCCAAACACAAATGTTTTGTCGGTTCGAATCGGTCCACCTAAAGAAGCTCCAAATTGATTGCGCTGGTAATCAGGAATGTTCGCCTGATCGAAGAAGTTTCGTGCATCCATCGCACTGTTGCGCACAAATTCGTATACCGAGCCGTGAAACTGATTTGTTCCACTAGCAGTGAGGATGCTGACTTGGGCGCCTGGTCGTTTGCCGTATTCCGCACCGTAGGTGTCCTTCACGACGGAAAATTCCCGCACCGCATCCACTCCGAGCAGCTGACCGCTCACCCCGCCGGGGGTGTTGTTGATTTCTGAGGCGCCGGTATATTCAACATCGTTCAGAAGAAAGAGATTTTCTTGTGGGCGGCGGCCGGAAACGGAGAACATATTGCCCGTGACGGAGTTGGATGTGCCGGTAGCGCCGGCGCGCTGCGAGGTGTAGTTCACTGCTCCCGGATTGAGCGTAAGCAGCTGGTCGTAGCTCCGGCCATTCAAGGGGAGATCCTTGACCTGCTGTTCTCCAACAAGGCCGGACGCCTCGTAAGTGGTGGGCGTCAGTGATTCTACATCGGTATGGACTTCTACCGTCTGCAGAATGTCCCCAACCTGCAACGTTAGATCGAGTTCTGCGTGCTGGCCCACAACTAAATTGATCTTGCTATTTCGCTCGGTTCGAAAGCCCGGCTTGTCAACCGCTACTTCGTATTTGCCTACCGGCAAAGATGGAGCATGGAAAAGGCCAGCCTCATCCGTTTATAAATCGCGTTCCGTACCGGTCTCCAGATTTTTGATGTGCACCATAGCATCGGGAATACCTGCACCCGAGGTGTCCCATACGACGCCGGCGAGGGAAGCGTCGTCCTGCCCCCACACGGACCGTGCTGATGGCAGCAACACAATAAGCGAAACAAACGCATAGAAAAGAATCAACCATAGTCGCGAAACGACCTTCTGGAGAGCATTGATCTCATCGTGCCTAGTTCTTCGAAACGCCCGTAATCTCGAAACTCGCAGTTTCCGCTTGGTCTGCGTGCTGTTTTCGACGTGCATTCGATCCGCCCGCGCTGAGATTTGTGTCAATGGCAAGGTCCGCGAGCGATGAGTGGTCCAAAATACCTGCCGCCAAATTTCGTACATCCAGCAACACCTGAAATAGTGCCTTGTGTTTGGAACCCTCTTGCACGTACCGCCGCAAGGATTCGGCATCTTCGAAGGGAGCTAACGGACCATCGATCGTGCGGATGATTTCGCCAAGGAAAATTTCTGAAGGCGGACGCTTCAGACGATAGCCGCCTTTTGCACCGCGTACGCTTTCCACAATTCGTGCATGCTTGAGCTCCAGGAGAATCAACTCTAGGAACTTTTCAGGAATCCCATCGGCGGCTGCAATCTCACGAGTCTTGGTTGGCTTTTCTCCGTCGTAGCGACCCGCCAAAGAGATCAGCGCCTGAAGAGCGTACAAACCTTGTCTGAGAAACTTTCACTGTATCACCTATAATCCCTATCGACTTTGTCGGCTTTCTACCGCACGAGGTTTCTAGACCGCTGCGCGAGTTTTGTCGATTGCCCAGATGAGCTCGGTTGAGCGTATTAGTCGAAAAGAACTAGTCCAGAGAGCATGTGATACGAATGTGCTGCTCAAAACAGCAAGATGCGTAGCCCTATGGCCATTAGCGCCGTGGCGATGATACCTTCGGAAGCCATCCTAGGGAGGCGCGGATGGAGTCGACTGGCAAAATGAATCGCAGGAAGGGACCCACAGAGGAGCGGCACGACCACCTGCCAATTGATATTTCCCATCGCAGCGTAAGGAAGACTTGAGACGGCGATCAGGATCATTCCTGTCACCACGCTCGTACCAACCAGTGAGCCGGAAGCGATGGGGAAGAGAATCGCCAATGCTGCCACCACGAGGGCCCCGCTGCCGATAGAAGTAGTAGAAACCGTCGCCCCAATTAGAAAACCGATGAACAAAAGCGGCCCGCGAAACTTTCGACCAGTAAACAGGGCCGGGCGCTCGATGCCAGGACGATATTTGTAGGGGACCAACTTCAGGAGCATGAGCAAGGAAACAACGACCAGAATGGAGCCAATTCCATGCAGCAGGAACATGTCCAGGAAACGTGGGTTCTTCAACCCTAAATAGTGAATAACAAATCCCCCGGCCAGCGCCCCGGGGACTCCTCCAGTTACAAGTATCTTTACCAGATCCATTCGTACCAGACCGCCGCTCAGAAAACTCCACGTTCCATACAGTTTCGTTGTGAATCCGAAAGCAAGGCTTGTACCAACCGCCTGCGTTGGAGTCATGCCCGTCAGGATGATAAGCAACGGTGTAAGCAGAGATCCACTGCCTTCGCCGGTCAGGCCTATCACCAAGCCGACTAGCGCGCCCAATGCGACCATGTTCACAAAGAACACGACGGTTTAGCCTTCGATATAACCGAGTTTTGTGAGACGAGACCGGATAGTCTCTGCTTCGAGCACGGTATAGGCGGGCTCCGGCACCGGCTCGATGAGCCATCTGCGCTCAAGCTCCTGCAAAATCCGGTTGGCGGAGTCTTCCGGAGTCTCCTTTTGTGTGTCAATCACGATCTCAGGATGGACGGGCGGCTCATAGGGATCGCTCACTCCGGTGAACTGCTTAATTTCGCCGGCCAGAGCCTTCTTGTACATTCCCTTTACGTCACGCTGGATGCAAACTTCCAGCGGTGTAGCAACGTAGACTTCGACAAAGCTCTGCGTCTCCGAGCGAACTTCGTCGCGAATTGCTCGATAGGGCGAGATCGCTGCCGAGATGGCCACTGCACCATGTTTGCTCAGGAGCGCACAGACAAATCCTATTCTACGGATGTTTTCATCGCGATCTTCCTTACTGAAGCCAAGCCCTTTGGTGAGGTTGGTGCGGACCACGTCGCCATCTAGAATCTCAACGCCTCGGCCCCGCCGCTCGAGTTCCTTCGCTACTAACTCGGCCAGCGTGGATTTGCCTGAGCACGGCAAGCCCGTAAACCACAGGGTGAATCCGCGGTTCTTCACGTTCATTCTGATCATCCTTTCTGGGGGACTAGTTATCCCGGTAAGCGGCCCGTAGAACCTCCGCTACTTCAGGTCTCGTGTATTCCAGCGGCAGATTCTCGCCTGCGCGCAAGAGTTCCCGAACTTTTGTTCCGCTCAAAGTCAACCGCTCTGCTGGGCTGTGTTTGCAAGTCTTTTCTGACGCCATCGCCCCGCATTCCTTGCAAAAAAAAGTAGCGTCAAAGCAAATCGGCGTAATACCGAGCTCGCCCGGCTCGAATTCCAAAAACTTCCTCTGGGCATCATAGGTGCCATAGAAATTACCGACGCCAGCGTGATCGCGTCCCACGATAAAGTGTGAGCAGCCGTAGTTTTTTCGTGCGAGGGCATGGAAGATCGCTTCGCGCGGACCGGCGTAACGCATCGCCGCTGGATACATACTCAGCACGGAACGGGTTGCAGGCAGGGCGCTGTTCAGCAGCGCGATATAGCACTGTAGACGCACTTCTGCCGGTACATCTTCCGACCGCGTTTCTCCCACGAGCGGGTGTAACAATAGACCATCCACTGTTTCCAATGCGCACTTCAAGATGTATTCGTGTGCGCGATGGACGGGATTGCGAGTTTGAAAGGCCACCACCGTCCGCCAGCTTCGATGCTCGAACAAGAAGCGCGTCTCCTTCGGATCCAGTAGATAGTTCGTAAACTGGCCTCGATTGGGCCGCCGCAGCAGGCTGATGGGTCCAGCCACACATTCGTGCCCAACACTTTTGAGATAGGCCACGCCTGGATGTGAGTCGCTAGTAGTTTGAAGCACAAGCTGCGCCTCGTGTTCGCGGTCGTATTCATAAACTTCTTCGAGGTGCATGATTGCGACTACTTGCGACTGGTTGTCAGTGAGGGCAATGTCCGACGCAGTTCTTACCCGCTTCGCGTCCTCTTCACTAACCGCGAGTGTGACCGGAATCGTCCACGGTAAACCATTTTCCAGCCGCTGATTTTCGACAACGTTCTCATAGTCTATGCGTGCCATGAAGCCCGTTAGCGGAGAAAAAGCCCCGATCGCAATCAGTTCAACGTCGGACAATTGCCGCGAATTCAGCTTGACGTGCGGCATTTGTTCCATCTTATCGAGCCAGTTTTCCCGCTCTCGTTCTTCGAGTACTCGATTGACCAACTTCCCACCGTGAGGTCGAATCAGTTCGATAGCCATGGTTTAGTTTCCTTAAGCACTCCTGAATCTTCGTTTTAAAGAGCACAATCAAGTTGCTACTCGCGCCCACTCCAGGTTTTGAAGGAGCGGATATATCCGAGATCCCTGCGAGCGTCTCCTGAATAGGAGACAGCGCGATCATCCCAGTAGAGGTCCGCGACTGGCTTGAGTCCCTCGGTCTGGTAATCCGAGTTGCGATTGATCTCGTCAAAAGGGATTCTGTGTCGGATTAGGTAACCAGAGATTTCATTCTCTCCTCGCGTGGTGTGAATCACGATTTTCCACCCCTCTGAGCGCAGCACGCTAAGCGCTTCAATCACGTCGGACCGTGGCTCTCCAAGCACACCCCGACCTTTATAGCCGTCGTATTCCGCAATCACTCCGTCAAAGTCAACAGCAATGGTCCGTCTTGAGTTATTTAGTTTGTAGGCCATGCATCTAGTCTGGAAAAAAACCTCACTCTTGAATCCATTCTCGACGAATACTTACACTTCTCTCACAGTAGAATGGGTATATCCTCGCGCACACTTATGCGCCGGATCATATCTGCACCGGATCATGAACTTTGACAACTGCCCAGGTGGGTCTAGCTAAACATCGTAGTTGAGAAGAACTAATGCGTCTGGACTACCCGAAGGAGGTATCGGTAGTTTGAGAACTGTCTGCCGCTGACTGCTGAGGAAAAGCTGTGACTATCTGCCGTCGCAAAATAATCCGTGTGCTCGGTGTGCTCGTATTCTACTTGCTTAATCACTAAGTGCGGAGTAAGGTAATTCCCCTGATTACCGCTCCGCGGCTACAGAGCCCTAGGATTTTCTCAATTGGATTGATTCTTAACAATTTCCTGAGTGGAGCGATAAATATGGTGTGGAACGTTGCGGCAATGGAACAGCCCGCAAAAGCAGCTGCCTCTTCTGAGGGATTTCTTCTCTTGAATTCCTTGCTGAATCCCATTATGGTGAATCGCGCGGCGGCGGAAATTCTAACTTATCCGCAGAAACCCGAGACACAAAAAAACCTCGATCAATTTCTGGCCAGCAAAATAAATTCTGAGCTAGTGTCACGCTCATCATGCGGGCCCGCTTTGGTTTCCAAATTCCAATCGGGCAGAAGAACCTATCGATGTCGCACATATCGCATAAATGCTGTGGACAACGGCGACTCTCAAACGGCAGTGGCGGTGCTTCTTGAGCGTGGCTCTAGAGGAGTGGACTCCCTCATCGACGCTTCAGAACAATTTCGTCTGACAGCCCGTGAGCAAGAAGTCGTTCACTATCTCTTTGAGGGTTTAACGACCAAAGAGATCGCCCTGAGGTTGCAGATCAGTCCCCACACTGTGAAGGCTTTCATACGCTTAATCATGGTCAAGATGGAAGTCTCGACCCGTTCTGGCATCGTCGGCAAGGCGCTTGCGAGAGCCCTCTAGTCGGCAGTCCTTGCGCATCTCTGCCATTTGTGGAATTGACTCTGGAGCAAGCTTGCAAAATGATTTAGCGCCGAATTGTGTTCCCCACCCCAGAATAAATGCTATAGGGCAAAGAGAAATTGTGTGCGTTTCCCTTTGAACGTGGCGAGCCGGTTGCTATCCTTTCGCCACGGGGGCTGCCACAGCAACATTCGTTGTGGCAGTGCGAGACGGAAAATATTAGCAGCGGGGGAGTCGCTATCCTTAGCGACCAACCACTTCCTCTCGATGCAGTTGTGCGGTGCGAGATTGCGATTTCGAGCAGCCTAGCCTTCATCCCGACCCTGGTTAAAGTTCGATGGTCTCGCAACGTAGACGAGCGGAGAAAATACAAACTTGGGCTCGAGTTCTTGCTGTAAGATTTTTTTACCCGCAGCTCCCTTTGGTTACCGAGAAATAGCCCGAATGGATTAATTTCTCTCTACTACAACCTTTGGTTACACCCACCTGGGTAGTTGCCAGAGTTCACTGTTCGGTGCACAAGTGTCTACGGTGGAGGATGTCCTCGGCTCACTGACCGCTGTTGTCTCATGTTCCCCGGCACTTCCTCGTAGTATCGGCTTGCGGGTACATTGCGTCCGAAAATTCTAATCCTCGAACGCAAGAGTTTACTGCCTTTCCTGGAGGAAGAGCAGCTGACACATGTGTCAGAGGTTTGCGGATGAAAGAGGCCCGCATGGTTGCAATGAAGGCCAGATTTGCCTTGCGTTTGGCTACTCTGCTTCTGACTGTTTTGCCCCTAACTCGGGCACAACAGGATAGCCAAACGCAGGCTCCATCTAACACGGGTTCGTCTTCTGGTGACACGGGTTCAGGGGCTAATCCATTGCCAAACCGCCCAGTGGTTACTTCGATGGAAACAGGCCAGCCATTGGACACTCAAGAGGGTGGGGCACTGCCTGCAGGCCGCTCGGTTAGCCTGTTCAGTCTGGGGCACCTATCCCTGCTTTCCGTCACCACATTTTACGAACACGACAGCAATTTCGAGTTCACACCCCAGCCGCAGAGTGCTAACGCACTTGCGTTTCAGGGATTGCTGCTTTACTCGATCGGCAATGAGCGAACGGCACTGGACCTGCAGTACCGTCCCTATGTGTTCGTTGCTCGGGGAACAGCACAAGCAGATCTCGTTGGTTCCGCATTCAACCTTCACACGCACCACTATTTCAACCCTCAATGGCTATTGGAACTCGAGGATCGATTTCAGTACCTCCCAGCGCAAGGACGGCTGATTGATCCGACCATCGGGCCCGATCTCTCATCTCCAGGCAACATCGCCAGGAACCCATTTTTGTATTACGGCCAGACTACACTCAACAACGCTGCCTTGGTGAAAATGAGCTATTCGACTGAGCACGACGTTCTTAGTTTCCAAGGGCACTATCAATATCTCGAAGCCTGGACACCCTCTAGTTCAACGGACTCGTCGAAGCCTCAAAAATCGTCGCCCACAACCTTTCAGCAAGAGAACACCGCTGGGGTGGGCGTTTCTTGGACGCACAACATAAGCACTGAACACTCGTTTGGTGTGAACTACCTGTATAACCGCCAGTTGATCGCCAGTAATGCAGACCAATTTCAGTATCACAGTTTGCTGTTCAACTACAGTCAATTGATCCGGCCTTCGCTTCAGATGGTGTTGTCTTTCGGACCGTCATGGCAGGTGCGCTCGAAGGGTGCCAGCGCTAGGAACTACATTGGCTCGGCACTCCTCGTCAAAAGATTTTCCTCATCGGAGTTGGTTCTGTCTTATGCCACGAACTTCGATTACATCGGGGTGATAAGCAATGGTTATTACACGAGGTACGACGCCTATTATACAGTTAACTTGACTCCCCGCTGGGATGTCACCTTAGGCGCGGGTTATGCCCAACAAGCTTTCAACAAATTATCATCGTTTGATGGCCGAGAGGAGTGGGCACGAACAACCTATTTCTTAACGGAGAAGTTAAGCGCTTTTGTATCCTTTGCGAATTTTGCAGGACAAGGCGGCACCTACCCTTACGCCAGCCGTAGTTTGTTTATCGTCGGTGCGCGCTGGGCGTATCACCGAGAACACTCTGTGCAGCCCTAGGAGCAAAACAAGGCAATGATCCGAATACTTGGCCGATACATTCCCATCAAGAGCGTGATCTTAGCGCTCACGGAATGTGTGCTGATTGTCGCTTCCATCCTTCTAGCGGCTTGGATTCGGTTTGGAAATCTTACGGATACGTCGTGGTACCTGAGTCGGCCCTATACTCTCGGTCAAATCGGCACGTTCACTTTAATCTGCGTAGTCTGTTTGTACTACAACGATCTGTATGATTTACATGCGGTCGCGCGGCGCGCGGAACTAATCGTTCATCTGCTGCAATCATTAGGAACAACAACCCTGATCCTAGCGCTGCTGTACTACATCGCGCCGGACCTGTCGCTTGGGCGCGGTATTTCTGGCGTGGGAGTGATCTTGATCTTTGTGCTTTTGTTGGCTTGGCGATTGACGGTTGACAAGGGCGAGTTTTTTCGGCCGGTCCATCGCGTTGTGGTTGCCGGTACGGGCACTAATGGCATTCGTCTGATCCGAGAAATTTTGGCTCATCCTGAATTGAACCTGAAGGTGGTGGGATTCCTCGACGAAACTGGAGAAAGAATAGGTCAACCGCTCGTGAATCCTGGGATCGTGGGTAGCGTAGCCGATGTCGAGAATGTTGTCCAACGGGAGAAAGTGGACTGGGTAGTTCTGTCACTTGCCGAGCGTCGTGGAGTAATGCCGACCCGGGCACTGCTGAGATTAAAGCTCGCGGGGGTGAATGTAGAGGACGCTCATTCACTTTTTGAGAAGCTGATGGGCGGGGTCATGCTGGAAAGGCTTTCTGCCAGTTGGCTCGTTCTTTCCGATGGTTTTCGAAAAAACGCTCTGCTCATGTCGTCAAAGCGCGTCCTGGATGTAGCGATTTCGTTGCTGGCATTGGTTGTCTTGTGCCCTTTGTTTCTGCTGATTGCGTTGGCCATTTTTCTCGAATCAGGATACCCGATTCTGTTTCGGCAAGACCGCGTTGGGCTACATGGACGCGTTTTCAAAATCTTGAAATTCCGATCGATGCGGCATGGCGCCGAACAGGGAGAAGCGATCTGGGCTTCTACACGTGATCCTCGAGTTACTGGAGTCGGAAGAATTTTGCGGGCATATCGGCTCGATGAATTACCACAGCTTGTGAATGTGTTACGTGGAGATATGAGCCTAGTAGGCCCGCGCCCAGAACGGCCAGAATTTGTTCAGATGCTTGGGGAACAAATCCCCTATTATCACGAACGTCATACGGTGCGTCCTGGCCTGACAGGCTGGGCTCAAATCAAATATCAGTACGGTAGTTGCGTGGAAGACGCGAAAATCAAGCTCGAATATGAGCTGTTTTATCTGAAGCATCTTTCACTATTTTTCGACTTGGCCATTGTTTTCCGCACGGTCCAGGTCGTCTTTTCTGGAAAGGGGGCGCGCTAAACCGGTGTCTAGAAACGTGCTGCCAGACTTTGGGCGTTGCTTGTCTTTAGCGATATTGGGAAGTCTTCTCCTTCTAGGCTGCAGCAGTCCCCAACAAAGGGCTGCTCATCACATGGAATTGGCTGCGCATTGGGCTGAGAGAGGTAAGGTCAACGAAGCTATTCTGGAATATCGCCGTGCGATCCAGCTGCAACCCAGAGCCCCAGCGGCGCACCTTGCGTTGGCCAAGATTTTTTTGGATCGCCAGGATTTCCCGAGCGCTTACCAACAGCTGAACAATGTGCGCCAGAATGCTCCCGATAATCACGAAGCCCAAGTAATGATGGCCGATTTGATGCTCAAGTCGCAGCAATTTAATGAGGCTCAGGAGCAAGCCCAAGCGTTGATTAAACAAAATCCGGATGATACCGAAGCGCTGGAGATTTTGGCGGAGAGTGCGTTGGCCGTGAAGGACAGGACGCTCGCGCAGACGACGAACAATCACGTTTTGCAGCTGGATCCGAAGAACGCTCGTGCCTGGTTTGTCAAGGCTCTCCTGCAGCTAGGCCACCAAAAAAGCGCCGATACCGAAATGAGCCTACTAAAGGCGATCGAGTACAAGCCCGACTTAGCTCCACCGGTGGAACTTTTGGCGAGCCTGATGGCCCAGCGTGGCGACCTCGTGGGCGCCGAAAAAATGATCCGAAGGGTACTCGACAAGAGTCAGGGAAATATCGAAGTCGAATATTTGTTGGCCGCTGTGCTCCTGGCGCAGAATCGACGCAAGGACGCGGAAGAGGTGTTTCAAAGGATCGCAGTTCTCGGCGACAAGAACCCCAAACACCGCGGCATACTGGCCCGCTACTATCTCGTCTCTGGAGATACCAAGGCTGCAGAGAAGGAATATCAAAACATTCTCAAGAAACATTCTGACGACGTCGAGAACGGACTGGATTTGGCGGCACTGTATCTGGATCTAGGGCAGACTGGCAATGCGAAACGCATCATAGACGACTTCGTTGTAAAAAGTCCGAACAATCCGAGAACGCTTCTACTTCGTGGCCGATTTCTTGTTGATGACGGAAAAATAGAAGAAGGAATACATAATATTCAACACGCGGCTCAGGTACGACCTGACTGGGCTCTGCCTCCTTATTTTCTGGGATTAGCATACATCCAACAGGGCAAACTCGATCTCGCCGAGGGCGCTTTGAACCAGGCAGTACAGCTCGAGCCGAATTTCCTGTCACCAAGTTTGATTCTGGCGCAACTGGAATTAAAACAAGGGAGGCCTGAACGAGCCATTGAAGCTGTCGAGAAAGCAATGGAGCAGAAAACACAACTGCTCCAACCGTACCTCCTCCGAACAATGGCCTTAATACAGGAAGGCCGCTACGACGAGGCAGACAGAAGCACGCGCCCACTTATCGATGCGTTCCCTCATCCTCCGGAGCGCAGTCTCATATTGCGTACGATGGCATGGGCCAAGTTCCATCAAAAACGCTACGAAGACGCTCACAACTTAGCAAAGCAGTCTCTGCTCTACGATTCTACTTCGCAGCAAGCTCTCTTTTTGCTCGGTGCCTCACTCATTAGCGCGAAAAATCCAGACAGTGGCTTGGCTGAGGTCGAGAGCCACGTACGCTCCAATCCCCAACTGGCCTCCGGGTACGAGACACTAGGACAACTTCAGGCTCTGGCCGGCCGCTTTGCCGAATCGGAACGCTCTTTTCAGAAAGCCCTCGAAATTGATCCCAAGCTCGTCAGGTCACAACTCTTCTTGAGTGATGTCCTACGGCGGCAAGGCAAACTCGACCAAGCAATGGACGTGCTATCAAATCTGGCCCAGAACCAACCTAGGATGTCCGAAATACCGATTCGAATGGGTCAAATTTCGGAACTGAAAGAGGATTGGTCGGCCGCTGACAAATATTATTTGAAAGCGTTGGATTTAGAGCCTGGAAATCCTGTTGCGAAGAACAATCTAGCATGGGTCTTCGCTGAGCATGGCGGCAACATTGATCTGGCCCTTAAACTAGCACAAGAAGCCAAGGAAGCACTACCGGATAGTCCCGATGTTTCCGATACTCTCGCGTGGATTCTCGTTAAGAAGCAAAGTTATGCCATGGCCATTAGCTTGCTCCGGGAATCGCTCCGGAAGGAACCGGAAAATGCGACATTCAACTATCACTTAGGGGTTGCGTACTACCATGCCGGAAAGAAGCTCGAGGCCGAACGATCTCTGCGAATGGCTTTGAAAGCTCAACCGAGTTTTTCGTACGCGGCGGACGCAAAGCAGATCTTAGCAGTATTGAGTGATTAGAGTTGGGCGAGGTAACTATGACCGCATCCCAAGAGACGTTCAATCTTTCCGGGCTGGAATACTTCACGCTCCGCGACTATGGCCGTATGTTTTTCCGTCGCCTTTGGTTCGTCGTCATTGCCACCCTAGCAGTCGCAGTGCTGACAGCCATCGTGGTGAATTTCCTTCCTGACCGTTACGAAGCTAAGACCTTGATTCTGGTCGACCGGCAAAAGGTGCCCGATTACTACGTGAACTCTACCGTGGTCGCCAGCGCGGGAGACCGCTTGGACACCCTCAAGCAACAAATCCTATCTACTGCACGGCTCGCACTAGTTATCGACGAGATGGGGTTGTACAAAGAGCTGAAGAACAAAGGGACGCAAGACGCAATCGTAGAGCTGATGAGAAAACAGATCTCAGTTACAGTAGCTGCCGCAAGCCAAGAAAAGAAGGGCGTGGAAGCGTTCACTGTTACATATTCGAATTCAAATCCGGTAATCGCGGCCCATGTTACAAACCGCCTGGCTTCGCTTTTGATCGAAGACAACGTCAAAAATCGTGAACAATCGGTGCTGGGTACGGCTGATTTCTTGCAAAAGGAACTAGAAGATACACGACAAAACCTGAAAGCAACCGAAGACAAAATTACGGACCTTAAGAGGAGGAATGCCAACGTGCTCCCTGAGTCAGCGACGAGTCATGTCCAGGCGCTGAGTTCCTTACAACTCGAGCTCCAAAATGATCGCGACAAGGTGAGTCAAGCAGAACAACAAAAGATTTATCTTGAATCCGTTTTAGCAAATAGCCCCGCGGTTGTGAACCTCGATGCACAGGCTTCACCGGCAAATACCAGCATCGAAGATCAAAAGGCTCAACTGGAGAGCGAGGTGAGCGAATTGCGCCAGCGGTACGGGCCGAATTATCCGGAGGTTGTGAAAAAGAACAACCAGATCCGCGCTTTGGATGCCCAACTTGAAGAGAACAAGAAGGAAGTGGCCGCGAAACAAGTAAAAACACAACCAGCACCTATACCTATGAAAGAACACAATCCGGTGGTGCAAAGCCAGATTGCCAAGTTGGATGAGGAGATCCAAAAACGTAAAGACGAAGAGGCGAAGATTGAAAAGCAGATCGAACAGCACCAAACAGAACTGGCACGCATACCGCTCTTCGAGCAGCAAATAAGTTCGGTGATGCGCGATTACGAAACTGCCCAGGAAAATTACAAACGTCTTGCCGATCGCAAATTTTCGGCAGATATGGCCACGGACATGGAAATCCGACAAAAAGGTGAACGATTCGAAATTCTGGACCCTGCGCAAGTGCCGTATAAGCCTACCAGTCCCGATCGGCCATTATTAGATTTAATGGGTTTAGCCGCTGGATTGGTTTTCGGTTTCGTCGGTGTATTGGCTCTCGAAGTCTCAGATCTCTCCGTAAAGACGGAACAAGAGGTCATCAACCATGTTGGCGCTCCAGTATTTGGTGATGTGCCCTGGCTGCCGACGCCGGTGTCGAATCATCGACGGAGATTGCATACGATTTTTGCCTGTGCGGGAAGTGTCTTGTTGGCAGCCGTATATTGCTTTTTGCTGCTTGGTTGGCACTTGCCGATCGGTCATCAGTAAATTTTGGGCAAGGCTCATGGAGAACAAAGTGAAGTCAGAACTGAAGATAGAAACGGACTCCGTGGAAATCCGTGGTGGGCGATGGAACGAGGGGGGGGCAGCGCAAATCGACAGCGTCCCAAGAATACAAGCTATCCAGGCCGATGCCGACTTCCCACTCGTGCTTCGTCGGCGCGAAACCAATGGGGACGTGGTTCGGCACAAAATCGTTTCGGAGGCGTTTAGCATCCTGAGGTCGCGGATGCTCAGCGTTCACAACAAGCTCGGAATCAAATCGGTGGTCGTCACAAGTGCTGAATCAGGCGATGGGAAGACCCTAGTTGCCACTAACCTTGCGATGAGCATTGCGCAATTGGCCACCAAGCGAGTTCTCCTGGTGGATGGTGATCTCAGAGCGGGTGATGTCACCCGAATTCTCAAGCTAAAGGATTTGCCCGGTGTCGCGGATTTCTTATCGGGAAGCAAGCAGTTCGAGAATGTGATCCACGTGGTGGGATTTCCACACTTCTCGATTGCTCCCACAGGACTTCTTCCAAAACACGCGTTACCAGAGATTCTAGAAGGGCCGCGTTGGAACAAATTTCTCGAGCAGGCTAAGGAGCGATTCGATCTCGTAATTGTGGATTGCGTGCCAGCATCGGCGCCGGTTGCAGACTTGGAGCTCGTGACAGCACCTTGTGACGCGATTCTTATGGTGGTGTTCATGCGCCAAACGCACCGAACGGCGTTGAAGCGCGCTACGGCGCGCCTGGATGCAAAGAAATTCTTGGGCGTCGTCATCAACAATTGCGATGAGATCTATAAGTATGACTACAGTTACTACGGGCTGGATTCCCAAACTCCCAAGTAGCCCAATAGGGGAGAGCAGAATAATCGGGCGACCGGGAGAACCCCTGAGTCACGGAGAACCAATTCCAATGAATGAGATCGAAATTCTGCCCTATTGTGACGACGTCCGCACAGACTGGGACGATTTCGTTGTCATGCAGCCTGAAGGCACTCTCTTTCACCTAACCGCATGGAAGCGGGCGATCGAGCGTGAATTCGGTTTCGAAGCGCGCTACCTGCTTGCTCAAGAAAATGGGCAGATTCGCGGTGTTCTGCCGTTGTTCCGATCTTCCAACTGGGTGCAGGGACAAACTCTAATTTCAACTCCGTTTGCCGTCTATGGGGGAATCTGCTCGAGCGATCCCGCCGCGATCATGGCTTTGCGAAAAGCGGCGTGCCTTATGGCCACGGATGATGGTGTGAACTATCTAGAACTGCGTGAACCTCATCGCGTTTTTGAAGAGGGTTTTCTAACTAAGGAACTGTACGTTACTTTCGAGCAAGCACTAAGCGCGGACGCGGAGAAACTGATTCGTGGTTTTCCCAAAGACACGCGCTATATGATCCGAAAAGCACAGAAGAGCGGATTACGCGCGGTAACTGAAAAAGCCCAGCTCGATTCCTTTTATGAAATCTACGCGTACAGCGTTCGAAACCTGGGAACGCCGGTATTCTCGAAGCGTTTCTTTGAGATTCTCCTCAATGAATTCGGCGATGCGGCTGAGATTATGGTCGTTTGGCACCAGTCTAAACCGGTAGCGGGCGTGCTGAGCTTCCGATTCCGAGACACGATCCAGCCGTATTACGGAGGTTCTCTGCCGGAAGGCCGGCAGTTTGGTGCCAACAACTTCATGTATTGGGAGGTTTTGCGTACCGCTTGCGAGCGGGGATTACAGAAGTTCGATTTCGGCCGAAGCAAACTCGGAACCGGCGCTTATTTCTTTAAGACCCAGTGGAATATGTCCAAGCGACCACTCCCGTACCAATTCTACATGGTGCGTCGGAAGAGCTTGCCTAACTTTTCGCCGATCAACCCGAAATTTAAACTTGCTACGTCGGTTTGGAGGCGTATCCCACTTCCGCTCACGAAGACTTTAGGCCCTGCGCTGGTCCGACTTTTTCCGTAGACAACGGCGGAAATCTTCATGCGAATCCTCTTTTTGGCTCATCGCCTACCGTACCCTCCGAACAAAGGAGACAAAATCCGTTCTTTCCGCGAGTTGGAAGCGCTCGCTTGTCGCCATGAGGTGGATCTGTTTTGCTTTTACGATCAGCCCGAAGACACACAATATTTTCCCATTGTTCGCCAATACTGCCGGGATTTTTACGCGGAGAAGATTTCCTGGTGGCGTAGCCGCGTTCAGGCATCACTCGCGTATGCTTCCGGCAGCCCGTTCACTACCGCGTTTTATCACTCGCCTAAGATGACTCAGCGCGTGCGCAAAGCCAGGACCGAACGAAAGTATGAACTTATTTTTGTTTTCAGCTCTTCGATGGCTCAGTATGTCGACGACGCTTCCGAGACCCGAGTGCTTGACATGGTAGATGTGGATTCGGACAAATGGAATCAATACGCGGATTATACCCGTCCGCCCGCATCCTGGCTGTGGGGTGCCGAAGGACGAAGGCTAGCAAAATATGAATCGCGCTGGGCACGCAAGTTTTCCATGACCTTGCTCAGTACACGCGCGGAGGCCGAAAGCCTCAGATGCAAAGTTCCTGGTGCAAACATTGAAGAGCTGGAAAACCGAATGGATATGAGCTACTTCGATCCAAATCCGGTTGTCGTGCCTCCGGAAATTGCGACTTGGCACCCTTACATTATTTTCACTGGATCGATGGATTATTTCCCCAACGTCGATGCGGTCAGATTTTTTTACCGGGAGGTTTTCAGGGCAATCCGGGTTCTCGTGCCACGAGCGCGGTTTGTCATTGCCGGGAGAAATCCTACGCGTGCCGTGCGCCAGTTAGCGTCTGACCCGGCTGTCCTGGTAACCGGAACTATCTTGGACATTCGCCCTTACCTCCGCGGTGCTTCCGTTGCTATCGGTCCGCTGCGGGTTGCCCGTGGTGTTCAGACCAAGATTTTTGAAGCGATGGCGATGGGGGTACCGGTCGTTATCAGCAGCAGGGTTGCCAAGGCGGTGCCTGAGTGCTTGTTGTCAGGAGTATCCGTAGAAGATGATCCGGGACGCCTCACTGCGGTTCTGGTTCAGAAGCTTCAGTCAGGGGCAACAGTTTCTGAAATGTCCACGCGACGTCTGTTGATCGAATATTACAGCTCCCTACGGTGGGAGGACCAGCTGGAAGATAGGCTTCGTCGAGCTTTGGATTCCAGAAGTCATAACGAACACGCATCCGCTATTCACACGGCGGGCATACACGATGAGACGCACCACCGCAACCCAGCCATTGGAACAACGCAGCGAGTTTAGGAGCAAGTGCTGACGATAATTGAGTACACGAAGAAGGTTATTTTCGATGTTACGTTCATTATTTCTTCGAGCAATTGTTGTCGTGGCCATACCAATTGCGCTTCTTCGGCCATTTGACGGCCTCTTGATCTATCTGTGGCTTACTTTTGGGCGTGCCGGTGATTTCGTCTGGTCGCAATACACTTTCGATTACTTGGCAATCGTTGCTGTTGCCTGCCTGGTTGGCTATACGGTCTTCGAGATGCACCGATACCCTATTCGGCTGAAGGGCATGATACCCCTCGCGCTTTTGTGGATGTGGCTGGCCGTGACCTCCGTCAAGGCGTTAGATCCTTCGCTCGCATACCCGAAACTTTTCGAGTACTCCCGCGGCTTTATCATGGCTTTCTTGACCGCATCCCTTGTGACGTCGGAAAAACGTGCGCGCGCAATATTGTACGTGCTTGCGTTCTCGCTCGGTGTACTCGGAGCTAAGGGCGCGCTAGACGCTCTCTTGGCTGGATTCTCCTCCACTCTGACAGGACCCGGCGGGATGATGGCGGAGGCCAACGAATATGCGCTGGCGCTGAACATGGGCATCCCAATTCTCCTGTTGCTGACCAAAGAGCAGTCGAATAAATGGATTCGTCTTGCTTTTCACGTGATGGCAGCAGGATCAGCTCTGGTGGTAATCGGAACGCGATCGCGCTCGGGGCTTTTCGGCCTGATAATGGTAGGGGTGGTCATGACGGCATTTTCCAAGCGCAAACTGTTGCTGGCCATGGGGCTGATAGTGGCCGTGGTGACGCTGCTACTGTTTGGTCCCCAGGGGGCTCTTGACCGGTATCGGACCATTCCGACAGCCACGCAGTCGGACGCATCGGCGATCGGTCGGCTGCAGGCGTGGTCCGCTGCCCTCAAAATGACCAGAGCTCATCCGGTATTTGGGGTAGGACCGAGAAACTTCATGCTGGCGTTTCCAGATTACTCGCAGGATACGCCGCGTGTGACCCACAATGTCGTGTTCGATATGTTGGCCGAGACGGGAATTCCAGGGTGCTTTTTCTTCCTCTCAATGATTTTTGTGCCGATCGGCCAAATGTTCCTTTTATGGTTGAGAGCACGACGTAATCCCGACAGCGAGCATCTGGGAACGTATTGCCAAATTGTGATGGCGACGCTGATTGTCTATCTCGTGCCCAACATGTTCATCAACCGGCAGGATTTCGACCTCATGTACCAGTTCGTAGCACTGGGGGCGGGTCTGGCTGTGGTGACGAAGCGACGCCTTTTCATGTTGACCATCGAACAGGTCGCCGACGTGGCCGAAGTTGATGCGCAAGCCGTTCCGCCTGATGTTCAGGCGGGCGAACCCATGGCCTTGTGGCAACGCGCGCAGGCCGAAGCGGATGGACACAGGGTTCCGGCCGATGATCGCGAAGAGGGAACTATTCCCTTGTGGCAGCGAGCCCGCATTTAAGAGCGGGCTCGCCAGATCTAGACTAGACGAAATGGACGTGGAGAGATGCCTGTCTGTGGCATTGGCGTAGTTCGAGAAGGTAACCCCGTGGACACGCGGGAGATCGAAGCCATGGTGTCCACTCTCGCTTTGCAAAAGGACTGGGTGACGGAGCGTAATTGCAATGCCGAGTTTGGCCTAGGCATCACTTCTCCGACCACAACTGCGAGTACATGGAAATCAGCGCAGGTCGCTGTTGATTG
>Ga0306920_100002243_pt1 | contig 24391 bp, 23 predicted proteins | sample flu12Cox44000170_FD_204666 | JGI IMG/M metagenome (GOLD analysis project Ga0306920, IMG submission 204666) | Lab enrichment of tropical soil microbial communities from Luquillo Experimental Forest, Puerto Rico - flux4day.12C.oxic.44.000.170 (v2)... | ecosystem: Environmental > Terrestrial >...
GGTCTCGTTTCGGGCGCGGTGGACTACCAGCCGGAGCCGCTCGACTGCCCCGCCGACGGCAATCTCCTCGTGTGCTGCGCACGACCACTGCGCGACATCGTCATCGATTTGTGAGGTCCTTCGCGATGAACACGAACACGAGCAGTGGTAACAGAATCGCGGTGCAGCCTGGCACTTCGCGAACACGGATGAAACAACATCGTGTGCCAGATCCGCAATGATTAGAGCTATAAGGACGATTGACGCGCGCTGCCATCCAGTGAAAAACGCGAAAAATCGACTGGGTCAAGCGGCGGGCGCTGAAGCCCGGACCGCGGGGCCTATCACTGTCAGCGCCGCGCGGCGGGTTGGCGACATCCTCAAGTGTGTCGCGGACTTCGGCACGGCAAAGTCCAGCCAACGTTCCGGCTTTTCATGTGAATCACCACGGCAGAGAGGAGATGCCGGACGCTGTAGGTCACATTTCGACAGCGGTTCGCCGCCGATCCGCGTGTGACCTATATGTGACCTACAGATCCGAAAAGTGGTCGGGGCGGCGGGATTCGAACCCACGACCCCCTGCGCCCAAGCGCCATGTTTTGCGTTGTCCCGCGAGTCTGCAGCGCCTATGCGGCTTCCCGTGGATGCACGTCTCGCTTAATCCGGCCCGCTACCACCCGAGTCGCTACTTCGAGATCGTACGCCGCCTGCAGATTCATCCAGAACTGCGGCGTCATGGAAAAATAGCGAGCCAGTCGCAGCGCGGTGTCAGCCGTGATGGTGCGGCGGCCATTGACGATCTCGCTCATTCGCGTGACTGGCACGCGGAGGTCGCGAGCGAGACCGTTGATGCTTAGCCCGAGCGGCCTCATCAGATCCTCACGCAGGATCTCGCCGGGGTGCACCGGTGGAAGCCGGCGTGCTGTTGCCATCATTCCTCCTTTCGCTAGTGATAGTCGACGATCTCCACGGCGTCGGCATCACCATCGTGCCACACGAAGCAGATGCGGTACTGATCGTTGACCCGAATGCTGTGTTGACCACGACGATCGCCCGCAAGCGCCTCCAGCCGGTTACCGGGAAACGCCGCCAGATCCCGAAGCTCGCGAGCCGCATGGAGTTGTTGCAGCTTGCGTTGCGCAATCCGTGCCACCTTCTGCAGACGTCGGCTGAACCGCCCCGAGAAGAGCGCCTCGGTTTCGGAATCCCTGAACGACCGAGTCACTCGAGAATCAGGGTATAACGCATCACGTTATACGTCAAGCAGGATGGCGGGGTGCCAGCGCGGGTTGGTTCAGCGGACGACAACAATTGTGGTACGCCAAAAGGCCGCCCGGCCGCTGCCCGGATCGAGCACCGTCAGCTGGCATTCGTACTCTCCGGGCTCGATGTCCGTCACTGACGCCGTAAACCAGCTTTTCCCTTGCACTTCTACAAGACCTCCGCCATGCTTCCTATAGAAGCAAACAGGGAAACCATGTCACTCATTGATCTCCCGCAGGGGACCCTTGACCTCCTCATCCTCCGCACCCTCTCGCTCGAGCCCCAGCACGGATGGGGCATTTCCGAGCGCGTGCAGCAAATGTCCAGTGAAGTCCTCTGCATCCAACAGGGCTCGCTGTATCCTGCCCTCCATCGACTGGAACGGCGCGGATTGATCAGGGCCCGTTGGGGCACATCAGAGAACAATCGTCGCGCCCGATACTACGAACTCACCAGGGCCGGCCGTAAGCAGCTCGAAACCGAAACCAGTCTTTGGAAACAGTTAACCGTCGCCGTCAACCAGGTGCTCGGCGAAGCCTGAGGCTCAGCATGCTCAGCGATTTGCTCTTCCGTCTCCGCGCGATCTTCCGCGCCAAGACGATGGATGCCGGCCTCGATGTGGAACTCCAGTTCCACCTCGATCGCCAACTCGATAAGTATATTCAGACAGGCCTCTCGCCCGAGGAAGCACGCCGCCGCGTTCGCCTCGACTTCGGCGGCGCCAATCAGATCACGGAGGAATGCCGCGATGCCCGCGGCATTCGCGCTCTCCAAGCGCTCCGTCAGGACCTGCGCTACGCCTTTCGGACGCTATTCAAGAATAGAGGCTTTACCTGCGTGGCCTTGATCACGCTCGCGCTCGCCATCGGCGCAAACACGGCGATCTTTTCAGTGGTCTACGGCGCGCTGCTACGACCGTTGCCCTATGGCGATCCCGATCATCTCATTGTGCTGAATGAAACTCATCCGCGAATCGGCACCATCAGCGTCTCCTATCCCAATTTCCTAGATTGGCGGGCGCAGAACCACGTCTTTTCCGGCATGGCTGTGATGGCCAGCGTCAGATACAATCTTTCGGGCATTGCTCAGCCCGAGACCATCAGCGGGCAGGCCGTTACCTCCAACTTCCTGTCGCTGATCGGCGTGCATCCACTCTTCGGACGCGACTTCGATCCCTCCGAGGACAAGCCCGGCGCCACGCCCGCGGTCATGCTTACATACCCACTCTGGCAATCGCACTTTGCCAGCCGCAAGGATGTGATCGGGAGGAGTGTCGCGCTCGATGGCCGCGCCTCCACCATCATCGCGGTGCTCCCTCGCGATTTCCGCACCACGGAAGCGGTAAGCGTGCTGGAACCTTTGGGCGTGTGGCTCACCAAGAATTCCGGCGCTGTCAACAGAGGCACTCGCGGCGATACCGCGGCCATCGGCCGTCTGGCAACTGGAATTACACTCACTCGCGCGCGCGCCGAAATGGAAACCATCGCCGCGCAGCTTGCGATCACGTATCCGGACGAGAACAATCAATTCGGCGTCGCCCTTCAGCGTGTCCGCGACCTCTTCGTCGGCGATATCCGGCCGGCCATTCTTGTGCTCTTTGCCGCCGTATTGCTCGTGCTGCTCATCGCATGCGCCAACGTTGCAAACCTGTTCCTGATGCGTGCCGCCGGCCGCACTCGCGAAATCGCGCTGCGGGTCGCCATCGGTGCCACTGGCGCGCGGATCGTCCAACAGTTGCTCGCCGAGAGTTCTGTCGTAGCAGGATTGGGCGGCATACTCGGTCTCGGTCTGGCCTTTGCTGGAATGAGGGCCGTACAGAGCCTGATCCGCGTGGCTGCGCTGTCCGGTGATGGGGTCGACCTGAACGGCGCGGTGGCGCTGTTCGCGCTCGGAGTTACCGCTCTCTCCGCCATTACCTTCGGGCTGGCTCCCGCAATGCAGTCCCTGCGCGCCGGCGCACATTCACGACTAAAGGAAGGCAGCAAATCCAGCACTGATGGAGTTCGTCAGAATCGCTGGCGAACCATGCTGGTTGTCGTGGAGTTCGCGCTATCCGTGATCCTCCTGACGGGCGCCGGCCTGATGTTGAAGAGCGTGTCCCGCCTCATCGCCGTCGACCCCGGCTTTCGGACCGACCATCTCCTCCGCCTGAAAATCGGCCTGACCCCTTCGCAGTATCCGGACGATACTACGATGCTGGCGTTCTGGCGCCGGTTGCTGGACGCAGTCCGCGCTTTGCCCGGACTGGAGAGCGCCGCGTTAGGCACCCACGTTCCGCTCACCAACAGTCACGGCCGCGTCGACATCACCGTCGAAGGCATGGAGCTTCCGGCCCCAGGCAGCTTCCCGCACCCCGACGACCACTTCGTGAGTCCCGGGTATCTGCGCACTCTGGGTATCCGGCTTCTCGCCGGCCGTGACTTCACCGATGCCGATTCGGAAACCGCGCCGAGGGTAGCCCTGATCAATGCTCGCCTGACGCGCAACCTCTTCCCCGGACATGACCCGGTCGGCAAGCGATTCATGCTCGGCAGGCCGGAACTAGCGCAAAAGCCGGAGTGGATCACCATCGTCGGCGTCGCCGATGACACGCGCATGTACGGTCTCGCGAATTCCTCCCGCCTCGAAATCTACCGACCGCTGGCACAAGCTACTCCCGACCAAATGGACCTCATGGTTCGGTCGCGCATCAATTCCACCGCGCTCACCTCATCGATTCGCGCCGTGGTCGCCTCCCTCGACAGCAACCAGCCCATCTCTGACACCAACACCATGGACGCGCTCGTTCAGCAATCCGTCGGCAGCCGCGGCGTGACATTGATCCTGCTCGGAGCTTTCAGTGCTCTCGCGCTTGTCCTCGCCGGTATCGGAATCTATGGAGTCATTTCCTATTCGGTCGCCCAGCGCACGAAGGAGATCGGCATCCGCGTGGCGCTCGGCGCGGGCCGCCAGGACGTCATCAGGATGATTCTCCTTCAGGGAGCGCGCATCGCGTCGGCCGGTCTGATCATCGGCATGGTTGCCGCCTTCGGCCTTACGCGCTACCTGGAAAAGCTGCTGTTCTCGGTGAGCCCGGCGGATGTCACCACGTTCGCCACGGTCGGCCTTGTTCTCGCCCTTGTCGGCCTGCTGGCAACGTACATTCCCGTTCGCCGCGCCCTGCGAGTCGATCCGATCACCGCCCTGCGTTACGAATGAAGCGGTCGGGATGCGGATCGAGCCGCTCTCGAACCATGCCAGCCTCGAGTCCCGGCTCCACTCCTTCTCAAGCAGTTCCACCCGCACCCCGTCGTGCTGTTTCGGCTGCCTTCACAAGCCAGGGCCGGTTGGAACGCTGCGCTTCATTCCCGTGTAGTCGCGCAATGTTGACCGATCGGGGCGCCGCAGGCTATCGGATTGAGGCAGCCCATTTATGAGATAGCTTCTAGTATTCGAGAATCGTCGCGCACCGCATGCGACCGTGTGCGGTACGTTTTTTCTTCTCCTTGACAGCGAGATTATTCGAGCGCAGATTATCGGCAGTTGAAGCGGGCCCGCCGTGGTGCGGTCAACACCTCAGCGAGCCCTAACCTGGCACTCGGAGATAGCCCGAGCGCGCAGGCTGCCCGTCATTGTATCGGGAGCCCGCCGCCCTGGCACGCGTGCAGCGCACGCCGAAAGGTTCCCGATGACGATCAAACCTTCGCCCGTCTACGCCCGCCTTCGGCGATTGCTGCCCCACGCACGGGCGATCCTCGCCAAGCATGGCCTTGATTCCAAGGAGCACGCCGAGCTCTCCGAGTATGTGCCCGAGCCCGAGCCAAGCGATCTCACCGATGTTCAGATGAACCAGTTCATCGACTTCACCGAGTCGATGTTTGAACTTGGCATCGCGGTCGGATTGCTGCTCGATCGTTCGCTCTTGCTTGACGCTCAAACGACCACACCCACCGCGTCGAAACCCCGTGAGCGAAAAGGCGGTGCGCGATGACCACGACCGCCCTTGTGCGTGGCCGCAACGCCCGCTCGACGCTGCCGGCGTCACCGCTGCTGCTTGCGGGTGGTTGCCAACACACCGCAGAAATCATCCTGAGGGCGTGGTTCGAGAGCAAGAGTCCGCACACGATCGCGGCCTACCAGTGCGACATTGGAGAGTTCGCCCTCTTCGTGAGTCGCGCGCTCGCGATCTCGCCCATCTTGAAAGTGTCAGAGGTGTTGGCGTGGTTCTTTCAACAGGCGACGGCGTCCGCTCATGAAACGGTGCTGCACTTCCTCGCGATACACGCGGACCAGAACCCGCCGTCGTGAAAAAGGTGCTCGAGGCGATTGACGTCCGCAGTGAAGCCGGCGCCCGAGACAGCGCCATCATCCACACCGTCTACGCGTTGGCCCTCCGCGCCGCCGAACTGTGTGGGCTGGACCTAGCGCACCTAGACGTCGCGCGAGGGACGGTCTCGGTGCTCGGCAAAGGTCAGCCGCGAAAAAGTGCTCCTCAAGGTGCCGGACGCGGCCGTGGAGGCCATTTCCCGGTATCTCCGGCACCGAGGGCAATCAGCCGGACCGCCGTTTCAGACGCGCGGGAATCGCGGGAAACACCGTGACGGGCGGCTCGAAACCGTGCTCGGGATCATCAGGACGCGAGGGGCAGCCGCCGGTATCAAGCTCTGGACGCACGCCCTCCGGCATTCGGCCATTACGGTGGCGATCGGGGAAGGCCAGAAAGTCGGCATTGGCCTGCACCAGATCAAGTCTTTCAGCCGGCACAAGAACATCGCAACCGTGATGACCTACTACGACGAGCAGAATCAGGCGGAAACGCAGGCGCAACTCGCGACGATTGTTGCTAACTCGTTGCGTTGACATCTGATCAACTCCCGCTCGAGGAGCTCGCCAAGCATGCCGACGTTGGGGTGACCCAGAAGCACTACGCGTATCTACTGAAAGAGAACCTGCGCGAGGCGGCGGATCGCATTGACCTCGGGCTCGGGTTACCCAAGCCAGCGAAGGTCGTGGCCATCGACCGGTCGAGGCGGGTGTGATCCTTTTTGTGATCCCTTTTTCGGTTCATCGTGGTCAGCGGTGGTTAACCACGACGAGGGACGATCGATGATTTCTGGAACAAATTGGCCGAATTGGTCGGGGCGGCGGGATTCGAACCCACGACCCCCTGCGCCCAAGGCGAAGAAACCCACACAACTGGGGGCAGCGGGAGACCGCTGCCCCTCGTTTTTCCTAGGAAATTCTCAACTTGGGGCAACTGCAGTAAACCGCGAGCCACTACCGATTGTCAGCCAATTGTCAGCCAAACGCTGTTTGGCGATTCCCCTCCTGACGCTCGTACCAACCGACAGATTCTGACCTGCAGTTGCCTGCCATCTCGATCCACATCGAAAGGGTGGTACGGCTATGGATTTCGATCCTCGGTGGAATGATGACCCGCGCGACGACGATCACCGCGACGATCTTCGAAGGGAGGAATCAGGACGTGAGCTGAACCTAGGCAGTCGAGGCGTCTCGTCCGATCCACTCGAACGGGACGCGCGTGACCCGCGTGACGTGTTCACTCGTGATCTCGATCTGCCGCGCGGCCCAGACCGCGAGCGTGTGTGGTTCCGCGAGCACAGCGTTCTCTTGCGCGGCTCGGAATCGCGGGCGCTGGCGACAACCGGCGCATTCCGCGTCGTGCACGCCGACGACCTCCGGGACAGCCGCGGCCAGGCCTTCGACCCACGCAGCGGCGAGCTCCGGCACCTTCGTCAACAGAAGCTCGTGCGAACCATCCCGATCCGCGACGGCCGTGCGCTCGTCGTCCTCACCGAGCGTGGCCGCGACGCCCTCGAACGGAACCGGCACGACCGCGAGCAGCACTTCTACTCCGGCCTTCGGCGCCCACGTGAGTTGCTTCACGACGCGAAGGTCTACCAGGCGTACGAACGCGAGGCCGAGCGGCTGCGCGAGGATGGCGCGGTCATCCATCGCGTGATGCTCGACACCGAGCTGAAACGCGAGTATCAGCAGTTCCTTCAAGAGCACAACCGCGGCAAGTCCGACAGCGACGGCCGTCCCGATCGTTCACCCGATGAGATCGCGCGCTGGGCGATGGACCACGACCTTCCGGAAAAGGACGGTCACGTCCAATTCCCCGACGCGCGCATCGTCTACGAGGACCGCGACGGCCGCGAACAGACGCGCGACATCGAGGTGGAGACGCTGAACTACCGCGGCGCGCACGCATCCGCGAAGGCGTCATCCGGATTCAGTCGCCACAGCGCCGCTGGCATGCGGGTCGTCGGCTCACGAGGGGTAGGTGGCGGAGGCAGCCGGCGCGGCAGCGGCGGATTCGCCTTGACCGCAAGCACCGGTAGGACAGGTCGTCGCACTCCCGATCCACGGCTCGCAGAGGAGTTGTTGCGATGAATCTCGATGACGCCATCGGCACCATCATCTCGCGCGGATTTACCGAGCGACAGGCACGTTTCCTGGTGCTCGTCGCACGTCACTCCGGCGTCTGCGTCATGCGCCAGTACTCCACGTTCGCAGGCGTGGTCTTCGGCCACACGACGCGGAGGTTCTTCACCAAACTCGAGCGCCTCGGATGGGTCTCGACCTATGACTGCGCGCGCAAACGCGCGCGCATCTACCACGTCCGCCATCGGGAGTTGTACGAGGCCGTCGGTGATGCCGAATCCCGCCTCCGGCGTCCGCCCACCGTGCCGCGCGCGCTTGAACGCATCATGCTGCTCGACGTCATCCTGAAGGAGCCGGACCTCGTCTGGCTAGCCACGTCCGAAGAGAAGATGACGCACGTCTCGGCGTTTACGGCTATCACGAAGGACTCGCTGCCGCAGATGACGACGCCGCAGGGGAGTTATGAGCCGGTGCGGTACTTCCCGGGCCAGGCGCCGATCGGCATCCATCCGGATGGGCGGTGGATTCTGGTCTGCCTGCTGACGCAGGATGCCAAGCGCGAGTTGCGGACTTTCATCGAGCGGCACCTCATGTTCCTCGCTGCTCTGCCGACCTGGACCCTCCGCGTCGTGATCCCTGCCCACATGACCGCCCACGGGATGCGCTTCGTCGACGAGGCGCGACGAAATCTGCGCTGGCGTTTCGATGGACAGTTTCGCGACGACCTCCGCTGGTACTTCGAAACCCAGCGCGCCGGCGGCAACCCGGACGCGGTGTCAGACGATGACGAGCGCGCACACCGCGCGAGGCTGCGACGGTTCTCCGGCCTCGGGTTCTCAGCGCTCTATCCGCTCTGGGTCGCCAAGGGCGACGACGTGTTCCCGACGGTAGCTGCGCAGGTCGGCGACGCCCTCTTCCGGGAGGCCGGCGTCATCGAACCGGTCGTCCTGCCGCACGCCTACAGTCATCTGGCGCCGCTGGTGGGGGTGGCGTAGGGAGTGGGCCAGAGCTTCGCACGGGTTCGCGCTACGATGTTCCATCAGGGCTGAGCTTGATGAAGGGACAACCGCAACGAGTGAGAGACGTCGTGTACGTCGTCGGCGCTGGCTTTTCGGCCGGCCTTGGCTATCCCTTGACGAAGGACCTACTTAACGAGGTCTGGAAGCGGCTGGACGCTAGTTCCCAACGGCGCCTGGCCAAGGTCATCAAGTTCCACCACCCCGCGTTCGATCCATCTGTCGCAACAAGTTTTCCGAACATCGAACAGTTGCTCACGGAGATCTCCGTCAATCTTGAGCTCTTCGATGCAAGTCGGCCGATTGAAGGCAACTTCAAGAAGCCCGAGCTGGAGGCGGCAAAGGACTCGCTGCTCTGGGAGATGGCCGAGTGGTTTCATGAGATCTACAAGCGAGCTCAGTCCACTCCTTGGTTGGCAGCTTTTGGCGAACGATTGGAGGCCAATAGTGCCGCGATCGTGTCCTTCAATTGGGACCTCATCTTGGACCATCTTCTGCTTGACGACGGCATTGACGGGTCGGGCTATGGCCTCACAAAGGAACTCGCTGCTGGCCCGGTACTCCTAAAGCCGCATGGATCGCTCAATTGGTACAACTCCCGCGACGTCAAGCACGTCGCCAAGAGCCAGCGCGTCGCCATCTTTGACGACCAGCGGCCGACCGACCGCGTTGAGGCCTTTCGGTCGCCTCGCCCAATCAGGTCTAAGGTCGGAAAACGCTACAACCCTCTCCTGATCCCGCCAACGTTCTTGAAAGATTTCAAGCGGCCGATTTTCCAGCGCCTTTGGAACAACTGCACGAACGTTCTCAGCACTCCGAAGACGCTCATCTTTCTTGGCTACTCTCTGCCGACGGCCGACTTGCATGCGCAGTTCATTTTCCGGTGCGGCTTCCACAACCAGTTTGAGGGTCGTTTGAAGCCGACGCGTGGGCGATTCAGGCCTACAGGCCCAGCGGACGTGATCATCGTTAACCCTGACGAGGGGGCGGCCAAGAGAATCAGGAAAGTCGCAGGTCCTGGCGTCGATTGCGAGTGGATCTGTTCGACCGTCGAGGACTGGGTGGCAGCTACCGCTTGACCTATACTCCCTCGCTCAGCGAGCCGCTCCGTCTGGCCCACGCGAGCCTTAGCGCCTTGCCTAGCGTAGGGAACTAGTTCAAGCGTGTCGCTTTCCGGTCGCGCAAAGTGACTAAAGCCGTTACTTTGCGGCCCCGAAATTCCCGTCCGGCGGCTAGGTCCGCGAGGAGGTTTGGCAATAACATTCTAAGACGTTATATTATTGCCACACGGCAGACGTCATGAACAAGCGCCAGTGGGACACCGTGCTCTACGGCATCGCCGAGGATCAGGCCGGATACTTCACGGCCGCGCAGGCCCGCTCGGCCGGGCTCCATCAGGTCCGCTTGGTCCAGCTCGCCCAGCAGGGAAACATCGAGCGGGTCTCGCGGGGCGTCTACCGGTTCGCGCGATTCCCGGTCTCGCGGCACGGCCACTTCATGGAGGCGGTGCTCTGGCCACAGGTCCGCCGCCCGGATGTCACGGGCGTGGTTTCCCACGAGTCGGCGCTGGCGATTCACGGGCTGTCCGACGTCAGCCCGGCGCGTGTTCACGTCACGCTGCCGACCGCCGTGCGCATCCGACGACAGGTACCGAAGGGTCTCGTCATCCATCACGCCGACCTAGCCCCTGAGGATGTCGAGCGTGTCGAGGGCGTGCCGGTCACGACGCCCGAAAGGGCGATCCGGGACGCCCACGCGAGCCACGCTGGCAACGCCCTCGTCGCCCAGGCGATTGCCGATGGCAGGCGCAACGGAGCGCTCTCGACAGTAGCCGCCGGACGGCTCCGGCGGGACCTGCTGGGAACGAAGGCAGAGCTGTTGCGGGTACGGAGCGTGAGCAGTCGGTTAGCCTGGAAGCTCGACTCCTGTATTGTGATCGGTTCAGTGACCTCGCCGCGCACCATGGCGGCGACCTCGGGCAAGTCGCGTGCGAAACGGCTCTCGATCGCGCCGCCATAGAGCTCCCCAAGGACGCCGCACCAGTAGTAGCGGGCGATCTTCTGGCGCGCACCTTCCGTTTCGCCATCCTTGCCAAGGTCGACGAAGATTGCGGCGAGCGGAACAAGTTGCGTGCGGTACGGTAGATCTCGGGCTTTGAAGATCTTCTGCCCATAGAGAAACCGCGCAGCACGGACGAACCCGTGCTCGACCTTGTCGGCCCATGCCTGCCAGTCGCTAACGTCAAGCTTTAGGATGTCTTTCCGCTTGCAGCTGATCCCCGGCGCCTTATCCGTGGTCGTACCGCCGTCGACGGCGGCGCGGCGGCGTGACTGGGTCACGAGGAGCGAGATCGCCTGGAGGAAATCATCGTTCTGAAGGTTGCGAAGCACAGGGTGCTGCTCTTTCAGGCGCTTTTCGCGAGCATTCCAATCGTCTCGGAGCTGGAAGTTGTCGGCTGCGAAGGAGGCTGTGAGCAGTTCGAAGACTGTGAGTGCTACACCCCCAGTGTTCACGCGCTCGAATACGAGGCAGACCGCTTCCTTCGGTGTCTCCTTCTTCAGCTCGATAACCGGGACCTGGTATTGCTCGAACCGTTTGATGACGTCCCGTTCGAAGTCGTTGAAGAGGCGCATCTTCTCGCGGTCGAAGTTCCAGTGTTCGCTGTAAGCCTGCCGCCAGTCCGCGCTGGCGAAGATTCGGTTGACCGGAAATAGATCAGCCGCGTACTCGCGCTCGGGACTTGTGACGTCCAGGGTCACCTCACCGCCGAAGCTTTTCGTGCGTTTGTCCTCCGGGACGCTCACCAGCGCGTCCTCGCGGTCGGCCTCGGCCTCGACGGCTCTCTTCATGTCGATGTAGTACCAGCGTCGGATCGGCTTGTTCTTGGAATCCTTGGTCTCCACCGCCGAGTGGCCCAGGAGCGCCTGGTAGAGGGAGGTCAGGCGTTGTTGTCCGTCGAGGATCAACGTCTCGGGCTTCACCGTCCGTAAACGCTCGTGGGTTCCAGCGAGCGAGCGCGGCTTGAAGCGGACGTTTTCGCCACCGGTCTCGAGCAGCATGATCGCGCCGATCGGGAACGAGACCGATACGCTCGCCAAGAGGCTCTTGATGCGATCGTCATCCCATACCCAGCCCCGCTGAAAATCGGGGAGCTGGAGCTTGCCGTTGTCGGCTAGTACAAGCAAGTCCTGTAAGGGGGTCTTGGTGCTGTCGAAACTGGCGCCGATCATGACTTCACCCCATTGCTGCCCGTGATCCCAGCGAGTTGCGTGACGATCTCCTGCTCCAACGTCCTGATATCGGCTTCGATGACGTCGAGCGAACGTGGTGGCTCGTAGCGATAGAAGTGTCGATTCAGCGGGATCTCGTAACCCACTCTTGTCTTGCTCTCGTCGATCCACGCATCGGGAATGTGCGGAAGCACCTCCCGCTTGAAGTACTCGGCAATGCTCTCCTTCAGGGGCACGCTCTCCGTGTCGCGGAGATCGGGATCGGGCTCGGCGTTCCCGTCACGATCGCGGCAGATCTCGGCGGTGTCGTCGCGCTCGCCCAGGGCGCCCACCACCGCCTTGAGCTCGGGCGCGGTGAGGTGCACTCCAGCGGCGCGATCTACCTCACGCAAGTCAGTGAGGAATGCCGTCCGCTCCTTGTAGAGCGTCGCCTCGTGCGCTTCGGCAAACCGCGCGAGAAGCTGGCTGATGGCCTCCTGACGGCGCTTGCCAGTTTCGATCTCTTCGAGGCGGGCCTTCTCGTTCTTCTTGCTGCTCGTGGCGAGTCGGGCGAAGCCGCTCTCGGTCTCGAGACGTGCGATCCGCTCGGGCGTGGCTTGGAAGTTGAGTCTCAGCGGACGCTCGACCGTGATCTTGTTGAAGCCGAAATCGGCGTTATCAAAGACCTTGCTCACCACGCGTATCCGTTCGATCGGCTGCTTGGTGATCGGGTCCTCTTCCGAGAAGGTCCGTGTCTCGCCGTCAATGAAACTCCCAAACAGGCGCGTGATGTCGCCGATCTGATCCGGTTCGGTCTGCCGATCGGCGGGATCGCCAAGCTTGTTGCGTTTGTTGCCGAGACTTTTTGGCATCTTGACAAAGAAACGCCGCGCGTCGATCAGCTGGATCCTTCCCTTGCGTCTGGACTCCTTGCGGTTGGTGAGCACCCAGATGTAAGTCGAAATGCCGGTGTTGTAGAAAAGCTGGTCAGGTAGGGCGACGATGGCCTCGAGCCAGTCGTTCTCGATAATCCACTGGCGGATGTTGCTTTCGCCGCTGCCAGCATCGCCGGTGAAGAGGGGTGAGCCGTTGAAGACGATGCCCACGCGGCTGCCGCCCTCTTTCGGGGCGCGCATTTTCGCCAGCATATGCTGCAAGAAGAGCAAGGAACCGTCGTTGATCCGAGGCAGGCCGGCGCCAAAGCGACCGTTGTACCCGAGGGACTCGGCCTCGTGTTCGATGTACTTCTGCTGCTGCTTCCACTCCACGCCGAACGGTGGATTGGCGAGCATGTAGTCGAAGGTGCGCTTCTTTCCCTCGGCGTCTCGGTCGAAGCCATCCTTCGTAAAGGAGTCGCCGAGGATGATGTTGTCCGCATCCTCCCCCTTGATGAGCATGTCCGACTTGCAGACCGCCCAAGATTCGTCGTTCCAGTCCTGACCGAACAGGTGCGGGTTGGCGTCGGCGTTCAAATCACGGATGTACCTCTCAGCTACCGAGAGCATGCCGCCAGTGCCGCAGGCCGGATCGTAAATGGTCTTGACGACATGGCTTTTGCGCAGGTCCTGCTCCGGGGAGAGCAGCAGGTTGACCATCAGCTTGATCACCTCGCGCGGGGTAAAGTGCTCTCCGGCCTCCTCATTCGATTGCTCCGCGCCGATCCGAATGAGCTCTTCGAAGACGTAACCCATCTGGATGTTCGCTTGGGCCGGCGTCAATCCTGGGAAGGTGAGATCGATCTTCGAATCGCAGAAGGCCTTGACGACCTCGTAGAGCAGGTTCTTCTCGGCCATGCGCACGATCTGATGATCGAACGCGAAGCGTTCCATGATCTCGCGGACGTTCTTGGAGAAGCCGTTGATGTACGCGTTCAGGTTGGGCGCGAGCTGATTTGGGTCGTCGAGCAACTTCGGTAGATCCAACTTCGACAGGTTGTAGAAAGGTCGCCCGGTGATCTTCTCGAGCAAGCTTCGGACAACCGTCTCGGGTTTCGTCTTGATCTTTGGGTGCTCAGCGAGCACTTGGGCCTTCGTTGGGGCCAGCAGGCTGTCGAAGCGGCGCAGCACCGTCAGGGGCAGAATGACCTTGCGGTACTCGTTCCGCTTGTACGGCCCCCGCAGCAGATTGCAGATGCTCCAGATAAAACCGGCAAGCTGAGTGTGCGTCTCGGCAGTCATGCGATGTGCCTGCGAATGGTTCCAATCATCAGTGCCCTCTCAGGCCTGCAGCCAGTGTTCAACCGGCTTCGTCAAGAATTCGTCCAATGAAATGCCGTCGGCTCCGACCAGAAGCGTCCGCTTTGGCTTGAAGGCCTCGGAAAAGGCCGCGAGCCCGGAGAACGCGTCTGGCGCACGACCGCTCTTCACCTCGATGGCGAGCACTGTGCGGCCTGCGCGGATGACGAAATCCACTTCTTGGTTCTGTTCGCGCCAGTAGAACAGCTCGCAGGTTCCGCTGGCAGCGACGTTCGCGAGATGAGCGCCTACCGCGGACTCCACGAGGCGTCCACGAAACTCTCTGTCCGACCGCGCTTCCTCAGGTGACAAGCCGGATTGTGCCGTCATGAGCGCCGTGTTCAGCACTTGCAGCTTGGGACTCGATCCGCGCTGGCGCACGGACCTGCCGGCGTACTTCTGCAAACCGGTGAGCATTCCAGCGCCTGCAAGCAACTCGAGGTAGTGCGCGAGCGTTGTGGTGTTGCCTGCATCCTGCAGCTGTCCGAGCATCTTTGTATACGAGAGAACCTGGCCGGAGTAGCGGCAACCGAGTTCGAAGAGCCGTCGCAGGAGCGCAGGCTTGTCAACGCGCGTCATCAGAAGGACATCACGGGCAATAGTCGTCTCGATGAGCGAATCGAGGAGGTACCGCTTCCAGCGTTGTGGGTCCTTGATGAGGGGCGCTGCTCCTGGATACCCGCCGAAGTACAGGTACTCCTCGAGAGAGAAGCCAAAGGCTGCGCGCATCTCGGCATACGACCAATGCGGCAAGTGCACCACTTCAAAACGCCCCGCGAGGCTCTCGGTGAGCCCCTGCTGCATAAGGAGAGGTGCCGAACCGAGCAGTACCGCTTTGAGCGGTCGACGAGCGCGCGAGTCCTCGTCCCAGAGACGCTTCACCGTCTCCGACCACCTCGGGATCTTCTGCACCTCGTCGAGCACCAGTACCGAGCCGGTCTTGCCACCTTCGGCCGCCGCCAGCCGCCCACGTTCCCACTGAGCGGCGAGCCAGGCGGTATCTCCGACAGTCGGTTCATCGGCGGAGACGAAGACATTGGGGATGTCCAGGCGGTTCAGGACCTGTCCCACCAGGGTGGTCTTGCCCACTTGACGCGCGCCCGCGACGATCTGGAGGAAGCGACGCGGCTCGGTCAGCCTGGCGGCGAGCGTGTCAGCATGGCTCCGTTCAAACACGCGCAGCTCGGTGCTCATTGCGTTGAGTAAATTTACTCAATGATGTGAGCAAGCGCAACTGCTGAGTTACGGGTGTGAGAAGGGCACGGTTGCCGGTCCTGGCATTAATTTCGTCGGTGCAACTCGATTCTACAGATCGCGACCCGTGTTCAGAATCAATGAACTGGCCCAAATCCTGAACAGTCAGACCTTCAGGTCGATGATCGTCGGAGCGTTAACGAGCCGATAACCCTCGTCGACCACGCTGACGTTGTAGATCGGAATCCCTTGATGGTCGTATCGACCGAAGCCTTCATGAACATGTCCGCAGATCACGAGCCTCGGTCGCACTCTCTCGACCGCGTCGAGCAGCTCGCGGCTTCCGACGTGTTCGACGCGGCCAGAGTCCAAGTTGAACGTGCGGTCCCCGTAGTAGAGCGGCGGCTGATGCGACACCAGGATGTCGATGCCTTCAGGAATTGCCGCGTACACCGCCCCGAGCTCGCTCGGTTTCTTCATGAACGCCCAGCGCATGAACCTGTTTGACCACGGCGTCGCCCACACGGACACGTGTCTCTTCGTGCCATCGGAGCACGGTATCGTAGTTGCCTCGTCCACGAGGATCAGAAGGTTCGTCGAGCGAGCGTGCGCCGGCGAGTCCGAGAGAAAGCTGCAATGCTGGCCACACCAATCGTGGTTTCCCCATGTGAGGAGTTTGTGTGTGGCGGTCGCAGCCGCTAGCCACGGTCGGACCTCTCGATCGAACCACGTCTGCTGCTGATGCGGATCATGGACGGCCATGAACGGTCCGAAGCGGTCCGGGCACACGTCACCGGCCACGATCATGAGATCGCACGGTGGGATGTCTGGAAGAAACCCGTGCTGGTCGCTGAGGGCGACGATCCGCATTTGGCGTGTTGGAGCGTCCTGCTACGCTCACCTCTCTCCGTCGAGCATCCGGATGAGCGCCTCGGCATTGCCGAGCGCGTCGTGGACCGGGTGATGATCGTGCTTGGTCCGCCGCAGTCGCTTCCACTTCTGCGTGCTGCGGAAGTCGCCGACCAAGCCAGCGTAGAAGTCGGCGATACGCCGGCCGGAGTGCCCGAACGGGTTCTCGCCGAAGCAGCGCCAAAAGTTGACCCACTGGAAGTCGTAGGCCCGGTTGTCCGAGACGAAGACAACGGGCTTACGCGGCTCGAGCCACTCGCGGAACTTACGAAACGTCTCCTCGGAGCAGTCTGTGCCGTGGAACGTCTCGGTGCGTCCCTCGCGTAGCGCGTTCAAGTCGACGGCGCCGAACTCCGTCATGTCACCGACGGAGGACGAGCCAACGCCGAATGGCGCCTCGCAGTCAACAACGATTAGAGTTCCCATTGTCCATCACCGTCACGGACCAGTGTTGCATCGTCGGCAACGATGCCGCCAGCGCACGAACGTCGTCGCCATGAGTCGCCATCGGTCGCCATGTGCCGATGACACAGAAGAACGCGCGACACAGAAGAACGAGCGACTTGACACGCATCGACGAGGGGCGTAACGTCAATCCATTCGTCAGTGGCGATTAGTCGCCACACTCCACGTTCGATCTCAGATCAGCGTGGAGACCGCTTCGCCCTCGTCGCTCTCAGAGCACGAGCATGAAGCACCCACTCACCGGGACGGTGGAAGAAGGTCGCAGCCGGCGCGAGACAGCCTGAGACGGCACGAGGCCACTCGAGGCAACCGGCACTGAAGGACCTCGTTGACCATTGCAGTGCGCCCTCAGGGCCCACTGCACCGGATCACACCACCGATGGGCCGGTGACTCCAACGTACTGAGGGCAACTGTGAACGGCATCCTCGCCATGTGAGATGTCGCCGCGGTGCCTGGAGGCAGACGATAGCCCGCGGGAACATCCCCCGGGCGTCGAAACTGACCCACGAGCCGAACAGCGCGGGCGCTTGCCCGCCGACACCGTCACGGAGTGAAGCTGACGGATAGTCATCGGCTCAAACCCGGAAAGGCATGAGCGGCCTCAGGTCCCTCCTGCTGCCGGGCCTCCGAGCCGGCCGCCGATCGGTGATCGACTTCAGGTCCTTCACTCCCGCGCGGGGCCTCCCGGCTCGTCGTTTCCCAACAACATCGGTGTGCGCACCATCGCGGGTGCGGCGCCCTTGCGCTGGTCGTCGCATTGCCGGGTTTCCGGCGCGGCGCCGATCGGCGTAGATCCTCGGAGGAGGCCATGAGGAACGAGTATTCGTATCCGGAACCTGATGGAGTCGACAATCGAGTCGCCGAGGAGGCGGCGGCGTACGAGTCGGAAGGCCTGCCGAACCGGCTGCTGAACGCTCGCGAGGTGGCCAAGTTCGTCGGCTGTCACGAAGAGACGGTTCGTCGCGCATACTGGCGCGGACTGCTTCGATCGCAACGCTTCGGCGTCCGAGGAAGGAGGTTTGACCCACAAGACGTCCTCGACTGGATCCGTCGAGGAGCCCCAACGAAAGTCGTGTAACCGAAAGGAGAACCCGTATGGCCGTTCGAAAGCCCTGTCGCAGCAAAGGCTGCAAGACGAGCCCGCGCTGCGAGCATCCGTGGTGGCTGGATGTCATGCACAACCATCGACGCTACCGAATGCCCGTCGATGACTTCGCGCTGGCGCGAGGCGCGCCGGCACCGGTCACGTCCAAGCAGGAAGCCGAGAAGGTCTGGGAGCCGAAGTTCATCGCCGAGATCGTCTCCGGGAAAGATCCCCGCGTGCCGATCGAACGCGAGACGAAGTTCGAACGACCGACGACGGTGGCCGACCTGCTGAAGCTGTATCGCTCTCGCTACGTCGAGGTCGAGCCGCTCAAGAGCCGGGCGGGCATGCTGAGTCAACTGAACGTCCTCAGTGCTCAACTCGGCAGCCTGCCGGCTACGGCGCTCGAACGTCCTGACGCAATCGAGGACTTCAAGAAGCGATACGCGAATCGCGCGATCGCAACGACGAATCGATACCTCGCTCGGTTGCGTCACGTCTGCAACTGGGCGATCGGTCGCGATCTCCTCACCAAGACGGCGTTCCACCCTCGCGGCGTCCGAATCCCCGCGAAGGCCGAGCGTCGTCGCGAACGGCGAGTCTCCGAAGCCGAGGAACAGCGGCTCCTGGAGGCGTGCAAACTCCTGAACGAGCCCACACGTAGCATGGCGAAGCTGACCTGGGACGATGTCCACGAGATCCGGGCACGAGCCAGCGCTGGCGGCGAGCAACAGGAGATCGCGGAAGCGTTCAAGATCTCGCGACCGCTGTGCAGCGCGATCGTCCGTGGTCACATCTGGAATCCGGAGGTCAAGCTGACCACTGGTGATGAGATGCGCGACCGGATCATCGGAGCCCTCGACACGGGCTGCCGTCGCGGCGAGATGCTCAAGATCCAGAACAAGCAAGTCGATTGGCGACACCGCTGGATCCGCATCCTCAAGGAGCACTCGAAGACCGAAGTGGCACGTGTGATTCCGTTCGAGGCAGGCAGCCGGCTCGAGAAACTGTTGCGTCGGCGCGCATTCCTCGGACCCGACGCATACGTGTTCGGCGAGGCTAGGACCGGAGCGTACGTGGCCAGCCTGAAGTCAGCTTGGGAGACGCTGCTCCTGCTGGCCAACGGCATCAAGCCGACACGCGCCGGCAGCGGCAAGCGAGTGTCGAATCGGAAGGCGCTCGCGCAAATCGACCTCCACTGGCACGACCTGCGACATGAGGCGTTGTCACGGTTGGCCGACGATGGCGTTCCCGTCCACGAGCTGCAGTTGCTCGCCGGGCACGCCAACATCACGACGACGCAGCGCTACATGAACGCGCGTGCGAGCTCGCTGGCCGAATCGATGCGCCAGGCGCGCGAGAGACGCGTCAATCGTGTCGAGCACGTTGACGAAGCAACCGCTCAGATTGGGTGAAGGAATGCAGACCGAGCAGGGTTGGCACGCTACCGATTGTCAGCCAATTGTCAGCCGACGCTCGATCCGCGTTCGCCGAATTCACAAACGTGTAAAAACGTTAGTGATTTTGGTCGGGGCGACTGGATTCGAACCAGCGACCCCCTGCGCCCAAGGCAGGTGCGCTACCAGGCTGCGCTACGCCCCGACTCGTCAAGAATACCCCGAAAAACGCGCGCAACGTCATGACGCTCGCCGCCCCCGCGCCAGTGTGGCACTTTGCGTGGCACCCTTCGCGGCGCCTTCCGGCGAGGGCAGGCGAATCTGGCGCGCTCTGGCGATGATATCCGCGTCCACGACGTGGGCGTAGTGGCGTTCGGTGATCGATACGGACGAGTGGCCGAGCAGTTTACTGAGCACGTAGATGTCGCCGCCCGCCTGAAGGAATCGCGTCGCGAAGGTGTGACGCCTATCCCGACTTCGGAATAGCCGGCACTATTCCGCGTCCCGGACTATTACCGAGTAGCCTCAGTTCACCGTTGATTTCTTGCCTGTAGTGCTCCACGGAGTCGGCATAGTTGGCTCCTTCGATCCTGGTGATTGGAAGGAAAGGAGCCGCTATGAAGTACGTCGTCAATGACGATGTGGTCCTCTCGCAGCCGCTGGAAGGTCCGTTGTCGGCGCACATTGGCGCGTTTGCGCAGTGGGCCCGCGATCTGGGATACGCACGGGGTTCCCGGTACAGGCAGGTGCACCTCGCGGCCTGTTTTAGTCGGTGGCTTGGACAGCAGGCCGTGGCCGTGCGTCGCGTCTCTGCCGAGCATCGGGCCCGATATCTGCAGTGTCGCGCCCGCCGCCATCGACGGACGTCCACGGTTCCGCGATCAGCTGTCGGTCCACAGTTTCCAACTGATGAGTCAGGGGCACTTTATAAGAGCGTGCCGCGATCGGCAACAGTCGGTCTGCGTCTGAACGAATCTGCACGTCGCGGCCCACGGAACCTCGCGCGCGCGCCATGGCCACGAACGCACCCGGCGAGGCTCACCGATCGCCACGGAAGGTACAAACCGCATGAGACAGGCAAGGTCATACGCCCGACCTTCGCTGGTTCAACACCTGGAACCGCAGGACGCATAGACCATATGTATATGGCATAATCGTATGGATGAAGAAGACCCTGCACATTGATGAGCACCTGCTGCGCGACGCCAAGTCGGCCTCTGGGGCGAAGACCGATACCGACACCGTTCGCCTAGGCCTTGAGGCGTTGGTGCGTCACGGCGCGTACGAGCGCCTTCGCGCGCTTCGCGGATCGGACCCGGGCGCTCGAGAAGTCCGCCGGCGACGTGAGCGCGCAGCGTCGGCCAAGCACTCTGCCGCATGATCGTCCTTGTTGACACGTCGGTGTGGATTCGTTTTCTCTCGAATCGCTCACCGTATGCTGCGGAACTCGACGCGCTTTTGAGCCGCGACGAAGTGAGCGGTCATGCGTTCGTTTATGGAGAGCTCCTCATCGGGGACAAGGGCGGTCGGACGCCGTTGTTGGCGAACTATGAGCAGATGCACCAAGCACCCGCAGTGCCTCACCGCGATGTTGTCGATTTCGTGCGAGACCGTGGACTCCACGGGCGCGGCATCGGCTGGATCGATGCGCATCTCCTGGCGTCGGCGCTGGTAGGGCGCCTGAAATTGTGGACGACAGACCCACGGTTGGCGGTAATTGCAGGAGAGTTGGGAGTCGGCTATAACTGACTTGAAGCCCCAAAGCCCGCTTTCCTCATGTTCACGATCGTCTGATCAACGCTGAGATGGCTCGCCGACCGCGCCGCCGGCACCGGTCGAAGACCATTTCGGGGACGGGTGTCACCGGCCAGAAAGGCGTGAACCTGATCGAGCGCATCGTGCTCGACATGGAGTCGTTGTGGACGCCTACTGGCTCGCTCGAAGTGGGAATCGATGGCTACATCGAACTCTTCGATCCCGAGACGCGGAAGCCGCTCGGTCTCACGCTCGCGGCGCAGAGCAAGGTCGCTTCGGCAATCGGCAAGGATTCTTCGCCTACGTTCGATTTCTGGTGCGAGCCGGCGGATCTTGAGTACTGGCTCGCCGGCAGCATGCCGATCATTCTGATTGTTTCCAACCCACCATCTAACGAAGCGTACTGGGTTTCGGTAAAGGACTACTTCAAGGGCTGGGCGCCGGGCAATCCGACCACCGTCACGTTCAAGAAATCCGAACAGCGTTTCGACATGAGTTCATTTCCCGCTCTCGCTGCGATTGCCGCACCGAAAGCTGGCTTCTATCTCGCGCCGCCGCGCAAGGCCGAAAAGCTTCACTCAAACCTGCTCCATGTTGACGCGTTTCCCGAGCGGATCTATTTTGCGGACACCGAATGCCGCTGGCCGAGCGATGTCTGGGCGCTGCTGCGCAAGAGCCACCACGATCCGGACGCTGGCTGGGTCCTAAAAGGAAAGCGCTTCATCTCTTTCCGCGATCTGAGCGAAGAGCCGTGGACCGCCGTATGCGACGAGGGAACGGTCGAGAGCTTTCCGACAACAGATTGGTGGGAATCTTCCGACCCCGAGCGCCAGCACGTCTTCGTGCAGCTCCTGAACCAGACCCTGCGCGCGCAGCTAAGGGGAGAGGTGCGCTACTGGTCGAAGGAAGAGTGCTTCGCGATCCAGGGCAAGCCGCGGAAGATGCCCTATCAGTCATTGAAGCGCCGCAGCAAGATCTCCGTCGTCTCCCCGTTTTCGAGCACCTCGAAAGACGGCCGCACGTTCGAATGGCGCCGCCACATGGCCTTCAGGCCTCAGTTCCGGCTGCTCGACGGGCAGTGGTGCCTTGAGATCACGCCGACCTACCGCTTCACGCGGGACGGTTACGAACTCGAACGCTTCCATGAAGAGCGGCTGAAAGGCATCAAGCAGCTGGAGGGCAACCGCGCCGTCTTGAGCTGCGTCCTGTTCTGGGCCGATTACCTCAAGGCCAAGCCGAATCTGTTCGACCAAGAGGGTCCGCCGATCCGCTTCGGCGACCTGCTGACCTTTGAAGCCCCGGTCGGCATCAGCGATAAGCAGTGGCTGTCCGACGATCCGGAATTCGGCAAGGAAGCGGCCGAACAGAAGGACACCCTGTTCCTCCCCGATCTGGACGATTCGATCAATTCATGAAATTCAGCTTCTTTGAAGAACCGGACCTGGAATTCGCCAACGCCGGCACGCATGTCGACATGCGCTTCGGCATCGCGCGCTTCGGTCTGCTCGACTTTGGCGACACGAAAGCGCCCGCGCAGCTGAAGGTCGGGTTCGTCGGCACTGACGAAACCATTTCCGCCATGAAAGGATGGCTGGAGCGCTGCAAGTCCGGCATTTCAGCCAAGGACAGCAAGCTCGCCAACCTGTTTCCGAATTCCCAGGCTTTTCCGCTGACGCATCCTTCCGCGCCTCGCTCATGTTTCACGAGCGCTGGTCTTCCTCCATAAGGCAGCGCGAGATTGACGCCGTGCTCACGCACAGCGACGGCGATGAAATCGTCCGCCAGTCTGTGGCCATGTTCATCGACCACGCCGAGGAACTCGTACAGCAGGGCGGACCCATGGTCATCGTCTGCGTCCCTCCGCACGATCTGCTCGCAGCCGTGGATGAGCGGCGCGGCCCTGTTGATGCCGACGAGCAGGAAATCGACGAAGGGTCCGAAGTGCCGGACGCGCACAAGCCGCCGACCATCGCCTTTCACGACCTTCTGAAAGCCGAAGGCATGCGGCTAGCCGTGCCGCTGCAGATGGTGCGGCCCAAGACGTATCAGGGAAAACTGCCGCCGGGGAAGAAGAAGAACACTGGGTTGAAAACCCCGTCGATTCCGCTACAGGACGAGGCCACGCGCGCGTGGAACATTCACACGGCGCTTTACTACAAGGCGGGCGGCATTCCGTGGAGGCTGCTGCGCGACGCCGCAGAACTGACGACCTGCTTCGTGGGCGTGAGCTTTTACCGCTCACTCGACAAGACCCGGTTGCTGACCAGCGTGGCGCAAGTGTTCAATGAGCGTGGGGAAGGGGTCATCGTCAAAGGCGGGCAGGCGCAGCTCGATAAAGACGACAAGACGCCGCACCTCTCGGAATCCGATGCTCACGCGCTGCTGAAGAAGGCCATTCAGCTTTACAGGCAGGAACATAGGACCAGCCCGGCGCGCGTTGTCGTTCACAAGACCTCGCGCGTAACGCCGGAGGAAGCCGCGGGGTTCGACGCGGCGGCGCAGGAGCACTCGATCGACACGGTCGAACTGCTCACGGTGCGTCGCTCCTTGACAAGGCTTTTTCGCGAAGGAACCTATCCGCCGCTGCGAGGCACGTTCCTCGAGCTGCAAAGCACAAGCGGGCTTCTCTACCTGAAAGGAAGCGTCAACTTCTTCGAAACCTACCCGGGCATGTACGTGCCACGCCCGCTTGAATTCACGGTCTTCCGCGCAGAGACGCCGCTCGACCAGCTTGCGCGCGAGATGCTCTCGCTCTCGAAACTGAATTGGAACAACACGCAGTTCGATGGCGGAGAGCCGATCACCGTGCGCGCTGCCCGGCGGGTTGGCGATATCCTGAAGTGCGTTCCTGAAGGTGGCAAGGTGCAGCCTACGTTCCGATTCTTCATGTGAATGACAGCCTCGCGAAGGTCGCCTCCCGCGACTGTCTTCAAGTTACGGTGCACTCCGATTGTTGCAGGATACAGAGTCTTGAATCCGCAGAATGCTCAGCGGCAGAAATCCTTCTGGCGCTGGCCAGAGTTAACTGCGCAGACGGACTGTCCAGCCTCTGATACGCGATAGCAGGCCGGCGTTCTCCGTCTGCGGGGCACTGGCAGGTTTGGGCGGCGCCGCAGCCTCGGGTGCGCTTGCAGCGTCGTAGTGACGCGCTTTGGCAGCTCGATCTCGGCGGCGTTCAGTCGCGACCTGCTTGTCGGTCCACGAACCGGCCTCGAGGACGCACCCGTGGTCAATCACGTAGTGAGACCGACAGGCCAGCGCCCAGTTGCCGATTGACGGTGAAAGCGACACCGTTTCGCCATCGTAGCTCATCTTCCAGTCAGTCGGCGTGAACGGCGTTACGACGGGCTCGCCGCATCCACAGCAGCAGCTGTGGGCTGCAGTGCCGTACTCCATCGAGATGTAGAGCACGCCAGGCGCCAGCCCCTGCGGGATATATTGCACGAACTGATGTTGAAGCTGTTTGTACCGAATCATTGGGCATCCGAGTTGAGCAGC
>Ga0306920_100002244_pt1 | contig 24386 bp, 15 predicted proteins | sample flu12Cox44000170_FD_204666 | JGI IMG/M metagenome (GOLD analysis project Ga0306920, IMG submission 204666) | Lab enrichment of tropical soil microbial communities from Luquillo Experimental Forest, Puerto Rico - flux4day.12C.oxic.44.000.170 (v2)... | ecosystem: Environmental > Terrestrial >...
CGGTGGCGAGAAGCGCCGCGTCGCACTGTGCCGTCTGCTGCTGTCGGCACCGGACATGCTGCTGCTCGATGAGCCGACCAACCACCTGGACGCCGAATCCATCGCCTGGCTGGAACGCTATCTCGAGGAGTACCCGAGCACGGTCATCGCGGTCACCCATGACCGCTACTTCCTCGACAACGTGGCGCAGTGGATTCTCGAGCTCGACCGCGGCTACGGCATTCCCTGGCACGGCAACTACTCCTCCTGGCTCGAGCAGAAGGAGCAGCGCCTCGCGCTCGAGGAGCGTGAGCAGGAAGCGCTGCGCAAGGCACTCGCCCACGAGCTCGAGTGGGTTCGCCAGAATCCCAAGGCCCGCCAGGCCAAGAGCAAGGCGCGGCTGCAGCGGTACGAGGAGCTCGCCTCGCGCGAGTTCCAGCAGCGCAACGAGACCAACGAGATCTATATCCCTCCGGGCGAGCGGCTCGGTGATCTCGTGATCGCCGTCGCGGGACTGCGCAAGGGCTACGGCGAGCGCCTGCTGATCGACAATCTCGACTTCAGCCTGCCGCGCGGCGGCATCGTCGGCATCATCGGCCCGAACGGCGCCGGCAAGACGACGCTGTTTCGCATGCTGACCGCTGCCGAAGAGCCCGATGCCGGCGAGGTTCGCATCGGCCCGACCGTGCGCCTCGCGTACGTGGATCAGTCGCGCCACGCGCTCGATGACAAAAAGACCGTGTGGCAGGAGATCTCGGGCGGGCTCGACACCATCAAGGTCGGTGCGTACGAGACTTCCTCGCGCGGCTACGTGGGGCGCTTCAACTTCAAGGGCGCGCAGCAGCAGCAGCTGGTGGGCGATCTCTCGGGCGGCGAGCGCAACCGCGTGCATCTCGCCAAAGTGCTGCGCGCCGGCGGCAACGTACTGCTGCTCGATGAGCCGACCAACGACCTGGACGTGGAGACGCTGCGCGCGCTCGAGGAAGCACTGCTCGCCTTCCCCGGCTGTTCGGTGGTGATCTCGCACGACCGCTGGTTCCTCGATCGCATCGCCACCCACATCCTCGCTTTCGAGGGGGACTCGCAGGTGGTGTGGTTCGAGGGCAATTACCAGGAATACGTCGCGGATTTCCGCCGGCGCAAGGGTGAGGATGCTGCCCAGCCGCATCGCATCAAGTACAAGCCGCTGACACGCTGAGGGGACCCGAAGCCAGCCTTGCTGCGCCCGACGACAGCCCCGATGCCGCCGGCCGAACCCGGCCAACGCACCCTGTGGCGCTGGGTGGGGCCACTCGCGGCGCTGCTCTTCTTCACGCTCGTGGTGTGGGTGCTGCATCATCAGCTCGCGCACCTCCACGTCAAGCGCGTGCTCGCGCATCTGCACGCCATACCGAGCCGCCAGGTGCTGGCGGCTCTCGGGTTCACGGCACTCAGCTACTGGCTGCTGACGACCTATGAGCTGCTGGCGCTCAGGTACCTGCGCCGCGTGATCCCCTACAGACGAATCCTGTTCAACGCCTTCATCGCCTACTCCTTCAGCCACACGATCGGCTTTTCCGCCTTCACGCAGACGGCGATCCGGCTGCGCCTGTACGCCACGGCGCGCGTCTCGGCCATCGATGTGGCGATGGTCTCGGTCTTCTGCAGCGTGTCCTTCGGCATCGGGCTCGCGACCGTTGCCGGTCTCTCGCTGGTTCTCTCGCCCGAGCATGCGGCGATGCTGCTGCACCTCGATCGACGCTGGGCTGAGCTGGTCGGCACGCTGCTGCTCACGGCCGTGTGCACCTACGCGCTGTGGGCCTCGTTTGCGCGCGGCACCGTCGAGATCCGCGGCTGGGCATTGCGCGCACCGGGTCCCGCCATCGGGCTGACGCAGATCGCGCTCGGCGTCCTCGATCTGTCGCTGTCGTGTGCCGTGCTGTGGTCGCTGCTGCCGGCGAGCGCGCACGTCCACTACATCACTTTTCTCGGGGTCTACGCTGCCGCGGTGATCGCCGGCATCATCAGCCACGTGCCGGGCGGGGTCGGTGTGTTCGAAGCGGTCATCCTGCTGACACTCCCCGGAGTGCCCACTGATGCGCTGCTCGGCTCGCTCCTCGCCTATCGCGCGGTGTACTACCTGGTGCCGCTGGTGTTCGGCACGCTGCTGTTCGGCTCGAAGGAGGTTTCGGCGCAGTGGGGGCGCCTCGCGCGTGCGCGCGAGCTCGCCAGCCAGTACATCGCGCCGGTCGTGCCGCAGATCGCCGGTGCGCTCAGCTTCCTCTCCGGGGCGTTGCTGCTGTTCTCCGGTGCGACCCCGGCGATCGATGAGCGGCTCGCGTTCCTCGACCGGTTCCTGCCGCTGCCGGTGCTCGAGGTATCGCACCTCGTCGGCAGCATCGTCGGGCTCGCGCTCCTGGTGCTGTCGCGGGCACTGTTCCGGCGCGTCCGCGCCGCCTATCACATCGCCGTGTGGCTGTTGATCGCCGGCATCTTCGCCTCGCTCCTCAAGGGGCTCGATTTCGAGGAAGCGACACTGCTGCTGCTGGTCCTTGCGGTGCTGGTGCTCGGCCGGCGCTCCTTTTACCGTCCCACCGCCATCCTCGACGAGCGCTTCACGCCCGTGTGGGTGGCGAGCATCGCGGGCGTCATCATGCTGGCGGTGTGGATCGGCCTGATCTCACACCGCCACGTGCGCTATTCGCGCGACCTGTGGTGGACGTTCGCGTTCGATGCCAACGCGCCGCGCATGCTGCGTGCTTCGCTCGTCGTGATAGTGCTCGGCATCGCCTATGTGCTGCTGAACCTGCTGCGGCCGGCGCGGCCGGAGCCTGCGGTCGCAGGTCCCGAGGAGCTCGCGCGGGCGCGCGCGCTCATCGAGAAAAGTGACCAGACGCTCGCCAACGCCGCACTCACCGGCGACAAGCGGCTGCTCTTCAGCGACTCCGGCGACGCCTTCCTGATGTACCAGACGGCGCGGCGCAGCTGGGTCGCGCTCGGCGATCCGGTCGGCTCGCCGCAGGGCGCGGAAGAGCTGGTGTGGCGGCTGCGCGAGATGTCGGACCATCACGGCGCCGATACGGTCTTCTACCAGGCATCGCGCGGCTGCCTCGGCCTCTATGTCGACCTCGGGCTCGCGCCGCTCAAGATCGGCGAAGAGGCGCGCGTGCCGCTCGCCGATTTCTCACTCGAGGGCAGCGCGCGCGCCGACCTGCGCCAGGCGCATCGTCGCGCGCAGCGCGACGGCGCGAGCTTCGAGGTGGTGCCGGCCGCGCGTGTCGGCGGGCTTCTGCCGCAGCTGCAGCCGATCTCGGACGCCTGGCTCGCCGCCAAATCGACCGCCGAGAAGCGCTTCTCGGTGGGCGCGTTCTCGCCGCACTACATGCAGAAGTTCCCACTGGCGCTGGTGCGCGCCGGCGGCACACCGGTGGCGTTCGCCAATCTCTGGACCACCGGCACGCGGGCGGAGCTCTCGGTCGATCTCATGCGCTTCGACCCGCGGGCGCCGCGCAGCACGATGGATTACCTGTTCATCGAGCTGATGCTGTGGGGAAAGCGTGAGGGTTACCGCTGGTTCAACTTGGGGATGGCGCCGCTCTCGGGTCTGGAGTCCCATCCACTCGCGCCGGCCTGGCATCGGGTCGGCAACTTCGTCTTCCGCCACGGCGAGCATTTCTACGGTTTCGAGGGACTGCGCCGCTACAAGGCGAAATTCGATCCCACGTGGGAACCACGCTACCTGGTGGCGCGCGGTGGGATCGCACTGCCACGCGTGCTCGTCGAGATATCGGTGCTGGTCGCGGGCGGAATGAAGGAGCTGTTCGCACGATGACCGGGCGAGTGACCGCAACGCTCATCCTGCTGCTGGCGGCGGTCGCACCCGTCGCGCTCAACGCCGCCCCTCCCGCCTCTGCCGTGGCGGCGGCGGGTCCCGCTGCAGAGCCGGCCGCAGCGCACGATGCGCGCGAGCTGGGGGCCGGCCGCTTCGGCATCGTTCACGTCTATGTCCCCGCGGGCAAAGCGCAGAGTGTCGCGATCTTCGTCTCGGGTGATGGCGGCTGGGAGCTCGGGGTGATCAACATGGCGCGCGCGCTGCGCGACATGGGCGCGGTCGTCGTCGGAGTCGACGTGACGCACTATTTCGCCACCCTGCGCAGCGCGGCGCGGCGCGCCGACGCGCACTGCGAGATGATCGCTGCCGACTTCGAGTCGCTCAGTCACCAGGTGCAGAAGCAGATCGGCCTCACCGCATACCACGTGCCGGTGCTCGTCGGCTATTCCTCCGGTGCCACCGTCGTGTATGCGGCGCTCGTCCAGTCTCCTCCGGGCACCTTTGCCGGCGCGCTCAGTCTCGGTTTCTGCGCCGACCAGGACTTCGGCGGCGCGCAGCTCTGCCCCGGCAACGGCCTGCGCTACACGCAGAATGCGCAGCATGAGCTGGTGTTCGAGCCCGCCACGAGCCTGCGACAGCCGTGGATTGCGTTACAGGGCGAGAAGGATCAGGTCTGCGACCCGCATGCGGCCGATGAGTTCGCCGCGCGTGTTGCCGGCGGCGCGCTGGTGAAGCTACCGCTCGTCGGCCACGGTTTCTCGGTGGAGCGCAACTGGATGCCGCAGTTTCGCGCCGCTTACGCGCGGCTCGCCGCGCTCCCGCCACCTGCGGCAACGGCCGCCCCGGCGATCAGCGATCTGCCGCTCGAGGAAGTCCACGCCGCGGGCCCGGCGTCGGAATTCGCACTGCTGCTCACGGGCGATGGCGGCTGGGCGGGGCTCGACCAGGAGCTTGCGGCGCGGCTCGCCGCCAACGGCGTGCCGACCGTGGCGCTCAACTCGCTGAAGTACTTCTGGACCCCGCGCACGCCGGCGCAGACCGCAGAGGATGTGGCGCGCGTGCTGCGCCACTACCTCGAGGCCTGGCACGCGCAGCGGGTGTTGATGATCGGTTACTCCTTCGGTGCCGATGTGCTGCCGTTCGTGGTCAACCGCCTGCCGCCTGAGCTGCGCGCGCGGGTGGCGAGCGTGACTCTGCTCGGAATCGATGCGCACGCCTCGTTCGAGGTGCACGTGGCCGAGTGGGTCGAAGGCGATGAGGGCGGGGTGCCGACGCGCCCGGAGCTCGCTGCGCTCAGAGGGGTTCCGGTGCTGTGCATCTACGGCGCAGGCGAGAGCGACTCGATCTGCCCAGAAATCCCGCCCGGCACGGTCACCCGCGAGCAGATCGGACATGGCCATCACTTCAGCGGCGAGTACTCGCGGCTGGCCGACCGCATACTCAGCTTCACGCGCACGAGCACCCCGTGAAAATCGCGTTGACATAACGTAGCCGGGACGCGCAATTTTCGCGGAGGCCCAAACGCGCGTATGAGTTAACATGTATCCGGGCGGACCCAACAACTCATAAGATGGCCGCTGAGCGGCATGTCGATATACATCGATTCAAGCAGCCACCTGCACCACGACCTCGAGAAGAACCTGGTCGTGACCTGCCCGCATTGTCTGGCGGTCGCGCACATCACTCCGAGCGCCGTGCCGCGCTTCGAGGATCTGCAACTCTACCGGCCCAAACAGGTGGGGCTCGTCTACCAGTGCGACGCCTGCCACATGCCGATCTTCCTGCGCTTCACCGTACGCGTGTACGGCGCGACGCGCATCGAGCTGTCGCCACAGTTCACCGAGGTCGAACGGGCCCGCGAGAAATTCAGCTTCGCCTACATCCCCGAGGGTGTCGAGCTGCTGTTCCGTGAGGCACTCGCCTGCTTCTCACAGGGCGCGTTCAACGCCTTCGCCTCGATGTGCCGTCGCGCCGCGCAGGCGATGTTTGCCGACCTCGGTGAGGCCGGCAAGCTGCGACTGTTCGATGAGCTGAACGCGGTGCGCGAGATAGCCGACATCGCACCGGAGATCTTCACCAAGATGAGGAACGTGCTGTTCGGCGCCGAGCTCGACGTCCGCACGCCGTTGCCGCTGCTGGACGGTTACGAGGCCGGCATCATGCTCGAAGTCGTCAAGGACCTGCTGTACGAGGCCTACGTCCGCAAGGGCAAGCTGCAGCAGGCGATGATGGTGCGGCGCTTCTTCCTCGAAGAAACCGGCAGTCACGTCGCGCCGATCAAGTCGGTGAGCTGAATACCACCCCACGAAATCGCGCTTGCCGTGGACGGAAGGTATTCCGCTCGGAATAAGACGCGCCATTTCGCGGGGACCCCGGTGGGAGTCACCTAGCCGATGAAGCGCCTCGCGTTGCGGAACAGTCGCATCCAGCCGCTGTATTCGCCGGCGCCGGCCGGCCGCCACGAGTTCTGCAGGTAGCGGAACGAGCGCTCGGGGTGCGGCATGATGATGGTGACGCGCCCATCGAGGTTCGAGAGCGCCGCGATGCCGAACGGCGTGCCGCTCGGATTCGCGGGATAGCTGCTGGCAACCTCACCGGCGGCGCGGATGTAGCGCACTCCCACGAGCCCGCTCGCAGCGCACTCGCGCGCGGCGGCGTCGCTCACGAACTCGGCGCGCCCCTCGCCGTGCGCCACGGCCACCGGCAGCACGGAGCCCGCCATGCCGGCAAGCAGCACCGACGGCGACGGCAGCACCTCTACGAGCGACAAGCGCGCCTCGTACTGCTCGCTGCGGTTGCGGACGAAGCGCGGCCAGTGTGCCGTGCCCGGGATGATGCTCTTGAGCGCAGCGAGCATCTGGCAGCCGTTGCAGAGGCCGAGCGCGAAGTTGCCCTCGCGCGCAAAGAAACGCTCGAACTGCTCACGCACTGCCTCGTGGAACAGAATCGACTTCGCCCATCCTTCGCCGGCACCGAGCACATCACCGTAGGAGAAGCCGCCACAGGTCACGAGCCCCTGGAACTGCGCCAAGTCGCGGGCGCCACTGAGGAGGTCGGTCATGTGGATGTCGTGCGCCGCGAAACCGCTGGCGTCGAACACCGCGGCAGTCTCGGTCTGGCTGTTGACACCCTGCTCGCGCAGTATCGCCACCGCCGGGCGCGCACCGCGCGCGATGTAGGGGGCGGCGATGTCCTCCTCGGGATCGAAGCTGAGGGCGACCTCGAGCCGCGGTTGCCCGTCGCTGTGGTGGGCGGCGTACTCCTCATCGGCACACTCCGGGTTATCGCGCAGCCGCCGCATCCGCCATGAGGTCTCCGACCAGGCGCGGCGCAGCTCCATCAGGCTCTCATCGAACAGCGTCTCGCCCACCCGGATCTGCACCTGCCGCTCGCTCACGGGCGCCCCGAGGTACAGCGCCGCATCGCCGAGCCCGTGCCGTGCGAGGATCGCGAGGAATGCCGGCTCATCGAGCGCCATGATCTGCACCACGACGCCCGGCTCCTCGGCGAACAGCTGCGCCAGCGCCGGCCCGCGGCCCGCCGGGAGCGCGATGTCGAGTCCGCAGTGCCCGGCAAAAGCCATCTCCACGAGCGTCGCGAACAAGCCGCCATCGGAGCGATCGTGGTAGGCGCGCAGCAGGCCGTGGCTGCGCAGTTCGCCGAGCGCGGAGGCGAGCTGTGTGAGACGCAGCGGCTCATCGAGGTCTGCCGGCTCGTCACCGAGCTCGCCGTACACCTGCGCCAGTGCCGAGCCACCCAGGCGGTTGCGGCCGCCCGCGAGGTCGATGAGCCACAGCGAGGTCGGTCGCTCATCGAGCTGCAGGACGGGGGTAAGCGTGGCGCGCGCGTCGCGCACCGGAGCGAACGCCGACACGATGAGCGACACCGGGGCGATCACGCTCTTCTCCACGCCCGCCTCGCTCCAGCGCGTGCGCATCGACAGCGAGTCCTTGCCGACCGGAATGGCGATCCTGAGCTTCGGGCACAGCTCCTTCGCCACCGCGTGCACCGTGGCGTAGAGCGCTGCGTCCTCGCCCGGCTCGCCGGCGGCGGCCATCCAGTTGGCCGAGAGGCGAATCTGCGACAGTGTGCCGATGTCGGCGGCAAGTATGTTGGTGATCGCCTCGGCCACGGCCAGCCTGCCTGCAGCCGGCGCATCGAGCACCGCCACCGGCGTGCGCTCACCCATCGCCATCGCTTCCCCGGCGACGCCGCGATAATCGGCGAGTGTCACCCCCACATCGCTCACCGGCACCTGCCAGGGGCCCACCAGCTGATCGCGGCTGATGAGTCCGCCGACGGTGCGGTCGCCGATGGTGATCAGAAAGGTCTTGTCGGCTACCGCGGGCAGGTGCAGCACGCGGTAGGCCGCCTCGCGCAGCTCGATCTTCGAGGTGTCGAAGCGCTGCCGCTGCGGGCTCAGGGTGCTGACATCGCGCGTCAGCCGCGGCGGCTTGCCGAGCAGCAGCTCGATCGGCATGTCGACGGGTCGGTCCTCGAATAACGGATCGCGCACCGTCAGGCCGCCGCTGGCGTTCGTCTCCCCGATCACCGCGAACGGGCACCGCTCACGCGCCGCGATGGCAGCGAGCTGCGGCAACGCCTCGGCCTCGACCACCAGCACGTAACGCTCCTGCGCCTCGTTGCACCACAGCTCCATCGCGGAGAGGCTGCTTTCGGCGCTCGGAATCGCCCGCAGGTCGACCCGCGCGCCACGATGGCTGTGGGCGACGGCCTCGGGGACCGCGTTCGACAGCCCCCCCGCGCCGACATCATGAATCAGCGCGATCGGGTTGCGCTCGCCGAGCGCCCAGCAGCGGTCGATCACCTCCTGTGCGCGGCGCTGCATCTCCGGGTTGCCGCGCTGCACCGAGGCGAAATCGAGATCGGCGCTCGAGCTGCCGCTGCCGAGCGAGGAGGCGGCACCGCCGCCGAGACCGATGAGCATCGCCGGCCCCCCGAGCACGATGAGCTTCGCGCCGACCGGCACCTCGGCCTTCTCGACGTCCACGGGGCGGATGTTACCGACACCCCCCGCAATCATGATCGGCTTGTGGTAGCCGCGCGTGCGCTGCGGCGGATCGCCCGGCCCCTGTTGCTCGAAGGTGCGGAAGTAACCGCAGATCGCGGGCCGCCCGAACTCGTTGTTGAAGGAAGCGGCACCGATCGGACCCTCGATCATGATGTCGAGCGCCGAGGCGATGCGTGAGGGCGAGCCGAACCGCCGCTCCCACGGTCGCTCGTAGCCCGGGATGCGCAGGTGCGATACCGAGAACCCGGTGAGGCCCGCTTTCGGTTTGGCGCCGCGCCCGGTCGCACCTTCATCGCGGATCTCTCCGCCCGAGCCCGTGGCTGCTCCGGGGAAAGGCGAGATCGCGGTGGGGTGATTGTGCGTTTCGACCTTCATCAGAATGTCGATCGGCTCGATGACAGCGCCATAGATGCCGGTGACGGGGTCGGGGAAGTAACGCTCACCGCGGCTCCCCGCGATGACCGCGGCGTTGTCGCGGTAGGCGGACAGCACGCCCGCCGGACTCACCGCGTGGGTGTAGCGGATCATGTCGAACAGCGATTCATCGCGCGGCCGGCCGTCGATGATAAAGCGCGCGTTGAAGATCTTGTGGCGGCAGTGCTCGGAGTTGGCCTGGGCAAACATCATGAGCTCGACGTCGGTCGGGTCGCGCTTGAGCCGTGCGAAGCTCGTGAGGAGGTAATCCATCTCATCGCCCGAGAGCGCGAGCCCGAGCCGCCGGTCGGCCTCCTCCAGCGCCGCGCGTCCGCCCGCGAGCGGGATGCGCATCGCGGGCCGCGGCGGCGCGTGCTCGAAAAGACGCACCGCCTGCGCAGGATCGAGCAACACCTCTTCGGTCATGCGATCGAACAGCACCGGTGCCACACGCTGCAAGCGCTCCGTGCCAAGCGCGCGCGCGGCCTCGAGCCGATACAGGGTGCCGCGCTCGATGCGGCGCACGGCGGTGAGTCCGCAGACCTGCGCGATGTCAGTTGCCTTGCTCGACCAGGGCGAGATCGTCCCGAGACGCGGTACCACCAGCAGCCGCTCGCCGTGGTCCGTCCCGGCGGACTCGGGCAGGCGCGGCCCGTAGGTGAGCAGCTGCGCGAGGATCGCCTGCTCGCTCGCCGTGAGCGGGCGCGTCACATCGATGAAGTGCAGGAAGCGGGCATCGAGCCCGCTGATCGCGGCTTCGAGCGGGCGCAATCGCTCGAGGAGCTTGACGATGCGGAATGCGGAGAGTGCCGGCGGCCCAGTCAGCTGCAGCATGGACCCGCGTGCCTCATTTCTTCTCACCGGGCGGAGTCGAGTACATCGGCATGGGGAACTGGGCGACATTCGCCGCCGCGCCGCTTTCCATCACGGTGATCTTCGCGGTGCCGTGCTTCTTCACTTCATCGATCCGCAGGATCGAGTGCATCGGCAGGAATGTGCGCTTGACGCCCGAGAACTCACCCTTGATGCGCTCTTCGGAGGGGTCGAGTACCACGGAGGAGCGCTCGCCGAACAGCAACTCCTCCACCTCGATGAAACCGAAGAGTTCCCCGTGGCTCACCCGGCGGGCGTATACCTCGTAAACCTTGCCCTGATTCACGAACATAATGCGGAAAATGTGACTGGTTGCCATGGCTCGCGCACGGGTCGCTGCTAGTTTGATGCTGCCATTATATGTCCGGGGAGCACTGCCCGGAACGTCGCTGCGCCTCAGGGAAACGCCGGTACGGGGTTGTCGCACAAGGGATCGCTCATTTGAGTCGGGGAACCATGCTCAGGCTGCGGATCGTCAGCGAACAGCGTCGTTCGCTGGGTGAGCGCAGCAGCGCGATCTTCGCGATAGAGGGCGGCACCATCGGCCGCGCGGCTGACAACGACTGGGTGTTGCCCGACCCGCAGCGCTACGTATCGGCGCATCACGCGCGCGTGCAGTTCCGCGATGGTCATTTCTATCTCCAGGACGTGAGCACCAACGGCGTGTACGTCAACGACGACATGGAGCCGCTCGGCAAACGCGGCTCCTCCGGCTACCGGATCGGAAACGGCGACGTGCTGCGTATGGGGGACTACCACATTCTCGCAGCGCTCGAGCGGCAGACCGGTGCTCAGCCGGCGGCTGCGGCGGCCGTGCCGACCAGTATCCACGCACTGCGCACGCTCGGGCGTTCTGCCGAGCGCGACATCGATGCCAAGCTGAACGTCGAGGAGTTGCTGGTGCCGGTCATCGATCTGCCGGCGCTGCCCGTCAGCGCCTACGGCCAGGCGGTCGACTCCGGGCGGGTGCGGGCGCTCGCGCAGCCGCAGCGTCCGAACGGTGCCCCGGCGCCTGCCGAGCCCGCGCCGGCGGGCGCGGGCGAAGCGGCTCCGGTGGGCGCAGCGCTTGCGCGCCTCGCCGAAGCGGTGAATCAGCCAAAGAACAGCGGCTCCTTCCTTTCCCTCGAAGACGTGCACACCGGCCTCGACGCCTTCTGCCGCGGCGCCGGCCTTTCCCCCGAGCGGCTGCCGCCGGAGGCGCAGGGACGCCTGTTGCATCTGGCGGGCCGGCTGTTCCGTGAAGCGCTCGTAGGTTTCAAGGAGCTCGAGCGCACCCACGCCGAGACGCGCAACCGCTACCGCATCGAGTCGCCGCCCCCCGAGCAGGACGATCCGCGTCCCTCGCTCGGGGATTCGATGGTCGAGGATCTGGCGGTCGAGCTGCTTCTGCGGCACGAAGGCCGCCGCCTCGACTCGGTGCAATGGCTGCGCGATATCGTCGCCACTGCGCGCCTGCACGAGAGTGCCATGGCGCTGGCGACGCGCGCCGCGTTCGTCGAATTCCTCGACCGGCTCGATCCGGCCGAGCTCGAAGCGCGCTTCGAGCGCGCCGCGCGGCGGGGCAAGGCGCGCTCCGCCGACAAGGCACAGTACTGGGAGCTGTTCACGAGCTTCTACCGCAATCTCATCGAGATGCCCACCGATCACCTGCCGCACACCTTCGTGGAAGCGTTCGCCGCGGCCTACCGTGAAGCGTTGAAGAAACCGACGCAGTGACCGCGCAAGGCGCGCCGCACACATCGACGCAGCAGAACGTCGAGCGCACCGCCAGGCATGTCGACATTTTGCGTCACACGACAAATTGAGGCGGTAGCTGTAGCCTCGGTGTATTGCAAACAGTCGGAGTGAGCGCTGCGGCGCGTACGAGGGACCGTGACGTTTCTGAAGCGAGTGGCGGAGAGGGTGGGATTCGAACCCACGTGCCGGTTTTACCCGACCATCCGATTTCGAGTCGGCGCCGTTATGACCGCTTCGGTACCTCTCCGGCGGTCCCGCGGGGATCAAGGGGCGGCTATTCTAGCGGAAAGCCCGCGCTGCGCGGGGAGGTTCCTGCGCACGGTCCTGCTCGCCGTGGGGCTCATGGCACTCGGCGGCATCGGCGGCTGCGGCAAGCTCGCGCCCGCACCGGCGTTGGACGCCATCCGCGCACGCGGCGAGCTGCGCGTCGCGACGCTCAACTTGCCCACCTGCTACTACCTCGGCGCCCAGGGGACCGAGGGACTGGAATTCGAGCTCGCCGGCGCGTATGCCACGCGGCTCGGGGTACGGCTCACCATGTACCCGCTCGCCAACGAGCGCGCGCTGCAGGCAGAGCTTGCCGCCGGGCGCGCCGATATCGCCGCGGCCTCGCTCACCAACACGCCCGAATGGAGCCGCGTCGGCGATGCCGCCGAGCCTTACGCGCAGATCCCGCAGCTCGTCGTCTATCAACGCAACGGCGTGCGGCCGCGCGAAACCCTGCAGCTGGAGTCGGCGCGCCTCGCGGTGCGCGCCGGCAGCGCCCAGGAGCGCATCCTGCAGCGCCTCAAGAGCACGGTGGCACCGCAGCTGCAATGGGAGGAGACGGCGCCGAGCGCCGCCGATCCGGTCGAGGATGTCGATTCCGGCGAGGCGCAATACGCCATCGTGGACGCGCGTGAGTTCTCATTCGCCCATCACCTCTACCCGGACGTACAGGTCGGCTTCGCACTGCCCGAGGAGCGCCCGGTGCAGTGGATGGTGCGGCGTGACGCGCCGGCGCTGCTCGCGAGCGTGAACGCGTTCTTCAGCGACCTGCGTGCCACCAACCGCCTCACGGAGCTGGTGCAGCAGCGCTCGGGCGACACGCGCCGCTTCGAATACGAGGAGTCGCGTGAGTTTCAGGAGCACGTCGCCGAGCGCCTGCCGCGCTATCGGAGCTGGTTCGAGAAGGCAGCGAGCGCGAGCGGCCTCGACTGGCGGCTGCTCGCAGCGATCGGTTACCAGGAGTCGAAATGGGATCCGCGCGCGCAGTCGGATGACGGCGCCCGCGGAGTCATGATGCTGACCGCCGACACCGCGCAGGCGTTGGGCTTGAAGGATCGCACCGATGCGGAGCAGAACATCTACGCCGGGGCGCGCTACCTCGCGCAGGTGCGCGAGAAGGTCCCGGAGCGTGTCCCCGAACCGGATCGCACCTGGCTCACGGTCGCCGCGTACAACGTCGGCTACGGCCATCTCGAGGATGCGCGTGTCCTCACCCAGGCACAGGGAAAGGACCCTGACTCCTGGGCCGATGTGCGCCTGCGGTTGCCCCTGCTCGCTCAGGAGCGCTGGTACTCGCGCGCGCGCCACGGTTACGCGCGCGGCTGGGAACCGGTGCAGTTCGTCGATCGCATCCAGCGATTCCTGCGTCTGCTCGAGTGGCAGCCCGGGGAGAGCACACCGGCCGTCGCCGCAGCGCCCGAGGAGCTGAGCACAGCAGCACCTCCGCCTGCACCGCCGGCAGTGTCCACCGCGGCGTCGGCCAACCGTGCTCCCGGCAGCTGAGCGGAGCTCCCGTTTCGCCGCGCGATCCGCCTCAGCCGCGCCGCTGCGCGAAGAACTGCTGCAGCAGTGCCGCGCACTCCTCCATCAGCACGCCGCCAAAGACATCGACGCGATGATTCAGGCCCGGCAGGGTGAACACGTTGACGATGCTGCCGGCGCCGCCGGCCCGCGGGTCCCAGGCACCGAACACCAGCCGCCGGACGCGCGCGTGCACCATGGCCGCGGCGCACATCACGCAGGGCTCGAGTGTCACATACAGCGTGGTATCGGTGAGGCGGTAACTGCCGAGCGCCTGGCCCGCGGCACGCAGGGCCGCGATCTCCGCGTGCGCCGTGGCGTCGTGACTCGCGATCGGCGCATTGTGCCCGGCCGCGATGATCTCCCCGTCCCGCACCAGCACCGCCCCCACCGGCACCTCGCCGCTCGCCGCGGCAGCGAGTGCTTGAGCGAGCGCCGCGCGCATGAACGTGGCGTCGCGGCCCGCCTCAGCCGGCGCCGTCATGTGACTCGGCCGGAGGCGGCGAAGGTGGCGGCAGGAACAGCGCGGGATCAACGAAGGTGGCATTGAGCGCCACACCGAAATGCAGATGCGGCCCGGTGACACGCCCGGTCGCCCCGACCTTGCCGATCACCGCCCCCGCCGGCACGTACTGACCGCGCTTCACGTCGATCGCGCTCAGGTGGCAATACATGGTGACCAAGCCACTGCCGTGGTCGAGGAGCACCGTATTGCCGTTGAAGAAGAAGTTGCCGGTGTCGATGACTCGCCCACCGGCTGCGGCGCGGATCGGTGTACCGAGCGCGGCGGCGATATCCATGCCGCTGTGCGGATTGCGCGGCTCGTTGTTGAACACACGGCGCATGCCGTACGAGCTCGAGCGGACGCCGTCTACCGGCTGCAGCAGCCGCAGCGTTGCCGGGGCGTGCGTGGAGAAGGTGCCGTAATCCTCGTGCAGGCGCGGCTGCTCGCGATTGACGCGTGCCAGGTCGCCCGGCGAGAGGTCCACCTTGCCCGGGGCAACGGTGAGGTGCTGCACCGTGTACTGCTTGTCGGTGACCTCGAAATCGATCGTCCGCTCGTCGGGAGTGCCCGGATCGATGCGCACTGCCGCGTGACCCACAGTCTGCGCGAGCGGTATGCCGACGACGGCGAGCCAGCGATCGCCGTCGCGCAGCACGAGTACGCGCCGCCCCTCGAAGCTCACCCGTGGCGCATGCGCCGCGGGCGCATCGACCGGCAGCAGAGCCACACCGCCGGGAACACGCTCCTCCTGCGGCAGCAACGGCGGCGCCTGCTGCTGCGCCGTGGCCGGGGGCAGCGCTGCGGCGAGTGTCACGAGCGCGGCTGTGAGGGCGAGTAACCGCCTCATTTGTTGCGGGTCACGCGCGCCGTGAGCTTACCGCTCGCGAGGGTCGCCTCGATCTCCTCACCGACCTCCACGGCGGCGGCGTCAGTCAGCACGGAGCCGTCGGCGCGCTTCACGATCGCGAAGCCGCGCGCCAGCGTCGCGAGCGGGCTGACGGCATCGAGTGCGCGCTGCGCGAGCGCAAGGCGCTGCGCGAGGCGCGGCACGCATTCGCGGGCGGCGCGTTCGAGGCGAGCCTGCAGCTCACCGCCGCGGCGGGTGGCGCGCGCAGTCTGCTCGCGCATCGCGCGCGCCAGGCGCAGCTGCAGCGATTCATTGCGCGCCAGCCAACTCGCGAGCACGCGCTGCGGCGAGTGGTGCTGCAGCCGTGCGCGCTCTTCCGCCAGTCGCTGCCCCTCGCGGTGCAGGCAGGCGCGGGTCGCACCGCACAGCCGCTGTGTCAGGTCATCGAGACGCTGCATGTGCTGCTGCAGGCGCATCCCGGGATGCCCGCGGCTCAGGCGGTGACCGACCGCATCGAGCCGCGAGCGGCCCATGCGCAGCTCACGATGCATCCCCGCGCTGAGTCGCTGCGCCGTGCGGGCGAGCGCCTCGAGGCAGGCTTGGGCGTCCGGCACCACCATCTCGGCCGCGGCGGAGGGCGTTGGTGCGCGCGCATCGGCGACGAAATCCGCTATGGTGAAGTCGATCTCGTGGCCCACTCCGCAGACCACCGGCAGAGCGCAGGCGTAAATGGCGCGCGCCACGCGCTCATCGTTGAAGGCCCACAGGTCCTCCAGCGAGCCGCCGCCGCGCGCGAGTATCAGCACATCGCACTCGGCACGCGCGGACGCGACGCCGAGCGCCGCGGCGAGCGCCGGGACGGCTGCCGCGGCCTGCACCGCCGTCGGGTAGAGGAGCACCGCCGCGGGCGGGAAGCGACGGGCGAGGATCTTGAGGATGTCGTGCAGCGCGGCGCCCGAGGGTGAGGTGATCACTCCGATGCGGCGCGGGAAACGCGGCAGCGCGCGCTTGCGCTCGAGCGCAAACAGTCCCTCCGCGGCGAGGCGGGCCTTCAGGCGCTCGAACTCGCGCCGCAGCGCGCCGACGCCGGCCTCCTCGAGGTGCTCGACGATCAGCTGGAATTCCCCGCGAGGCTCGAACAGACTGATGCGACCGCGGACCAGCAGCTGCATGCCGGCGCGCGGCGTGAAGCCCACGAGCGAGTTCTTGAGGCGATACATCGCGCAGCGCAGCTGCGCATCACGGTCCTTCAGCGAGAAGTACCAGTGGCCGGAGGACGGCTGCGAGAAGTTCGACAGCTCCCCCTCGACCCACAGGACACCGAGGCCGCGCTCGAGCAGCACCCGCACTTCGCGGTTGAGACGCGAAACGCTGTACACGTCCCGGGTGGGAGCGGGAAGCACACCAATCTCGTAGCCAGCCGACATAAGGGCACTTAGTACGAGGTTTACCGCCGTGACGCAAGCGCTTACAATTACGCATGCGCATCCTCGAAGAAGCCCTCACCTTCGACGACGTCCTGCTGGTCCCGGCCTACTCGGAAATCCTGCCGCGCGAGGTCGACCTCTCCACCCGCGTCACCCGGCGCATCCGCCTGAACGTACCGATTCTGTCGGCCGCCATGGACACGGTCACCGAGGCGCGCCTCGCCATCACCATCGCCCAGGAAGGCGGCATCGGCATCATCCACAAGAGCATGACCATCGAGGCGCAGGCGCGCGAGGTCGGGCGGGTGAAGAAGTTCGAGAGCGGCGTGATCCGCGACCCGATCACCGTCTCCCCGACCATGAGCATCCGCGAGGTGCTCGACCTGACGCGCTCACGCGGCATCTCCGGCGTCCCGGTGGTGGTCGGCGGCAAGGCGGTCGGCATCGTCACACACCGCGACCTGCGCTTCGAGGACAAGCTCGACGCTCCGGTCTCCTCGGTCATGACCCCGCAGGAGCGGCTGGTCACGGTGCGCGAGGATGCCTCCAAGGAGCAGGTGCTGGCGCTGCTGCACAAGCACCGCATCGAGAAGCTCCTGGTCGTGAACGGCGCGCACGAGTTGGTCGGCATGATCACCGTGAAGGATTTCCAGAAGGCCAACGAATTCCCGCGCGCCTGCAAGGATGACGGCGGGCGGCTGCGCGTCGGCGCCGCGGTCGGCACGACACCCGACACTCTCGAGCGCGTCGCGGCGCTGCGCGAGGCGGGCGTCGACCTCGTGGTGGTCGATACCGCGCACGGTCACTCCCGCGGTGTCATCGAGACGGTGAAACGCATCAAGGCGAAATGGGCCGACAGTCAGGTGATCGCCGGCAACATCGCCACCGCCGAGGCGGCTCGCGCGCTCGTCGAGGCGGGCGCCGATGCCGTGAAAGTCGGCATCGGACCGGGCTCGATCTGCACCACGCGCGTGGTCGCCGGCGTCGGTGTGCCGCAGATCTCGGCCGTGGCGAACGTCGCCGCGGCGCTCAAGGATCCGGAGGTGCCGGTGATCTCCGACGGCGGCATCCGCTTCTCGGGCGACATCGCCAAGGCGATCGCCGCCGGCGCGCACGCGGTGATGATCGGCGGACTGTTCGCCGGCACCGAGGAGTCGCCCGGCGAGGTGGAGCTCTACCAGGGAGCCTCCTACAAGTCCTATCGCGGCATGGGCTCCCTCGGCGCCATGGCGGAGCGGCACGGCTCGGCGGACCGGTACTTCCAGGACGCCGCTACCGAGCTCGAGAAGCTCGTACCCGAGGGCGTGGAGGGCCGTGTGCCCTACAAGGGGAGCGTCGTCACGATCCTGCATCAGCTCTCCGGCGGGTTGCGCGCCGCCATGGGCTACACCGGCAGCCGCAACATCACCGACATGCGTACCCGGCCGGTGTTCGTGCGCATCACGAGCGCCGGGGTGCGCGAGAGTCACGTGCACGATGTCAGCATCACCAAGGAGGCACCCAACTACCGGGTGTCCTGACACGATCACGATGGCGAGCGTCCCCCGAGCTGCAGCGAACGTGCCGCCGGCAACGGCAGGCGCAGCGCGCGGCGCGAACGCCCACCGCGACATCCACGCGCATCGCATCCTGATAGTGGATTTCGGGGCGCAGTACACGCAGCTGATCGCGCGGCGCGTACGCGAGCTCGGGGTCTACTGCGAGATCCATCCCTGGGACATGAGCGATGCGCAGGTGCGCGCCTTCGCCCCGCGCGGCGTGATTCTCTCCGGCGGCCCCGAGTCGGTCACCGCCGCGGGCTCGCCGCGAGCGCCGGCCGCGGTGTTCGAGCTCGGCGTACCGGTGCTCGGCATCTGCTATGGCATGCAGACCATGGCGCAGCAGCTCGGTGGCCGCGTCAGCGCCTCGAGCGAGCGTGAGTTCGGCTACGCCGAGGTGACCGTGACCGCGGCTTCGCGCCTCCTCGATCAGCTCGAGGACCGCCGCAACGCTGCCGGTAGCTGCGTGCTCGATGTCTGGATGAGTCACGGCGACCGGGTCGATGCGCTGCCGCCGGGATTCGTCGCCAACGCCAGCACCGGCACCATTCCCTTCGCCGCCATGAGTGACGAGCGCCGCCGCTACTACGGCGTGCAGTTCCATCCAGAAGTCACCCACACGACACAGGGCGCGCGCCTGCTCGAGCGCTTCGTGCGCGAGATCTCCGCGGCGGATGCACTGTGGAGCACCGGCAACATCCTCGCGGATGCCATCGAGCGCGTGCGCGCGCGCGTGGGAGCCGGCAAGGTCCTGCTCGGACTCTCGGGCGGGGTGGACTCCTCGGTAGTCGCCGCCCTCCTTCACCGCGCCATCGGCGATCAGCTCACGTGCGTGTTCGTCGATCACGGGCTGCTGCGGCTCGGCGAAGCCGAGCAGGTGATGAGCACCTTCGCGCAGCACCTCGGCGTTCGCGTGATCCGCGTCGATGCCGAGCCGCGCTTCCTGGCGGCGCTCGCCGGGGTGATCGATCCCGAAGCCAAGCGCAAGATCATCGGCCGCACTTTCATCGATGTGTTCGATGAGGAGGCCCAGCGGCTGAAGGACGTGCGTTTCCTCGCACAGGGCACGATCTACCCGGACGTGATCGAATCGGCCGGTGGCCACACTGGCAAGGCGCACGTCATCAAATCGCATCACAACGTCGGCGGGTTGCCGGAGCGGATGCATCTCGAGCTGATCGAGCCGCTGCGCGAGCTCTTCAAGGACGAGGTGCGGCGGCTCGGGATCGAGCTCGGGCTGCCGCGTGAGATGGTCTACCGCCATCCCTTTCCCGGCCCGGGCCTCGGCGTCCGCATCCTCGGTGAGGTGCGCAAGGAATATGCCGATCTGCTGCGGCGTGCCGACGCCATCTTCATCGAGGAGCTCCGCCGGCACGATCTCTACGACCGCGTGAGCCAGGCGTTCGCGGTGTTCCTGCCGGTGCGCTCGGTCGGGGTGATGGGCGATGGACGCCGCTACGACTACGTCATCGCGCTGCGCGCGGTCGAGACGGTCGATTTCATGACCGCGCACTGGGCGCGCCTGCCGTACGAGTTCCTCGATGAGGTCTCGCGGCGCATCGTCAACGAGGTGGCCGGTATCTCGCGCGTCGTCTACGACATCTCCGGCAAGCCGCCGGCGACGATCGAGTGGGAGTGAGATACAGGGAGAGCTCGCCGCAAGCTGTGCGGTCCGGCACCCTGAACGCGGTCGCGGACGGCTGCTACCGCCTCTAGTTGAGCTTGATCGCCACGAGGTTCCCGTCGCTCAATGTCGCGCCGGTGACGATGTAAAGCATCGGCGCGGCCGATATCGCGACCATCCCGGGTTGCGGGTAGTGCCACACCGCCTGGTGCGTGGCGAGGTCGATCGCATACACGTTCACATCCGTGCTGACGAACAGCAGATTCCGCGTGACAACGATATTACGGTGGAACGACGAATCACCAGCCGGCGGCGTCCATGACCACTCTATATGACCGTCAACCTCGCTCATGGCATCGAGCGTCGCCGGCGAGTTGCGCGCGGCGTAGACGACCCCGTTGGCGATCGCTGGGTGCGTCAGGTAGCTGTTCTGAGTGCGCCACTTGTAGATGTGGTTGGCGATGTCGTAACTGACGATGACGCGGCTTTCGTACTGCTCGCTGCTGCTCGCCGCGCGGCCGCTGAATCCAAGCCCGCTGAAGGAGATGACATCGCCGTTCGCGCCGACGGCCGGGGCAGAGAAAACGCTGTAAGAGCCGCTTCCCGGCCAGAACGGATCGGTGATGAACGTCACCAGTGAGCCGGTGGTCCGGTCAAACACATTCAGACCGCCGCTCATCCCAACCACTCCGTACTGATAGGCGTAGTGCTGGTCGGCGGCCGGAGTTGCCTGGTCAAACGCGCCGGCAACCGCCGACCACTGCAGCGTCCCATCGGCGGTCGCGAAGCTGTAAACGTCGCCAGCTTGTGCTGTCTGGAGCACCGAGCCATTTAGTGGCGTCGGGGCAAAGAAGTTCGACCACTGGCAGCTCGTAGTCATTTTGAACTTGTAGGTACCCTGCATCGCATCGAGCGCCCACATGGTGCAAACCTCGCCTGGGTCCGTGCTCGGCAGGTACAGCGTACCGTTCAGGAAGGCCGGCGGCCCTTCGGACGCCATCTGACCGAGGGCATACGTCCAGCTCGTACTGCCATCGGATTCCTTGAGTGCGTACAGCGCACCCTGTCCGAAATAGATGTCCTTTGCGACGAATACGAGCCCGTCGCCCGTCGCGACCGAATTGATTCCGCCGATTGGCTCCGGATCTCCGGGCGGGCGCGACCACGTCCAGGCCTGGGTGAATTTGGTCGAATCGAGCTGTACGTTTACAAACCCGGTATGCCCGGCGTCGCGCTGGAATGTCTGCCAGTCCTGCAGCCCAACGTTGACCGTGTAGCTGAAAGACTGCTGAGTTCCCGGATAGGCCGTCGTGCAATTCGCGTTGGAGCACAGCTGGAAGTTGACCTGTCCGCTGTATTGTCCCGGGGCCAGACCCGAGAGCGTGGTCAGATGGACGGTGTACTGATTGGCAACCGAGCCGTCGATCGCGCCTTGCAGCTCGAGGACGGCCGGATCTGCCGTGACTACCGGGGTCGTGCCAGCGCTGCTGAGTCCGGAGATATTGACCGTAAATGCGAACGTTCCTGCATTGCCTTCGACAAACTGCAGCGAACCTGATCCCGGGGCAATCGTTGAGCTGTAGTGCGGAGGGGGTGGGGGCGGGGGTGGTGGCGGCGGCGGGCTCGAGTCACCACCTCCACCGCACGCGCTCAGCGCGGCCCCCAGCCAACCCGCCAAAACACAAGACCATCCCCGCGAGTTATTATTGTTTTGCATACCGCCCCCCAGCCCATATGTTACTGAAACGAAGCCGGGCCCGCTTGACTGAATATGAGTGGGCGAGCCTGCTATCGGGTACCCCGAGGCGCAGCGGGATACCAGCGGCCTGCCCTCGACCCCGGTTGGATAGGATCCTCGAGCCCATAGTCAGGTAATTGCCTGACTATGCGGGCAGTGGTGCGTATACAGCGGCCGCCTCATCTCGTTCGGCGGTCGGCGCTCCCTCCGTCTAGCTCTTACCCGGCGCGTGCTCGCTGAGGTACTGACTGAAGCTCCTGGCGAGGGTCACGAAGTCCGACGGGATCATCAGCACGGTCGTGCTGTTGTTCTCCGCTCCGACCTCGGTCACCATCTGCATGCGGCGCAGCTCTACCGCCACCGGATTGTTGGCCATCTGCTCGGCGGCGTCGCCGAGTTTCCGCGAAGCCTCGAGCTCCGCTTCCGCCTTGATGATGCGCGCGCGTTTCTCGCGGATGGCTTCCGCCTGCATGGCCATCACCTGCTGCATCGCCTCCGGCAGCTCGACGTCCTTCATCTCGAAGCGCTCGACCTCGATACCCCAGCGGGTGCTGGGCGCGGCGATGTTATCGCGCAGCAGGCCGTTGATCTTGTTGCGCTCCTGCAGGACCTCATCCAGGTCGTGCTGGCCGATGATGTTGCGCAGGCTGGTGAGCGCGAGCTGGTAAACCGCGGCACCGGCATCGCTCACTGCGATCACCGATTTACCGGCATCGACGATGTGATACCAGAGGACCGCGTTCAGCTTCACGGTGACGCTGTCGCGGGTGATCGTCTCCTGCCGTTCGGCGGATACGGTGCGCGTGCGGATGTCGATCGTCACCGCACTCTCGATGCCGAGCGGAATGATCCAGTAGAGGCCGGGTCCGCGCAGCCCCGTAAAGCGGCCGAGTCGGAAGACGACGCCGCGCTGGTACTCCCGTGCGATCCGCAGTCCGCTGAGGAGCACAACGAGTACGACAACGACGATGATGTGCCAGAGCATGGGGGCTCTCCCGCGATCAACCTCGATCCCAGCCTAGCTCGTCGCCGGTTAGCGACGCGTTAGCTTCCGCAGCGCCGGCCGGCACGGCCGTCCTGCTGCATTACATTTCGTTAAGGCAGGTCACCCGCTCGCGAACTGTGACGTTAAGCGCGTCATGAAGCCGGTGCGTGTGCGTAGGCTTCGTCACCACCAACATCAGGGTCGCGTTATGTTGAAACTTTCGAAGCGTCTTCAGGTCTCCCTCGCGCCGCTCGGCGGTCTCATCCTGGTTGCGACCGCAACCCAGCTGTCGGGGTGCGTCGTGCGCGCCGGAGTCGCCGTACCGGCACCGCCGCCGCCCGCCGTGTACGTGGCGCCGGCCGCGCCGGCCCCCGCCGTCGAGGCCGACGTTCAGGCCAACGAGGCCCCTCCGCCACTGCCGGTCTACCCGCAGCCGCCCTGTCCGGTTGAGGGTTACATCTGGACGCCCGGCTACTGGGCGTGGGCGCCCGCCGGCTACTACTGGGTGCCGGGCACCTGGGTTGAGCCGCCGCAAGTCGGGCTCCTCTGGACGCCGGGCTACTGGGGATTCGTGGGCGGTGTGTACATGTTCCACGCGGGTTACTGGGGCCCGCACGTCGGCTTCTACGGCGGAGTCAACTACGGCTACGGATACGGCGGTGTCGGTTTCGCCGGCGGCCGCTGGGTCGGCCGCTCCTTCGCCTACAACCAGTCGGTGACCAACGTCAATGTCACCGTCGTCCACAACACCTACAACGAGACGGTCGTCAACAACGTCACCGTCAATCGCGTGAGCTACAACGGCGGCGCCGGCGGCATCACGGCCGCACCGAGCGCGCAGGAGCGCATGGCGGCTCAGGAGCCGCACGTGCAGCCGACCGTTGAGCAGCGGCAGCACGTACAGCAGGCATCCGGCAACCCGGCGCTGCTCGCGAAAAACAATGGCGGCCGGCCCTCGATCGCCGCAACACCGCGACCCTCGGCGTTCAACACCCCGGGTGCCGTCGGTGCGCATGGCGCGGAGGCGCCGCCGCACGCTCAGGCGGCCGCATACAACAACCGCAACGGCGCCGGCCACGGCCCGGCGGCCGCGCACGTCAATGGCCAGGGCGCGCACGCCTACGGCCAGGGTGCGCACGCCAATGGCCAGGGCGGTGGTGCTGCCAACGGCAAACCGCCCGCGCCCAAGGCGAATGCCAATCAGCATCCCAAGGCGCAGCCGCGGCAAGAGGAGAAAACCGCACAGCGTTAGTCTTCAGGGCCGCGCGGACCGCGTGCGGCGATTGATGTCGGCGCGGGCAGGGACGCCCGCGCCGCTTACCCGCCTCGCCTGCCTCTGCCGCGCCGCTCGCGCACGCCGCTGCTCTTGAGGCTCGGCTCCAGGACCGGCGGCAGAACTTCCGGCAGCGGTTGGTCCGTCGTGAGTCCCGCCTTGATCATGCGGATCAGCTCGGCATCGAGCAGCGGATCGGTCTGTGGCGATGCGTACGTGGCGAGCAGCCGCTCGACCTCCCCCTTCACGCGCTGATCGAGACTGTGGCCGCCTTCCTGCATCCAGGTTTCGCGATTGACGCGATCGAACACTGTCCCCGGCAGATACAGCTCACGCGGCCAGTAGCTGAGGGTGTGCGCGGCGGTGAGCAGGTGCTTCTCGTGCAGCAGCTGGCGCACCAGCTCGACTGTCGGCAGATCCTCCATGACCGCGAATTCGTGGCAGAAGTGCAGCGCCTGCCCGCAGAGCTCGTCGTCGAAAACGAGCTTCTCGAGACTGAAGGTGAGCACGTAGTCGAGCATCCCCGGCCCGGACACCGAGTTGACCCCGCTGATCGCCGCGAGCAGCGCACCGGCGAAGGTCTCGGCGCCGGCCTGCGCGTCGAGGAACTTGCCTTCACTCAGGGCCATGTAGCTCTGGGTGGGTAGCTGAAGATGCTTGGCGATCTCCACGTAGGCGGCATTCAGGTGCAGTGTCTCGTTCGCCGCCATCGGCGACATGGCCGTGTTCATGTGGAACGGCGCCGGCGCGCCGCCGAACAGCACCGGGGTACCGGGCCTCACCATCTGCGCCATCGTGAGTCCCGCCAGCACGTC
>Ga0306920_100002245_pt1 | contig 24383 bp, 16 predicted proteins | sample flu12Cox44000170_FD_204666 | JGI IMG/M metagenome (GOLD analysis project Ga0306920, IMG submission 204666) | Lab enrichment of tropical soil microbial communities from Luquillo Experimental Forest, Puerto Rico - flux4day.12C.oxic.44.000.170 (v2)... | ecosystem: Environmental > Terrestrial >...
CTTCCTGCTCGATCTCAAGCTAAAGAAGGATAACCTTGCCCTAGTGGTCTCGATGGCTTTTTGGCCGAGGATTGCCGATTTGGCCGGTTAAGAGCGAATAATTGGGCGTTGTCCGATCCCATGCGGGAGCGGCGATAGCCTGTGACCCTGGTTAAAGCTAACTTATGGCATGCTCTCCGCTCCCGCCAGGAGGACTCATGTACAAGATAGCGGGAATTGACGTCCACAAAAAAGATGCTGGCCGTGGTCGTGGCCGATGTCGAAATCGAAGGAGAGTATCAGTTTGAGCGGCGCCGGTTTGGGAGCAATCCCGAGCATCTGCGGCTGTTGGCGGAATGGCTGGTCGAACAGCAGGTGAGAGAAGTATTCACGGCGCAATATTGGCAACCGGTCTGGGCCGCACTGGAACGGTACTGGAAACCAATCAGCGAGAAGCAGAAAGGGCCAGGCCCGAAGTCGGGAACGCTGCATCTGGCGCAAGCGCAATCCAATCGCGGGCCACGCGGGCGCAAGAGGGATTTTCCTGATGCTGAACGTCTGGTGAAGCGACTGGTGGCAAACGAGCTGACCCTAAGTTTTGTACCCGACGCCGAACAGCGTCTCTGGCGCACAGTAATGCGAAGAAAGTACCAATTGACGCGCAATCGGGTACAGTTACACAACCGATTAGAGGCTCTCCTGGAAGAAGCTCATATTAAATTGTCCAGTCTAGTCTCGGATCTGCTGGGCGTCAGTGAACGCGTCGCATGCTAAAAGCGCTGGGGGATGGAGAAAACAACCCGGCAGTTCTCGCCGCTATGGCCGATAAGAAGTTGCGTGCCACACCGGCGCAGTTGTGCGACGCACTTGGCGCCTGCACGGAACTTAACGGAGTTTATCGCCGACTGTTGAAGATGACGCTAGAAGAGTTGCAATTGCTCGAGCAGCAGATCAGTCAATTGGAACAGGAGATGGCCAGTCTGCTCCGTCAGCACCAGGACTCAGTGCAACGACTAGCGGAGATCCCTGGCCTAGGCGTCGGCTCGGCACAGCAGATCATCGCAGAAGTAGGTGCAACGGCGGCGACGTTTCCTTCAGCCAAAGAGCTCTCCTCGTGGGTCGGTGCATGCCCTGGAGATGAAGAGAGTGGAGGCGTGTCGAAAACCCATCGCTCGCCGAAGGGCAATCGCCGGATGCGGGGCATTCTCAATCAATGTGCCAATTCTGCAATTAAGGTTAAAGGAAGCATCTTTGAGATCGTTTATCGCCGTCTGGCACCACGCTTGGGACACAAATCAACTATCGGAGCCATTGCCCATCGGCTTTGTCATCTGATCTGGATCATCCTGTATCGAGGAGTACGTTATGAGGAACGGGGCCCCGCAGTGAGCCAAAGATCCAGGAAACACCGCACCAATAGAATGATTCGTGAACTCCGTAGTCTCGGTTATCGCGTCGAATCGATGAATCCCCAACCGGCATAATGGGAATTTTCGACCCTGGATGTTGCGCAACCAATGGGACTACCAGTTAAGAAAGTTCGGTCCGCAGGGTCGAAAGCCCATGCTAAGTCGGAGAGACGCCTGATTGCAAAAGTATCCCGAGGGGGTCGAATGTCGGGCCGGTGTTTCGACCTGCCTGGCTTTCCCGATCCCAGGATCGCGTGCGTGACCCACTACTCCACGCCGGATTGACCCGCCACGCGTACAGAATCTTATTCGCTCTGATTCTTTGCGAATATACTGCCGGATCAACGAAGTATCAGGCGCCAAAATGGTCTTGACTAATCGCAGACTTGTTCGCAGTATTGTATGACCATGCGAGGAAGGGCTGGCAAGTCTGCATTTCGGTTGTGACGGCTCTTTCCGCCCTCCTGCTTGTCTTGGTTTAATCGCGTCTTAACTTGTTGGGTCGTGCTGACGCACCGGATGGTTCGCCGTGTCTGGATTCGTTGTGGCCTGCTCCGTCTAGTAGAAAGGAAGGCATCTGCATGAAGGACCCTCAAGAACAATGCGAAGGGACCGCGCCGGTTCAGGACGAGGAAACCCGTAACGAGAAACATAACAGCCTCACCAGAGGGCCAGCCGACAGCAGCCGCCGCTCGTTTATTGGCAAAGTTGGATTTGGCAGCGCCGCAGCAATGGCCTTGGCCGCGGTACCGCTGGAGCCGCTGATCGGAGGCAAGCACGCCGAAGCCGAAGCGTCGGTCGTTCGCTATCGCTCAAACGATCGCGCCTACGACAGCTTTAATTACCGCAAGAGGACCGCGCAGAACGAGAAGATCGATAACGGCTTGCTAGCCGATAACGGCGATTCACGCCGCTTCACCGACTTCAGCGGTAGTTGGAGCAAATGTCTGCCGCACCCCCATCTCGGTATCGTGCAGCCCGCCGCATGGTTGAGCCTTACGCACGCCCTCCAGACTGGCCGCTTCTCCGATTTCCAAAACATCATCGTAGGAAATCCCGGTGGTCCAGGCTTCACCGGAACGCTCAATGGACCAATGGGCGCCTTGGCCTTTGATTTGGAGGGGATGGATGCGTTCGCGACCGTGATCCCTCCCGCTCCGTCAGTGAGCAGTGCGCAGACCGCTGCCGAAGAAGTCGAGCACTATTGGGCGGCTCTCATGCGCGACGTGCACTTTGAGGATTACTCGAGCAGCCCTCTCGCTGTTCAGGCCTGCGCCGACCTCAACAACATGTCGTACATCCAGAACCAGAACAACATTGAATTTCCCTATCCCGTCACGCCGCAAAATCTCTTTCGCGGCCAGATTGTTCCAGGCGATGGGAGCGTGCAGGGACCGTTTATCTCACAGCTCCTGATGCAGCCTACATTCATGGGCGCGCACCCGATGAACCAGCAGATTGTCCGGTTCTTGTCAGTCGGCGAGGGAGGATCGGACTTCTTGACCGATCCCACCGAGTACCTGAGGGTTGAGAGCGGCTTCCCGCCGTCGTTCAGCCTGCAGTTCGATCCAGTATTCCGTCACGTGCGCATGGGCCGGGACTTGAACGCTTACACCCACGTAGACGCGCTCCATCAGGCGTACTTTGTCGCCTGCCTGGTTCTCGCGGAGATCGGGTGTCCGGTCAACCCCGGTAACCCCTACAACGGCTCGCTGACCCAACACGGCTTCCACACGTTTGGCACACACGCAGGCGGTCCGGTAGACGCTAAGGGCACAGTCCCCGAGATGGCAACGCGGGCCTTGAAGGCCGCCTGGTTTCACAAGTGGGTTGTGAATCTGCGGCAGCGCCCGGAAGAGGTCGGCGCACTGCTACACGCCCGGTTAACCAACCAGAATCCGATGCCGCAGGCGGCATTGGCACTGCATCCGGACTTGCTCAACTCCGCCGTGCTGCCCCTCATTCACTCGACCTACGGCACCTACATGTTGCCACAGGCATTTCCCGAGGGCGCGCCAGCACACCCCTGCTACCCCACCGGACATGGAACCGTCGGTGGGGCCTGCATCACGGCCATCAAATTCTTCTTCGATGGCAGCCAGCTGATCCGGCCGCTACTGTTGGCCGCCGGCTCCGATGTCATGGTTCCGAGCCAAGATGGTCTTTCGCTCGTGCCCTACACCGGCGCCGACCGCGACAGCCTCACTATCGATGGCGAGCTGTCGAAGCTTGCGTGGAACATCACCACTGGGCACGGCATCCACGCTGGTATCCACTTCCGCAGCTCCAGCTACTACTCGATCTTGCTGGGCGAGCAGCTGGCAATCAGCGCGCTGAACGATCGTGCCGACGGTTACGCCGAGCCGTTCACCATCAATATCACGAAGTTCGATGGGACATCGGCTACCTTCAGCAACCAACATTAGAATGCTTTGGCCCTGCTCACGCATTTTCGCGTGAGCATGGTCCCGAAAGATAACTGTCGTAATAACAGTTACGCAAGCAACGAGATTTGTGGAGTGACTTCTGCGTTCGAGTCCTTCGCAGCGTTACCCAGAACAACCTGCTGCCGGAACCAAGTCGAGGACGCGGTGGTTGAGCATGGAGAGCCAGCAGTTGCTGCCTTAGCTTCAGGTTCTCAAAATGAGGTCTTCTCGGGATCGAAACATTCCCATCAGCCAGCCGAACAGGTACCGAAGGCGTGCAAACATGGCAGGAATCCTATCCGATCAGGAGGAAACGAAGAAGCTCGCAAATCATTGAAATTGCAGCCGGGCATAATTTTGGCAAATGACAACAGCAAAGGCATATTTGGGATCGCCATCGAAGGTCATCTCAACACCGTTCACTTTGAATCAGATCATCTCATCTCCCATGTGCAGCGATTGCGAACAGCTCGGGTCCTTCTGTTTACCGGAAGATTCCAGCTTTGATTCCTACCTGAGCAACCATTTATTTTCAAGCACTCATCTTCGCGATGCGTTTGAACCCGAAGCATCGGCTCAGGCTCCAGCACTCACAGCATGTTGTGCCTGGATGCGTTCAAGGGCATGGGCAATAGCATCCGCCGCCTGATCCAGTTGCTGGTGTGTGATTACCAGCGGAGGCTGGACGCGGACGACATCGCCGTAGACCCCGCCCACGCCGACGAGCACTCCGCTTGCGAGGCAGTGATCGCGAACCGCTTCAGCCTCGGCGGCTGCGGGCGTCTTGCTTTCGTCGGACACGAGTTCAATGCCGACCATTAGACCAAGACCGCGAACCTCGCCGATCAATGGCAGTTCGCGCTTAAGTTGATTGAGGCGTTTCTTAAGATACTCGCCCTTTTCCAGTGCTTGCACGCAGAGATTCTCGTCCAGGATGAATTCGATGTTGGCAGTGGCAGCGGCGCAAGAAACCGGATTGCCGCCGAAGGTCGATAAATGATCACCGGGTTTGAAGCTGGCGGCAATCTCGTCGCGGGTAGTGAACGCCCCGAGCGGGAAGCCGTCGGCGATGCCCTTAGCGGTGACGAGGATGTCAGGCTCGACGCCAAAGTGCTCAATGGCGAACATCTTGCCGGTACGACCAAAGCCTGATTGCACTTCGTCACAGATGAAGAGAATGCCGTGGCGGTCGAGTACCTTCTTGATCTCCCGGAAGTAATCAGGTGGCGGCACGATGATTCCGCCTTCGCCCATCACCGGCTCGGCGATGAAGGCGGCTACGTCTCCCGCGGTAGAGAAGCGGATGACTTCTTCCAACGACTGCGCCCAGAAATCGACGCAACGGCGCGGGTCATTGGGCCAGGGTGAGCGATAGACATATGGCGCGTTGGTGAAAGCTACGCCCGGAGCGTAGGGGCCGCCGCGCTTTTTACGCCCCTGGTTGCCGGTGATGCTGAGCGTGCCCCAAGTGCGTCCGTGGAAGGAGGCGTGTAGCGAGATGATCTCGTGCTTGCCGGTGTATAAGCGCGCCACCTTCATCGCGCCCTCAATAGCCTCCGCCCCGCTGTTGGCGAAGAAGGATTTACGCAATCGCGGCGAAGGCATGATGCCTGCAAGCTTTTCTGCCAACTCGCCGGTGGCGGGCGAATGGTAGATGTACGAGGCGCAATGAACCACCTGGTCGAGCTGGGCTTTCGCGGCGGCGATGACCTTCGGGTTGCGGTGGCCCGCGTTGACGACGGAGATACCGGCGAAGCAGTCGAGGTAGTCTTTGCCGGACGCATCGTGAATGACGCAGCCTTCTGCGCTAGCCACCACGACCGGCTGCACTGCCTTCACGAAGCCGGTGATGACGAAGTCTTTGTATTGCTGGATGGTGTCGCTCATGATGTCCTCTGGTCCGCTAAGCCCAGCGTTCGATAACCACTTTCTTTTCGGTATAGAACTCGATGGCGTCGCGCCCCTGAGCGTGTAGATCGCCGAAGAAGCTGGCTTTCCATCCGCTGAATGGGAAGTAGGCGATGGGCGCGGCGACCCCGATGTTGATACCGATGTTGCCCGCCGGCGCTTCGTACTTGAAACGTCGCGCCGTGGCTCCGTTGGTGGTGAAGAGTGATGCTGCGTTGCCGTACTCACTCTGGCCGACAATGCGGATCGCTTGCTCCAACGTATTTGCGTGTACGAGGCTCAGCACGGGACCAAAGACTTCGGTACTTGCGAGTTCGCTGAAGGGTGCGACCTCGTCTATTACGGTTGGGCCGACGAAATTGCCGGACTCGTAGCGCGAAGCCTTCTGGCCTCGACCGTCGCGGACGACTGTTGCGCCGTCGCTGGCGCCCTTGGCGATGAAACCTTCAATGCGGGTGCGGCTCTCCGGCGTAATTACGGGGCCCATGCGGACGCCTTCGTCGAGACCAAATCCCATTTTGATGGAGCCAGCGACGTCGCAAATGGCGTCGCGGAACTTCTTCTGCGCTTGGCCTACCGTGACCGCGACCGAAACTGCCAGACAGCGCTGCCCGGCGCAGGCGAAAGCACTCTCACTGATGACGGAAGTGGAGGTGTCGAGATCTGCATCCGGCAGGACGATAGCGTGGTTCTTGGCTCCGCCCTGGCACTGGACGCGCTTACCATTGGCGGCGGAGCGCGAGTAGATGTACTTCGCCACGAGCGTTGAACCGACGAAACTGATGGCGCGAATCTTGGGGTGGTCGATAAAGGCGTCCACGGCTTCGCGTCCACCATTGATAAGACCGATGACACCCTTCGGCAGATTCAGTCGCTCGAGCAGGCTAAAAGCGAGCTGCATAGTGAGCGGAACCTTTTCCGAAGGCTTCAAGATGAAACAATTTCCGCAGGCGATGGCGTAGGGCAGATACCAGAAAGGAATCATCGCCGGGAAATTGAAGGGCGTGATGGCGGCGACGATACCAACGGGCTGACGAATCATCGTCTCGTCAATGCCCGGCGAGATGTCTTCGAGATTGTAGCCCTGCATCAGCATGGGAATACCGCAGGCAACTTCCACGTTTTCGATAGCGCGGCGTACTTCGGCTTTCGCCTCGACGAAGGTCTTACCGTTCTCGATGACGATTGTGCGCGCGAGCTCGTCGATATGATCTTCGAGAAGCTGCTTGAGTGCAAAGAGATACTGCACTCGTTCACCCGGCGGGGTGCGACGCCACTGATTCTTGACGTGGCCGGCGGCGGCGACCGCTTCATCAAGTTCTTTCGCGGTGGAGAGCGGAACGTGGCCGATGACTTCGTTGGTCGCGGGATTGACGACGCTAAGGGTATCGCCAGCGCTCTTACGCCATTCGCCGTTGACGTAATTCAGTGCCTCGGCAACTTGGGGTGGTGCGGTTGTGGTCATCACAGCTCCTATCTTGGCAGCCCACGCTATGAGTGCACAGCGTGGGCGGGCTCGATCTTCGCTTCGACGGCGGCAATGGCGGATTCGAGCACATCGAGAGCCTCATTGAATTGCGCCTCAGTGATGACCAGAGGCATCAAGATGCGAATTACATTGCCGAACGATCCAGCAGAAAGGACTACAACGCCGTGCTCATAGCAGTAGCGAGTGATCTGGTCTGTTACTTGTTTGGCGGGTTTGCGTGTGCCCGGCTCAACGAGTTCGATGGCGCACATTCCACCGAGGCCGCGCACATCACCGATAATAGGCCATCGCTGTTGCCATGCACGCGCACGATGCTGGAAATGGCCGCCAAGCTGTTCGGCGCGTTGCGCGAGGTCCTCCCTCTCGATGGCGTCGATCACGGCGAGGCCGGCAGCGCATGATACGGGATTTCCAGCGAAAGTACCACCAAGTCCGCCAGAAATGGCGGCGTCCATGATTTCGGCCTTGCCGGTTACTGCCGCAAGCGGTAACCCTCCGCCAAGGGATTTCGCGGTGATAAGAACGTCGGGCACAAGCCCAAAGCGCTCGCAGGCAAACATCGCACCGGTGCGGGCAAAGCCAGTCTGCACTTCATCGGCAATGAGCACGATGCCATGCTTGTCGCAAATAGCGCGGAGCTCGGCAAAGAACTCGGGCGGGGGAACAATGAAGCCGCCTTCGCCGAGTACAGGCTCGACGATAATAGCGGCGACACTTTCTTGCGCGACGTGGCGACGGAAAAACTCGGCGAATGCCTGCGCGCCGCAATGAATCTTGCAGTCTGGGTACGTTTTGCCGTACGAGCAGCGGTAGCAGTAGGCGTACGGAATGCTATAGATCTCGCCGGGGAACGGTTCGAAGCCAGCCTTATAGGGATGCGTTTTGCTGGTAAGCGCAAGCCCGAGCAGCGTGCGTCCGTGAAATGCATCTTCAAAGCAGATGACAGCCGGACGCTTGGTGTAAGCGCGCGCAATCTTGATTGCGTTCTCGACGGCTTCCGCACCGGTGTTCAAGAAAAGCGTCTTCTTGGGAAACTCACCGGGCGTGATGCGGTTCATGGTCTCGGCAAGCGAGATATAGTCCTCGTACGGAGTAACCTGGGCGCAGGTATGGAGAAAGCGGTCCACTTGCCGGTGAATCGCCGCGGTGACGGAGGAATGCCGATGTCCCACATTCATGCAGCCGATGCCGCCGGCGAGATCGATCAGGACGTTGCCGTCGACATCTTCGATGAGCGCGCCGTTGGCCCTAGCCACGTAGACAGGTGTTGCATGCGAGAGGCCGCGCGGAACGGCCTGTTCGCGGCGAGCCTGCAGCAGTTGGGAACGTGGTCCAGGGATTGCCGTACGTAAGCAAATCGAACCCATCTCAGTACCACCCAATCGGTGTTTCGTTGAGATTTACGTGCACCAGCTTGGTCTCAAGGTATTCCTCCAGCCCCCAAGGACCGAGCTCGCGGCCGAAGCCCGATTGTTTGAAGCCGCCCCACGGCGCCTCAACGTACGTGGGTTGCATATGATTAACCCAGACGATTCCGGCGCGGATCTTCTTTACAGTGCGAAAGGCCTTGAAGATGTCTCGCGTCCAGACGGCAGCCGCAAGGCCATAAGGCGAGTCATTTGCAATCTTGATGGCATCAGCTTCGTCCTCGAAAGGAATGACGCTGGCGACCGGGCCGAAGATTTCTTCGCGCGCAATACGGGCAGAGTTGTCGACATCGTAAAAGATGGTGGGTGTGACGTAGTAACCCTTAGCCAAGTCCTTGGGGCGATCGCCACCTGAGGCGAGCTTGGCTTCTTTTTTTCCAACTTCAAGGTATGAGCGGACTCGCTCGTACTGCTCCTTGCTGACCACCGGGCCCATCTTCGTTTCACGCTCAAGGGGCGGACCCAGCTTGATGTTCTTTGTTTTTTCCACCATCGCGTCAACGAACTTCTTGTAGATCGGCCGCTGCACGAGAATGCGACTTCCCGCCGAGCACACTTCGCCCTGGTTAATGAAGACCCCGAAGAGCGCGCCGTCGATGGCGGCTTCGAAATCGGCGTCGGTAAAGAAGATGTTGGGAGATTTGCCGCCAAGCTCCAGCGTGACGCGCTTCACGGTGTCGGCGGCCATCTTGACGATCTGTTTGCCGACGGCTGCGCTGCCGGTGAAGGCGATCTTGTTGACATCGGGATGTTGCACGAGGGGAGCGCCAGCGGTTTCGCCGAAGCCTGTCAAGATGTTCACGACGCCGTGCGGCAATCCGCAGCTCTCAAAGTATCTGGCGAGTTCGAGGATTGTAAGCGGTGTCTGTTCGGCGGGCTTAAGCACACAAGTGCAACCGGCGGCGATGGCGGGAGCGAGCTTCCAAGCTGCCATGAGCAGCGGGTAGTTCCACGGGATGATTTGTCCGGCGACGCCGACGGGCTCCTTCAATGAAAGGCTGAGGGCGTTATCGGGGACGGGGTTAACCTGCCCCGAAATTTTGGTCGCAAGCCCGCCGTAGTACTCGAAGCAAGTAGCAACATCAGTGATATCGAATTCGGCTTCGACGATGGGTTTGCCGCTGTTGCGGGCTTCGAGTTCAGCAAGAGCAGAGAGATTCTGACGAACGACTTCGGCGAGCTTGAACAGCACGCGGCCGCGTTCTTGCGGAGTGTTGGAGCTCCAGGGCCCGTTTTCGAAAGCGTCTTTGGCGGCAGCTACCGCACGATCGACATCCTTCGCATTTCCGTCAGGAACTTCGGCGATTACCTGCTCGGTAGAAGGCTCGTATACGGGGAAGGTCTTGCCGCTATCGCTGGCGGTCCATTCGCCGTTGATGAACATCTGGTATTTCTGCGCGGCGGCTATTGAAGTTGCGCTCATACAATCTCCGAAATTTGATGCCGGGCAGCGTTCGTCTGCGCGGCGATTTTGCGATTGCCGTACACAAAGAAAAAGAAGCCTGCGACAAGCAGCATAACGATGGTGCCCATCCACATTTTGATCTCGAAGGTGAGCTTCGACGTGATGTTTGGGGGAGGGACAAACGCGAGCGCGATGCCAAAGAAGGTGACGAGGAATCCGCTAAGGCCCGCAAGACGTAGAGTTAAAGGACTGTAGTAGCCGTCTTCGCGCGGATCGCTGGAAGACAAACGAATAAGGGCGGCGAAGACGTAAAGAAAGGGGATTAGGTTCAGGACGACAGCAAGGTCAAGTAGTGTTTGGAAGGCTTCCTTGACTTGTGCTCCGATGAAGCTCATCGCAAGAAAAACGATTGAGATGCCGGTTTGCACAAGGAGGGCAATGTGTGGCGTGGAGAATTTGGGGTGCAGCTTGCCTAGGGCGCTAGGTAAGTACGAGTCGAGTCCGGCGACGAACGGAATGCGAGCCGAACCGGAGAGCCACGCGGAAGCGATTCCGGCAATCGAAATGGCGAGCACGAAGGCAAAGGGCGAAATAAGCCAAGGCAGACCTACCTTCTCGGCCATACGGCTAACAGCTTGGGGTACACCCTGTACGGCGGAGATCTCCGTGTTGGGCACGGCGATGAGCAGCGCCACGGTGCAACCGATGTAAAGGAAGCCTGAGATGACTCCTCCCCAGGCCACTGCGAATGGTACGTTTTTGTGCGGTTCCTGAATCTCGTCGCCCATGATAGAGGCCAGTTCAAGGCCTATCAGCGCGAAGCACACAACGCCGAAGCCAGACAGCAGGCTTAAATCGAATGGTATGCGCATGTCCCGTAGGGTCAGGTTCATGCCAAAACGCCGCGTCACTGTTATGGCCAGTCCAATGAGAATGAGCGAGGCAATGGCGGTGCCGACGCCTCCAATATTGTTCACCCACTTGCCGACGCCGAGGCCGACAACATTCAGAAAGGCCAGCAGAACCAGAAGAATCAGGGCGCTAAGAAATGTGAAAAGCGGATTATTGGCAAGACCGACGGCATTTGGACCAGCAGTGAAGACCGCGATGCCGACGAAGATCATCACTACTGTCGGGACGTAGAAGATGTTGTTTGTCCAGTAGCACCAACCAGAGAGGAAACCGTGGAAGTCGCCGAAGACCTTCTTCGTCCAGAGGTAGATGCCACCCTCCCCCGGATAACGGTGTGAGAGTTCCACGACCGCCATGCCCTGCGGCCAGAAGAAAAACACCAGGGAGATGAGCCACAGCCAGACGATCATGCCGCCGGAGGCCGACACCGACGGGACTACGTTCAGATTTACGATGGCTACGACGAAGAGCAGCATCAGGTCCCAGCGTTCGAGAACGCGCTTGAGATGTGCGGGTTGTTTTTCAGTGGATGCCATTCGTAAGGACGGGCGGGTTCGAGCCCGCCCCTGCAATTTACCGCAAACGGCTACGGCCCCAGCCGCAAGAAGGCGGCTTAGTGCACCGCGACCGCAGCTTCCTTCTCCTTCTGCGCCTCTGCCAGGGCCGGAGTAATTTCCGCGAAGACTTGTAAGTGCAACGCAATGTCTTCCTCGGTGTGCTGAACGGAGATAGTCCACTGCTCGTCCCACCAGTAGGGCTGAGGCATGACGCCGCGGTTGACCATGGCGAACCAGTATTGCTTCCAAAGTTCGGTGTCGACCTTGAGCCAGTCACGGTAATTACGGATTTCTTTCGGCGCAAACATCAGGGCGCCATTTGCACCAGCGAACACGACGTAGGCGTTGAGGCCGACTCGAGCAACGGTTTCCCGGTATCCGGTGACCAGTTTGTGTGAGAGCTTCTCTACGTGCGCGTAGTTGTCGCGGGTTAACACTTCTCGGAATGTGGCCAGTCCGGCGGCCATCGAGACTGGATTGGTGTTGTACGTGCCACCGTGGAAAACTTTGTGCTGCGAGATCAGGTCCATCACAGCCTTCGAAGCGCCGAAAGCGGCAAGTGGCAAACCTCCGCCAATCGACTTGGCGAGACAGATCATGTCGGGCTTGACGCCGAAGTACTCAGATGCGCCGCCCCAGCAGAGCTTCGCACCCGTCTTTACCTCGTCGAAGATAAGCAGCGCGCCATGCTTGTCGCAAAGGTCACGCAACCCCTGAATGAAGCCGGGCTCGGGCATGCACAGGCCGACATTCATCATGATCGGCTCGAGAATGAGGGCACCGATTTCGCCGGGATACTGATTGAAGCGAAACTCCACGGAGTCGAGGTCATTGAAGGAGGCGATCAGAACGTTCGCCAGGCTGGCTTTGGGGACACCCATACCGCCGGGTACGGAGTTGGGAGCCTTGAAATCGCCGACATCTTCAAGATGAGGCTTCACACTGACAAGCGCCGCGTCGTGCAGTCCGTGGTAACCGCCTTCAAACTTGATGATGCGATCGCGCGTGGTGGCAGCACGGGCAATGCGAATGGAGTGTAGTGTAGCTTCCGTCCCGCTGTTGCCGAAGCGCAGCATTTCGATCGGGAACCGTGTGCAGATTTCTTCCGCCAGTTCCCACTCCATGTCATGGGGCATACCGAACATCGTGCCGGTAGAAAGACGCTTCTCCACGGCCTTCATTACTGCGGGATGGCAGTGGCCGGCCATCAGGGCACCGAAGGTGAGGTTGTGATCGATGTACTCGTTTCCATCGAGATCGCGGAACTTGCTGCCCTTGGCTTCCTTCACAAAGATGGGATAGGGATCATACGCCCTGTAATTGCTCGCCACGCCAAGGGGAATGCGGTGCAGATTGTGCTGGTGCGCTTCAGCAGATTTAGGTGTGCGCTTTTTGAAGATTTCGATTTCCTGGCGCAACTGCTCGTGCATAAAACTCTCCCTAAGAATCGTCAAGAATGCAAGCCGCGAAAATGCTCGGCCGCTAGTTAGAAAGAGACTTTCACCGCAAACTGAACCAACCGCGGGTCGCGTGTGGTGGTGACCTGCCCGAACTGCAAGCTCGTGGCATCACCCACCGGGTTGTAGAACTGGGTATGGTTGAACAGGTTGAAGAAGTCAACGCGGAACAGCGTATTCACGCGCTCGCCAATCTTGGTGGATTTCTCCAGGGTCATATCAACGTTGGCAATGCCCGGACCGCAGCACACAGTGCGAGGGGTGTTGCCGTAAGTGCCGAGCAGCGGTTGGCCGGTCAGATAGTTGATTGAGTTCGGGTCAATCGAAAAGATGTTTGGATTGAAGTAATAGTTGTTATGACTTTGTGGTGACTGCGTCTTCCACGCTTGCATCTGATTCGGTTGTCCGGCTGACTCGAAAAAGAAGCTTGTGTTGAGCTCGTTGTCCTGGCCGCCCGAGGTGATTCGAATCGGGAACCCGGACTGTAAGGTGACGATGCCGGACGCGGCCCATCCGTTGAGCAGCACGCCTTTTGCTCCTTGATATTGCGGAACAGGGAACTGCCAGTAGGCGTTGAATACAAAACGCTGGCGAGCGTCGAACTCGGAGAGCGCATAGCTGAGGCGTGGATCAACAGGATTGAGCTGCCCCTCAAAAGTAGAGCCGTAGTCAAAAGACTTGGCCCACGTATAGGCAGCCTGAAACTGTAACCCCCCCGAAAAGTTGCGTTGTACCATCGCCTGGAAAGAGTTGTAGTTGGAATTCCCGATGGTGTCTTCGGCAAAAATACTGGAAAACACGGGAATCCCATCGGGAGGACAGCCGGTCCCGGTGAGTGGTTGGCAGAATGGTGACGAGTACTGGCGTAAGCCAACGAGAGTGATGCCATTGGGAGCGATGGCTGAAACCGGTGTTCCGTTCGGTCCTCCGTTAACGACAAACGGGCCACCATTCGGTCCGCCATAAGGAAGATGGAGCGTGAAGTTCGCGGGGATGCTAGCGCTGGGCGGAATGAAAAACGAGCTATCCGAATAGTTCTGACCGCAGGTGTAGCTGGGGTCGTTATTCGCCGTGGAGAGGTTCATCAGGTCCAGGCACGACTGCGTATTTCCGTAGTTCACGTCGTGGGAGATGAGCAATCGGTGTCCCTGCGAGCCGACGTAGCCGATCTGCATCATCATGTTGTGGCCCAGCGCACGCTGAATTGTCAGGTTGTACTGTTCGGAGTACTGCGTACGCAAGTGCGGCTGCATGTCGCCATAAAGAAGGATGGGCCGATATGTGGACCAGTCGATGGGTGTGCCTTGGGGCGGTGAGGTGATGCCGTTGAACGGATTAGGATACTGAGTGCCGGTCTGGCTGACGAACGGAGTGTTGAAGTTGGTGTAGTAAATCGTATTGCTGCCACCGAACGGAGGCTCGGCGCCAAATTGCTCCAACACGAGCTGTTCGATGGGATTGTAGAAGATGCCGTATCCGGCTTTGATTGTGAGCGTCCCGGGACTGCCTGTAATCTTGTGCAGCCATCCCTTTTCGGCACTAGGACTCCATGCAATGCCAATACGCGGCGCCCATGCATTGTAGTAGGTCTGTGTCATACCCGGAGGTATGCCCTTGTCACCAGGCACCACCAATCCCAATGGGAAGACGGAATTCGCAGGTCCCGTGGGACTGCAGTCGGTTGACCCGTAGAACTGAGTAAGCGGATTGGTTGCAGAGAGCTGACAAGGGTATTTCGTTGTAGCCTGTCCCGGGCGAAAAGTCTGGACGTGCTTAAGGATGTCCGCTTGCGGCGTGTCGAGCTCCCAGCGAAGACCATAGTTCAAAGTCACGCTCGGTTTAATGCGCCAACTGTCCTGTGCGAACAGATAGTAGGCGTTACTGCGAACGTGCTCGGTCTGCGCCGAACCTTGTGAATAGCTGTAGGGCAGGCCCAGTAGATAATCGGGCAAATAGTTGTAAATTCCGTTGACCGGATCGGCGAGCAGGCCGGGGCTGTTGGGATCGGAGCTGTTGTACTGGAAGTATCCGTTGACGTTGTAATAGAGCGTCTGGTTGAACTGCATGTACCGAATGTCAGCGCCGAACTTTAGTGCATGGACGCCGAGCTGCTTGCTGAGGTTATCGGCCCACATGTAGCTGTTACCAATCTGCGGAAGCTGCCCTTCGAAGTTATTGCCAATCGAGAATGAGCCGGGAACCACGATGAACGGCACACCTTCATAGTTCTTGCCGAGCCCCGGGGTGATTCCGATGCCGGGATTGTTGGGATCGCTGAAGCACAGGTTCGCCGGGACCAGGCCCTGGCACGAATTCTGTACTAGATTGGTGCTCACCGGTTGCTGGAATCCAGTTTGGTTCTCGCGCATGTAGGTGAAGTGAGCTTCGTTTACCAGGCTGTTGCTGATCGTCCAGATGTGAGAGACATTTACCTGCTGCACCGTGGTCGGAATGTACGAGCCGAATCCAGGAACGTTGGCACCCGCCGCCTGGAAGAACGAGAAAGCCTGGGTCGTGATCGAATCGTTAATGTAATAGTAGACGTTTAGGTTCTGGTTATTGGTGAGACGGTAATCGAATTTTACCGAGCCCTGATCGCCATTGACGATTTGATTTGGAACTGACTGAAAAAGGTTCCCTGGCTGATTGGGGAGCGGTACGTAGAGCTTCATGAGCGCCACGGCGGTCGGATCCATGCAGGGTGTGGGAATCTGGTTGTTGACAAACACCGAAGAGTACGGAACGGGTACTGTGTCGCCTTGCGTCGAAAGCGGAGAGGTCAAGCCAAGCGCACTTAAGCAGCCCGGTCGATTGTTGAACAAGTCCGCAACACCCTGATTTACTATCTGGCCGGAAAATCCCCCCGTAACGGCGCTGAAGTCTCCGTTCCGTTGGTTCTGATCGGGCACATAAAACTGCGCGCTGGGGATGCCCTGCTTAATGCGACGTCCTTCGTAGGAGAGGAAGAAGAATGCCCGATCTTTCTTGATAGGGCCGCCCAGCGTCCCGCCGAATTGGTTCTGCTGGAACTGCGGCTTGGTGACATTAAAGTATCCCTGGGCGTTCAGAACGCTGTTGCGGAAGAACTCGAAGGCGTTTCCGTGAAATTCGTTGGTGCCTGACTTGGTGACTACATTGATGATCGCACCAGAGTTACGACCATACTCGGCGTCGAAGGTGTTGGTGAGAACGCGGAACTCGGCAATGCTGTCGGGGCTGGGCTGAACCGTCGGCAGGTTGGCGAAGAGGTCATTGGCATCACCACCATTTACGTTGAAGTTGTTGGCGCGACCCCGCCCGCCATTGACCGAAACTACACCGGGCTGGTCGCTACCGTAAGCGATGGTGTTGCTTCCGCCCACATTCGACATCACACCGGGCTGCAATTGGAGGAGCTGATACGTGTCGCGTGTATTGAGGGGCAGCTGGGTCGCCATAAGTGAATCGACAGTAGCGCCTAGCTGAGTCGAGCTGGTATCGATGAGTGGAGCTTCAGAACTCACCTCCACGGTTTCCGTGGAAGCACCCAATTGAAGCGTGCTGTTGACGGTGAGGGTTTCGTTCAGGTCGAGGGTGACTTGTTTGCGAGTGACCTTTTTGAACCCTGTCATCTCGAACTCGAGGGTGTATGTGCCCACTGCGACCGTGGGAAACCAGTAGTCTCCGCCTTTGTTCGTCTGAGTGTGGGCGCTGACTCCGGTTGCATCATTGGTCAGCGTAACGTTCACGTCGGGAACGACCGCCCCGCTTGGATCCGTGACACGACCGTTGATTCTTCCTCCGGTGCTCTGCGCCGATGTCACGGCTCCAAAGCTGAAAATGAGTAAAGCGGAGAAACCGACACAGGTAAATATACGACTTGCAAACCTGATCATAAGCCCCCCCTACGCAGGATCCGTGGCGATGTGAGACAGTTGCGCTGCGAGAAACGAATTTCTGTCGGAGAAAAAGCAACCTTGCTATAATTCCGCAAGGTTAGAGAATCACATCACAGCTTGTCAAGCGAATCCTGCTGAATATATGGCTCGGAACAAAACTCAGCGTGCTTCCTCCCAAGCGACGCAGGCGTGCCTGAAGATTGGTGAAGTCGCCGAGCAGATCGGAGTTTCAGCCTCGGTGATCCGCTCGTGGGAGAAGCTGGGCATTATTCGCCCCGCACGCAGTGACAGCAAATATCGACTTTATTCTCACGAGGACCTCAAGATAATTAAGCGGGCCCGCTTCCTGAGCCGGGTGAGAGGACTGAATGCCCCGGCTATTGTCGACTTGCTGAAGTCGCAGGGCATGGTAAAGGGCGGTCGCGGAAACGGGTCAAACGCGACCGGCTCACGTCTCCGTCAACTCAGGTTGAGTCGTCAGCTGCCTCTGTCGGAGGTCGCTAAGGAAGTAGGAATCTCGGTTGGCTTTCTCAGCGCGATCGAACGCTCACATATGACGGCATCAGTGGGCACACTGCGCAAATTGGCACGCTATTACCAGCTCAATATCCTGGATTTCTTCGATCCGGCGCAGGCCAATCCGTACCGAGTGCGTCCGCAAGATCGCAAGCGCCTGGATGCAGGAGCGGGTGTCCAGATGGAGCTGCTGGCGTGGGGAAATACGGTTATGGAGCCCCACCTCTTTACTATTATGCCGGGTGCAGGAAGTGGCGAGTCGTACGCCCACGAGGGCGAAGAGTTTCTCTTCGTCTTGAGCGGCACTTTGGATATCGATTTGGACGGTCAAGCCCATCATCTTCGTGCCGGAGACAGCTTCTACTTCGAGAGCAATACGCCGCATATCTGGCGGAATTCCGGAAAGACCAAGACCGTAGTCATCTGGGTGAACACACCACCCACCTTTTAAACGGGAGTCTGGACATCGAATGAGAATTCAATTACTTAAGCGGAGGAATGCAGAACCATGCTCTGCTTTGCGGTTTTTTCTCCTCGGTAACATGCCTTCGATCCATCCCTCGCGAGAATCCGCAGCCGCGTACTTCTTCGCGCTACTCTTCTTCACCAGGCAAAAGTAATGCGCCGCATACTGCTGGCATTGTTGATTCTTCCACTGCTGCTGGTGAACTCGTGTACCAGGCGCACACCGACGCTCAACCTTCTGGTGTGGGAAGGTTACGCCGATCCATCGTTCCTGAGGGCGTTCGAAGAGCAGTGCAAATGCAAAGTAAACGCCACGTACATGGGATCGAGCGACGAACTCGTAGCCAAGCTGCGCGGAGGTAGTGCAAGCAACTACGACGTGATCTCGCCTTCAAGCGATGTGGCGACCAGCATCGTGCAAGCGGGACTCGCTGCTCCGCTCGATCTGTCTGAGATTCCAAGCTACCACCAGACCTCGCAACAATTACGTGACCTACCTTTGGTTCGATCCGACGGCAAAGTATATGGAGTGCCTTTCATGTGGGGTCCAAACCCGCTGCTGTACGACACTTCTTACTTCAAGACGCCCCCGCAGAGTTGGACTGAACTCTGGGACCCAACGCTGCGGCAGAAGATCTCCGCTTGGGACGACCTCTCGACCGTGTACATGGCGGCGCAGGTCCTCGGGTTCGATAAGCCGCCTTCGCATCTCTACAGTTTGAGCGATGAAGAGCTTGAAAAGATTAAGGCGAAGTTGATTGAACTGAAGCCCAACATACGCAAGCTGTGGACCACCGGTGGTGAACTGACCAACCTGTTCCAGAATCATGAAGTGGTAGCGGCGATGGGATGGCCGCTGATGACGAACCAGCTTCGCAAGCAAGGGTTTCCCATCGGCGAAAGCATTCCCAAGGAGAACACTACAGGGTGGATCGATCACTTAATGGTTACGTCGGCAAGCAATTACAAGGCACTAGCCACCCAGTTCCTCGAGTACATGATCCAGGCCAAGACGCAGAAGATGGTCTCCGATGTGACAGGCTATACTCCGGCGAACCCCAAAGCAGCGCAATTCATGACTGAGGAACAGCGCAAGAGTTTGCACCTTGACGATATTGAGGCGTACCAGAAGCACATTTACTTCTGGGAAAACGTGCCGCGGCGAGCCAAGTACAACGAGATCTGGAACCAGGTGAAAGCGACCCCGTAATCGTGGCCCATCCTTCTACAACCTCTCCTGTTGCCACTGCTCCGGACAAGGTTCCCAAGACGCTGCTCTCGGTGCGCTCGGTTACGAAGCGGTTCGGTAAGACAAGAGTATTGCAAGAACTCAGCCTTGATATAGCTGAAGGCGACTTTCTCAGCGTGTTGGGCGAAAGCGGTTCGGGCAAGACGACCTTGCTGCGCCTCATCGCCGGCTTCGAAGCATGCAGCAGCGGCGAGATTTGGATGTCGGGCGAACGTCTTGATGTGCTCCCTCCCTACAAGCGGAACGTCAATACGGTTTTCCAGCACTATGCCCTGTTTCCCCACCTGTCTGTCTTCGATAACGTGTCTTATGGGCTACGTGCCCGGGGCACGCAGTCCTCCGAAATCAAATCACGCGTTGACGATGTCCTGGCGATGGTCAAGATGTCGGCGTATGCGCAGTCGCGTCCGGCGAACATCAGCGGTGGCCAACAACAGCGAGTGGCACTCGCTCGTGCGCTCGTGAATCGTCCTAAACTTCTGTTGCTTGACGAGCCTCTGTCCGCACTCGACGCGAATCTGCGCCGCCAAATGCAATTGGAACTGAAGGCGCTGCAACGCGACGTAGGCATAGCATTTCTCTTTGTTACGCATGACCAAGAAGAAGCGATGGTGATGTCTGACCGCATCGCCTTGCTGCACGCCGGCGAGTTGGAGCAGGTTGCCACGCCCGAGGAGATATACCGCAGACCGGCGACCGCGTACGCTGCGCAGTTCATCGGCCAGACAAATCTGCTGCGCGCCTACGTCAGCGCAGGAATTGTCGAATGTGGCGAAATGCGCTGGCCCACAGCCGACACCCAGGGTCCGGCCTGCTATTCACTACGCCCCGAATGCATCGTTTTGGCAAGCGACCTACAGGAGGACACTGGCGCAGTACGCTTCAGTGCGAGAGTGGTCGACCAGGTTTTTCAGGGAGCAGCAGAGTTGTGGGAACTGGAATGTCCCAGCGGGATTCGCCTACTGATGAAAACGTCAGCAAGGAGAGAGGGATCCGAGACCAAATTTGCTTTCCTGGTGAAAGACGTGGTCAGAGTGAGAGCTTAGAGTTTCGTTCTAGGAGGAAGCGGCTGTCGAAACGGACAGATGTTTTCCCGCGCATACAAATTCGCGGTGTCGCTGCCACCCATAGCCTGGGTGCTCCTGTTCATGCTGCTACCTTACGCACTGCTGTTCCTTTACAGCTTTTGGACGGTAACGCCGGCGCAGCAAATCGCACATCAATGGAACCTGCAGAACTATGCCGAACTTGTTCGCGTTCCGGTTTATATGGAAGTACTGTTTCGCTCGATTCGAATTGCCGCAACGGTAACATTGCTCGCGTTGCTCCTGGCCTTCCCGCTTGCTTACTACGTGTCCTTCTACGCCGGCGCTCGGAAAGAACTGCTGTACCAACTTGTCATCGTCCCACTGTGGGTCAGCTACCTGGTGAGGGCGTATGCCTGGAAAACGATCCTTGGTAGCGACGGCGTACTGAACACGCTGCTGCAGTACCTGCACATCACAAAACAGCCGCAGGCATTCCTTCTGTATAGTCCATTCGCGGTTGTGCTGACGCTGACGCACATCTACACGCCTTTTGCGTTTCTACCGATCTATGCCGCCATGGAACACATTCCCCGTCGACTCGTCGAAGCCTCGCACGATCTTGGCGCATCACCGATGCAGACGTTTTGGCGGGTAATCGTACCTCTGACAATCCCCGGCGTTATTGCCGGCGCGACTTTTTCGTTTGTGCTTAGCCTGGGCGACTTCCTCGCTCCGCTGCTTGTAGGAGGACCAAGCGGCATCATGATCTCCAACATCGTCGTGAGCCTCTTCGGCGCGGCGTACAACTGGCCGCTAGGCGCGGCGATATCCGCTTGCATGATGGTGCTCGTTGTCGGGCTCCTCTTTGCGACCGAGCGCCTGGAGAAGCGCTGGAGGGTCGCATGAGCTCGACGATCGAGACGAAGGCGCGCGGGCTGGCCGGGTACGCAGGATTGGTATTCGCGTTTCTTTACCTACCGATCATCGCCCTTATCGTTTACTCGTTTAACGGAGGCGGCGTTGGAGGATTCCCGCCACGCAATCTTACATTCGACTGGTACCGCCAGCTGTGGCTGGATTCGGCTCTCTGGGACTCGGTTGTCAACAGCCTGATCGTCGCGTTGTGCGCAATGGTGATCTCGATCGGGATAGGCCTCCCTACGGCGCTAGCACTGGATCGTGTCTCGTTTCCGGGTAAAGCGATTTTCCGCCGCCTGGTCTTGCTGCCCCTCATCCTGCCGGGAATCATCACCGGACTCTCGTTGCTGATGATGGTGGTGTTGGTAGGACTCAAGTTAAGCCTACTAACCGTCATTGTCGGCCACGGAACCGCATTGATCGCCGTCGCCACAACGGAGATTTTCGCCGGATTGCAGAAAGCCGATCGGGCGCAGGAAGAAGCTTCGCTTGATCTGGGGGCAAATTACTGGCAGACCTTCTGGCGAGTAACGCTGCCCAACCTAAAGCTGCCTATTATCGGCTCCGCGCTACTGATTTTCACCCTCTCAATGGATGAGATTGCCGTCAGCTTCTTTCTCATTGGCCGGGACAACACCCTGCCGCTGGAAATATGGTCTCGACTGCGCCGAGGCATGACGCCCGAAATCAATGCAGTCTCGACCATTATCTTTACTTTTTCGCTGGCTATGATCGTCCTCTGGTATCGCTTGCGTACGCGCAGCGGAGAAGACGTATCGGATCTCGTCAGTGCGGCTACGGAGGAAATCTTATGAGTACTACACGCAGAGACTTTATCCGATTCGTCGTGGCGGGCAGCATGACAGCGGGTTGCCCAATCGATCTATCACTGCTCGCGGCGGATGCGACTCCAACGGCAGTGGATGGAGATCATTTCGAAGTCTGTCACGAGGTGCGCGACGGGCACCAGTTCGCACATCCACCCGCCAGTACAACCCACGATGTCGTCATCGTCGGCGGAGGCGTGAGCGGTCTCACCACAGCCTACCTGCTGCGCGACAAAGACTTCCTGCTGCTCGAAAAGGAACCTCATTGGGGCGGCAACAGCTATCTTGAGCGGTTCAACGGCGTACCTTACGCGACCGGTGGGGCATTCGTCGTCGGCGAAGCAGCGGTGGCACTCTCCAAAGAGATCGGCCTGACTCAGCTTCCCGTCGACAATTGGGACGGAACCATCGTGAACAGTGAGTTCGTCGCGGATACCTGGGGCAAAGGTATCGACGGCTTGCCCTATTCTCAGAGCGTGCGCGACAGCTTCAAGCGTTTTCGCGACAGCCTACTGAAAATTGACTACGTGCGCGACGCCGCAAGCCTTGATACGACGCCGTTTTCCAAATTCACTGAACGTTACGCGCCCGAAGTCAAGGCGTGGTGGGACAATTACGGTCCTTCCAATTGGGGTGCAAATTGCGATGAAACCGCCGCCGTCATCGCAATCGCCGAGATGCACAGCATTGCTGGGCCGAATCGCAAGGACGACCGCTCGACCTTACCCGGCGGGTTAGGTGCAATCAATCAGCGACTGGCTCAGATCATGGCGCCTCACAAAGATCGCATGTTGCTCAATGCCCCAACGGTAGCCGTGGTCCCGCAGAAGCATGGTGTGAACGTGACGTTTCTCCAGGGAGGGAAACCGAAGACCGTCGCTGCTAAGGGTGTGATTATGGCCACTCCAAAATTCATCACCACGCGCCTGGTCGCCGGCATGCCACAAAAGCAGAAGGACGCGATCGGCAGGATCGAGTACATCCCGTATCCGGTTGTCAACCTCATCTATGATCGTCCGATCTTCAACCGCGGGTACGACAACTGGTGCCCCGGCAACAGCTTCACCGACTTCATCGTCGCCGATTGGGTGGTCCGCAATCAGCCAAACTACGTCCAGAAATACAACATCCTGACTTGCTACACGCCAATGCGGCGCGAGCAGCGTGCGGTACTGTTGACCGAAGACGGATGCCGTCAGGTAGCGGGCAATGTGCTGCGCGACTTCCGCAAGCTGATGGACGATACCAACGTCGATCCCGTCGAGATACACATCTACAGGCGCGGGCACCCGATGTACAAATCCAAGCCGGGCAACTATACCCAGGTGCTGCCGCTCGCACGCCAGCCCATGGAGCGTGTCTTCTTCGCCAATACAGACTCAGAGGGGCCGGTATCAACAACTGACGGCGGAATCATAGCTGCACGTCGCGCCGTTAAGGAATATGAAGCGATGCTGGCGAACAAGAGCGCCGCTAGTTCGCACAGTGCTTTGATTCCTTCAGCTCTGTGATACTCAGCGTAACAAACCGCCGAGCGAACTTATGACTAAGAACGAATCTGTTAACAGCCACAACGACCTGGGCATGCAACGCAACATCACGCGTAGGGATTTCCTCAACGGCGTGAGCGTGGGGGTGGCCGGCGCATTGGCGTCACAGGCCGGGATGTTTGCCGCCCTCGATGGGGCAACGTTGGCGGCCGATGTTACGAACGCGCCCACCAACACGACAGCCGGGGCAGAGTATCCACCCGCACTTACCGGAATGCGCGGCAGCTACGACGCGACCTACAAGTATGCACACATGTTGCGCGATGACGCGTTCTGGGAGTCTGCACCTAGGCCCCGGGAGATTGTAGAGAGCTATGACCTGGTCGTGGTCGGTGGCGGAATTAGCGGACTGGCGGCGGCGTATTTCTATAGCCAAAAAGCTAGCAAAGACGCTCGTATTCTGATTCTTGATAACCACGATGACTTCGGCGGCCATGCCAAGCGCAATGAATTTACCGTGAATGGCCGCATGGTGCTGAGCAATGGCGGCACACAGTCGATTGAGAGCCCCAGCTTATATAGCACAGTCGCAAAGCGCCTGCTTATCCAACTCGGTATCGATACGTCAGTGTTCTATAAGGCCTACGACGAGAAGCTCTATTTCAACCTGGGAACGGCTGTCTTCTTTGACAAGGAGACCTTTGGGCAGGATCGGCTGGTTACAGGTCTCAACCGAACTCCGTGGCCGGAGTTTCTGGCGCAGGCTCCGTTGAGCGAAGCAGCCCGTCGTGACATCGCTCGTGTCTACATAGCAAAGGTGGACTACCTCCTCGGCATGACACGCGAGCAGAAACGCGCGAAGCTTGCAAGTATCAGCTACGCCGACTATACACACGCGCATAAATAAAGGGACATAATAGTCAACAAAAAGACTGCAGGTGAGGACGAATTAGCTCTGGGTAGCGTTGCATGTCGCCAAAGACGCGGGTGAGGGTGCCAACCAATTCGGCGGACTCAGAGAAATAGCGATTGTGGGTACCGGT
>Ga0306920_100002246_pt1 | contig 24381 bp, 17 predicted proteins | sample flu12Cox44000170_FD_204666 | JGI IMG/M metagenome (GOLD analysis project Ga0306920, IMG submission 204666) | Lab enrichment of tropical soil microbial communities from Luquillo Experimental Forest, Puerto Rico - flux4day.12C.oxic.44.000.170 (v2)... | ecosystem: Environmental > Terrestrial >...
TCGTCACTGTTTCAGAAAATTCAAAGCGAGATATCATTGAGTTTCTCGATGTCGACGAAAAACGGGTGACCAATACCTATCAAGCAGTGTATTTCCCTGAAATTTATCTTAACAGATCTGATAACGTGATTGCAGAGCAACTTTCAGGGACTTTCGGTCTTGAATTGCATCAGTACCTGCTATTCTTCGGAGCGCTCGAGCCAAAAAAGAATGTCGGCAGGCTGGTCGAGGCCTATTTGTCTTCGGGTGTCGACATTCCGCTGGTGCTCGTCGCGGCCGAGGGCTGGCACAATGACGCCGAAATCAGATTGTTGGCCGAGCTGCGCGAGAATGAGCCGTCTCCCAATGGGTTTGATCGTCCACCGGTGCGGCGCGCCGTCCGTCGCTTCCGCTATGTCCCGCTTGCGACGCTGGTAACCCTGATCCGGGGCGCACGCGCGGTTGTTTTTCCCTCGCTTTATGAAGGGTTCGGACTTCCGGTGCTCGAAGCGATGGTGCTCGGAACCCCGGTCATCACCTCGCGTGAATCCTCTCTGCCCGAGATCGCCGGGGATGCAGCGCTGCTCGTTGATCCCTACGAGGCCGACGACATTGCGCGGGCGATCACAACGATCGTGAGCGATGCCGATCTGCGCGCCGAACTGTCGCAGCGGGGAAGATTGCAAGCCGCTAAGTTCTCGGTTGAGCGATATCGTGAGCGGGTCGCGGCGCTCTACAATGCGCTCCTCTGAGCTGGCCCGGCGCTTCCAGCGGTTGATCGCTCTTCCCTCTTGCCCCTGCAACGCGTTAGCATGGCGCTCGGCGGTTAATCGCTTGGCCGCCGGGGGCACCTTAGGTTAGACAGACCGGCCGCTCAGGCCGTAGGGTTCATTCGGGTATCCAGATGGCAGAGACCTCGCAGCTCGATCGCGTCTTGTCGCTCGGCCGTACCGCCACCGCCGATATCGGGGTTCGTCCGCGTGCAGGATGGCGACCGAAGGGTCTTTTCCGGTCCGTCAACATCTGGTTCTGGGCGGTCGTCGGCCTGCCGACCCTTGCCGCCGGCGTTTATTATTTTGCGATCGCGTCGGACCTCTATCTGTCGGAAGCGCGGTTTATCGTGCGCAGCCCGAAGCAGGTGCAAACCAACCCGATCGGAGCTCTGCTGCAATCCTCGGGGCTGAGCCGGGCGAGCGACGACACCGCCGCCGTCCAGGATTACATGACGACGCGCGATGCGGTGCGCAAGCTCGAAGAGCACAATGACCTGAGGGCCCTTTTTAGCCGACCGGAGGGCGACTTCGTCACGCGGTTTCCTGGCATAATGTTTTGGCGCCACGATTTCGAGGCGCTGTACTGGTGCTACGACCATTTCGTGTCGGTCGAAACCGATAATACGACCGGGGTAACCACACTCAGCGTGAAAGCATATCGGCCGGAAGACGCACATATGATCGCTGCTGCACTGTTGAGGTACAGCGAGGAGCTGGTCAATGATCTCAACGAGCGGGCGCGCAGAGACGCGCTCGATTTGGCCAGTCGCGAAGTCGATCATGCGGAGCAGCGCATTGCGCAGATCCAGGACGAGCTTACCGCCTACCGCGTAAAACAGAAAATGCTCGATCCTAAGACGGCGTCGTCGGGCGTGTTGGAGCTCATCGCGCAAATGAGCACGGCGCAGGCCACTGCCCGCGCGCAACTCGGCGAACTGCTGAAGAATTCCCCCGGCAGCCCGCAGATCCCGCTGGTCAAGACGCGCATCGACTCGCTCGACAAGCTGATCGCCGAGGAACGTGCCAAGCTGAGCGGGCAGAGCGATTCGGTGGTTGCAGCCTTGACCGAGTACGAGCGTCTCACTCTCGACCGCGAACTTGCCGAAAAGCAGCTAGCATCGGCGTTCACATCGCTCGAGGCGGCACGCATCGAAGCGCAGCGGCAGCAACTTTATCTCGAGACGATCGCGCGGCCAAACTTGGCCGATTACCCACTTTATCCCAAGCGCGCGATTTCATTCGCGGTGATTGTCGCGAGCTGTCTGATTGTCTACGGCATCGCTTGGCTATTGGTGGCGAGTGCGCGGGAGCACGCGGCAGCCTGAGGCTTGCGGCCGATGAATGAAGCTCGCGGCGTGCGGATGTTTAGGCGGGGTTTCGCCGTGCAATGCCGTGTGATCGGCGCCCTCACCATTCGCGAAATCTATACCCGGTTCGGACGACAGAGCCTCGGATTTGCGTGGATCGTCGCCGAGCCGCTGGTGTTCGCGATCCCGGTATTGCTCATGTGGCGCGCGATCAGGGGCTCGCACGAACATGGCGTCTCGGTCATGCCGTTCCTGTGGAGCGGATATCTGCCGCTCTTGCTGTTCCGGCATCTGGGCGGCCGCGTCTTGATGTTCATAAGCGCTAACGCCGGGCTGCTTTACCACCGCCGGGTGACGATCTTCGACATTTTCGTGGGCCGTGCGTTGCTCGAGATCGGCGGCAATATCGCGGCTCTCATCGTCTCGTTCGCGCTCCTTTACGCGATCGGCGCGGTCGACGTACCACGGAATCTGCCGATGTTTTACGTCGGGTATTTTTTTATGATTTGGTGGGCGGTTGCGGCGGCTCTGATCGTCGGCGGACTGAGCGAGCGGTCGGATTGGGTCGCACAGATCTGGATGCCTTACTCTTACATGTATATGGTGTTTTCTGGGTTCTTTTACTTGGCGGATTGGCTGCCGCCCGCCTTGCGCTACGTGGCGCTCTGCCAGCCCTACACGCAGGCCTACGAAATGATCCGCGCCGGCGTCTTCGGCGGCGTCATCAGAACCTATGGCGATCCCGGCTATGCCGCTTTCATCCTCGCGGCGTTGACGCTGTTCGGCCTGTGGCTAATGCGCGAGGGGCGCAAATACGTCGTCGTCGAATGATCCGGGTCAGCGGCCTTTGCAAGGAATATCGGGCGGAAGGGAAGACCCATCGCGTCCTGAGCAACGTCTCACTCACCGTCAACCGCGGCGAAAAGGTCGCGGTGCTCGGGCGCAACGGCGCCGGCAAATCGACGTTGATGCGCCTCATCGGTGGCGTCGAGGTGCCGACCAGCGGCCAGATCGAGCGGGAGATGTCGATATCCTGGCCGCTCGGTCTACAAGGCGGCTTTCAGGGTAGCCTGACCGGCAACGACAACATGCGGTTCATCGCGCGCATCTACAACAAGCCCTTCGACTACATCCGCGCCTATGTCGACGACTTTGCCGAACTCGGCAGGTACCTGTCGGAGCCGCTCAAAACATATTCGATGGGAATGAGGGCGCGGTTTGCATTCGCCTTGTCCCTCGCCATCGATTTCGATTGCTACCTGGTCGACGAGGTCATTGCGGCAGGTGACCAGCGATTCCAGCGCCGCTCGCACGAGGAGCTGTTCGAAAGACGCGCCGACCGCTCGATGATCCTCGCTTCGCACATCAGCGACATCGTCAAGGCATATTGCTCGCGCGCGCTGGTCCTCCATCGTGGCCGCGGCAAGGTGTTCGACGACCTGCAGTTAGCAATAGATATCTACAATGAACTATGAAGACTAGGCCTGTTATGCAGAACGCATTTCGCGTGTTTCCGATAATTTGCCTCATTCTGTCCTGGGCGCCATCTAACAATCTTTTCCTGTGACATCGCCTCTTTTAGACGTCGTAGCTTCGGCGGAATTTCTGGTTCGTCACATGTACCGGGCGATCGATCTCACCAGGGACAGGAAATATTTTGCTGTCACTGAAACCGAGCGTCCATTTGGGGGAGACAACTGGTTCTGGACGGACGATAACGCAAAGGTGCTGGAATTTCTGGTGCAACCGGAGCTCGACCACAGCTACGCTAACCAAGCCGAGGAAATTTTCCAATTCCTCCGATTGATGTGTCACGCGCCGTTTTTTTTCCGGCGGGTGAGCACGCCCCGCCTCGAACCGGTCGGCGAACAAGGAACCACAGCCTGCTACTATCATTCGCTGATGCACCTCCGGTGCGACCTGAAGAAAGGTTGCGTGACCGCCGGCATTCGGTTCCACGACAACAGAACCGCCGATAATTTGCTATTGGGCGCCAATTGCGTGGATTTTACCCATTCTGGGCGTAACTACACCGTAAATGTCGAAGACTCGATAGATACGGTAGAGACCGTGCAGAACGGCTATGTTCTAAATTTCCAACACTCCGGCGACCTGTATTTTAGACCTAACGGCCATCCTGTTCGACTTGGACGAATCAATTATACCTACACCATAGACGCGCGGCACATGCTCATCAACGTTGCGGTAACACTTGAGGTCGACGCGGAAGCCGATGTCTCGGATGTGGTGCTGACGATTGGACATGACCAGCTGAGCCATGGCGGCGGCGGCGTTATGTATAGTTCTATTTTCACGGAAGGGTTGCAACCGAACGCAGGGCAATTCACGGCAGGAGAGCCCAACCGTGCTGTTGTCCCCGCGTCGGGAAGTACCTATTATTCGATCGCCCAGACCGAGATCGCTGGCTTCGCACTTGCCGTCCATTCCGCACCTCGTCAACCCGCTCGCTTGTCCGGTATTGAGACACTCGTGCAGGAGCCCGGCAAATTGCAGGTTGCCAGGGCTCGTTATCGCTTTGAGGGGTTATGCCGCGGCGCTCGACTAGCTGCGGTTGAGGACAAGATGCTGACGGCCGGCGGGTTTTATCGTCGATCCGCTGATTATGCGAACCTAATCCGCGATGCCGTCGCGATGAAATCTGCTCAAGAAGTCTGTCTCGATTACAGCCTCTCGTACGACTATGGTGCCGAACTTAACGCTTTTGCGTGCTACTTTGCGGCAATATCGTCATCTGCAGTCGTGCCGCAAGTACGAGAGGAGATTAGGCATCTCTTCGACTTGTATCTCCGAATGTATTTTGAGTTATTCGTTGGTGGGCATGCACATCAGCAAAATACGGTCTTTTCGCGGCAGCTTGCCTTTGTCATTTTGGGTGTGATCACCATGTATCGTGCCACTGGCAGCGAGGCGTATGTCCGCCGGCTGCTGCAGTTATGCGAAGTGATGCTCGATTTCGAGAAGCGGTTCGACGATGTCGCCGGGGCATCGGCGTCCGGTTTCTTGATGGGTGTCCAAAGCCAGCGCATTGTTTTCGTCGATTGCCACAGCGCCGCGCTGCTTGCATTGACGAGGGCTGCTGACTACGTCGATGATTCGCGTCTTGCAGCTGTTATCGATCGTGGCCTCACATGCTATTGCATCGAGACCACCAAAATCGATTGGCATGATGGGCCACACAAAATCGATGTTATTGCTGTCGAATGGCTCGATGATCATGGTACGCGTCAAACCAACCATGGATATTGGAACTACCACGCCGGCTTGACGCTGCGGCTCTTCGCTGCTTTACGGAGGACCGCCCGCCCCGCGTTGCAGGCAGTCGCGGCGCGGCATCGCGAGCGGATCGAATTGTTGGAAAGGATCATGCGGTGGCATATTAATCGATCGCTATCGTGGCGCGATGGCGCCGTTGAAATACGCAGTTCGGTTCTCTCGACTGAGACCAATTCAGAGACGCAACCTTGGGCGACATTGGGTTTGCTTGAACGGGGCTGGTGTAACGCGACAGCGCGCCATTGGGCTGGCAGCGACACGGAAGCGGAGCGCCTGCGTCCCGGGAAAATCAATTGAATGCCGAACCTCCCCGCCGATGCGGTTTCCGCGGCTGCCTTTCTCACCCGCTATTTGTATCGGCCCATTGAGCTAGGCCACGACACCCGGCTGTTTGCGTTGGCTGAAACCGAACGGCCTTGCATGGGGGACGTATGGTTTTGGACCGATGACAACGCCAAAGCACTGGAGCTGTTGTCGCGCCCCGAAGTGTGGCGGCGATTCCCCGAGCAAACCGTCGAAATCCTCCGGTTCGTTCAAGCGATGTGCCACGGCCCCTTTATCTTCCGTCGGGTCAGTATCCCGCGACTTGAATGGAGCGGGCGAGCAGGCGGCATCGATAGCTTTTGTCACTCGCTAATGCAGCTGCGTTGCGACCTGTCGCGCGGTGTGGTCGTTGCCGGCACCAGGTTTCACGATGGCAGGACCGCTGACAACCTGATGCTGTCCGGAAATTCGGTTGCGTTCTCCTACAAAGGACGCCGGTTCCGGCTCGACGTCGAAGACGCGATAACCGAGTTCGATACGGCCCAGCAAAATAGCGTCCTCACGTTGCGCCACTCCAGCGAATTGCATTTCACGCCACTCTGGAAATCCCTCCGGCTTGGCCGCATCACCTATACGTACACGATAGATGCGCGTTCGCTGCTGATCGGTGTCGAGGCGGTGCTCGACGTCGACGCAAGCGCCAACATTGCCGATGTCGTGCTGACGGTTGGGCACGATTATCTCAGCCACGGGATGAATGGTGTGTATTACACGGAAATTGCCGCTGAAATGCCGGAAGGTGGTGCCGTGCGATTCTTGGCGGACGCTCCAGGTCATCAATTTCTTGCCGCGTCCGGCGCACCTTATTACGCGATCATTCAGCCGGAAATTGCCGGACTGGCGCTAGCGATACACACGGCGCCTCGTGAGGTGAAGCATCTGGCCGGCCTTGACGCTTGGGTGAAGCAGCAAGGCGGATTGCATCTCGTGCGGGCACGTTACCGGTTCGACGGTGCGTGCCGCGGTGCGCGCCTCGTAGTTGCGGAGGACAAGGTGCTGACCGCTGGAGGTCTCTATGATCGAACCGCCGACTATGCCCAGATCATCCGAGATACGATTGCCACAAAGGCAAGCCGAAGCAATCCGTTGGACCTAAGCATTTCCTACGATTACGGCGCTGAGGTCAACGCATTCGCGAAATGCTTCGCGGTATGCACGAGCGGGCAGGTCGGGGCGCAGCCAGTGATCTCGCCGGACGAGCTGCGCGCATTATTCGACCGCTATCTCAGACACTATTTCGAGGTATTCGTTGCTGGACACCACCACGGCAAGAACACAATCATTTCCCGGCAATTGGCATTTGTGATACTCGGGACGGCTACGATGTTCCGCACGACCGGTTCCGATTGGTACCGGGAGCAAGTCGGCCGCCTTTGCGACGTTTTGCTCGATTTCGAGATTCGGTACAATGACGTGACGGGCGCGCCGGCCGGCGGGTTCACCTACGGCATCGCAAGTCAACGCGCCGCGTTTGTCGACGGGCACAGCGCATCGCTCCTCGCCCTCACCCAGGCAATGCGCTGCATAGAGGATCCACGTTTTGCAGCGGCAGTCGATCGCGGCCTGGGCAGCTATTGCTTAGAAACCTGTCGCGTGGTCACCGACCGGCCCCTTAAGGTCGATACGATTTCGACGAGCACCGTCGACGGCAATGGTATCCGCCACAGCGAGAATGCCTTCTGGAATTTCAATGTCGGACTGGCATTGCGGTTCTTTTCAGCATTACGCAGCGCCGCGGATCCCGCGCTGCAGGCTGTCGTCGCACGACATGGCGATCGCATGGAAATACTCGAAATGGTAATGCGCCGGCAGATCGAACGCTCGATTATCGAGCGCGATGACTGCACCGAGATTGCCGTGGCGGAAGGAGGAGGCGAAACGAATTCCGAAACTCAACCGTGGGTGACGTTGGGCTTGTTCGGACACCCTTGCGACTGAACGTCGTCAGCGATGCTGCCGAGGCAGGTTAGGCATGCGGGCAAGCGCCGCGTTCAGCTCGGCGGCAACGGAGCCTGACTTCGTATTCTCCGTACGGCGGAGCACAAAAAGCGAACGACGTGCCGGTGTCGTTTCAAAAAAAGTCGAGAGATGGCGGTGCACGACCTGCTCGATCGCCTCATCTCGGACTAGGCCGTGTGCTTCAAATATTCGCGACCACCACTTTACGCTTGCCCAAATAAGGTGGCCATGTTCCGGCCAACCTTTTTCGTCGCAAGGCCAATGGCGCCAAAACGAACGATCGCCCTCTGTCAGCCATTCTTCGAGATAGGGCTGGAAGACCGTCCCGAAGACCGCGTCGTCACCGTACATCGGCGAGTTTACGTAGACGAAGCCGCCATCGGTCAGCAGGGATAAAATCTTCTCGATATAGCGCCCGAGGTCTGAGGGCGAGACATGTTCGAGAACGTCCATGCACAGGACCACATCGAAGCGACGGTCAATCTCTAGGCCGATGACGTCGCCAAACAACAGCGACTTGCGGATATTCGGGTAGGCGAAAGTGAACGCAGTGTGGCTGACGTCGGCCCCGGCCACGGCAATCCCCGCGTTTGCCAACAGGCTCAGCACGGGCCCCGTGAAGCAACCCAGCTCGAAGCAGCTGCGTGCTCCCAGCCCGGCGACAATTGCCGCGGTGATTTCCTTGTCCAGATCGATAATTGGCGACCACACGCCAAACGCATCGTAATAGCGGTGCCGCTCGATCAATCGTGCCATATGCGCGATATCGGCATCGGTCTTGGCAGTATAGACAGTCTTCTTGGGATCGCCGGGGGACTCGCTCCGGTACATCTCCGGCATGACCTGAGTCAGATCTGGGAGCTCGACGCTGGGGACAGCGGCCCGAAGCAGCCGTGACCGAAACTCCGGCGAGCTGATAAAGGTCCGGACCAAATCCTCGAGCATCGCTTCCGAACGGAGCAGGTCGACGCTGTGGGAGAACCCGATCGGATCCGGCTCTCGTTCGAGAATACCGCGGTAGAGAGCGGTTGTAATTTGCTCGGCCGACAAGAGCTCTCCGCCTGAGGACCAGGCCGTCGCGGCGCACCGCAATGCTCTGGCCGCACGCGACCGGGTGAAAGCGTTCGATATTGACAGCGATTTGCGCATCACCATTCGCCTGGGTGCCACGGCGGACGAGTTAGCGGGAAACTGCTTGCGAAGCCAGTCTAAACCATGCGGTCGGTCCCGAGCCGCGGCTGGCGATCTGACTTGCACGAATTGGTCTGATCGAGGCCAGCCCATGCCGGTTCAGTTGCACCACGTGTGTTTCTGCCTTGGTGTCCACCCGGGATTATCGGACCAATCGCGCAAAGCGGTGCCGGTGAAGAGCTGTCTCAAACCAGGGCTTCCGATTAATCATGGAACTACGGCCGAGGAAAGGTGTGCAATTCGACGGTCACCCATCGTGTTGCGGCAGCCTTGACTTGACATAATCGCTCATGACATTTGTCGCCTCGGCATCCGCATGATGAGCCCGAACTGAGCGGTCTCAGGGTTGGATCAGGGCTGGATGGCGTTATCAACGGCGGCGAGCGCTAGGAGAAGTGATTTTCTTTTCCGTGGGCCTCCCCGGTCGGTTTGCCGAGTGGTGCGACGGCGTTATTGCCCGGCTTGCCGGATCACTCGGCGGACCGACCGTCGCTCGGCAGTGGCCGTCCTTGGATGAGATGCTCGGGTATCACCCCGTCGGCCGGGTGCTCGATCAGGTTGGCCTGTTCCTGATGCGGGATGCTCCGGAACAACTCGTCATTGGCGCCCGGCAACCGGACGAGCGGTTGCTCGCCGCACTCGCGGCGACGGGAATCCCCTTCATCGTGGCACTCGACGATCCTCGCGGCGCTGTCGTTGACATTCTGGAAAAGACGAGGGTCGAACCAGCTGCCGCGACCCGCGCGGTGGCAAATAGCTGCCCCTTTATCATGCGGTACTTAACTATCCCGAATGCGCTCACCCTCCACGCCAAAAACGCGCGGAGCAACCCCAGCGGCACGGTATCGGCGATTGCCGGCCATTTGCGCATACCAATCACCGAATCCCAAGTGGCGGAGATCGTCGAGGGCCTGGCGCAAGCGGGGTTGGCCCCGGTCGAAACCAATGGTGGCGCGGGAACTCAGTTTCTGCCGGAACGAAGCCGAAAAACGCTCGACGGCGCGCTTGCACCCTACGGCGCGTTTTTTGCGGGCGCCAATATGAGCCAGTTTGTATGGACCCGGGATCTCTTTGCGATTGTCGGGGATCCGATCAAGAAACCGGCGCATTTGATCGACGTGTCGGGAGGAGCTCGTTGCCTGATCTACGGACCTTATATTCATCTGCCGCCTGGATCCTGGAACGCACGTCTTGTTCTTGGTTTCTCGCGCGAAGCGACAGGGCACATTTTCCTTGTCGATGCCTGCTGCTGTGATCAACAGCTTGCGGCGACGAGTTTTCGTCCCGATTCTACCGGCATCCAGACAGCAGAGATCAGCTTCTCCTTGGGAGAAAAAACCGGGCAAGGAGTAGAAGTCCGCGTCATGGTATTGGACGAACACGCAAAGGGGCAGGTCGCCTTTGGGCATGTTACGCTGACGCCCTTGGCGTTGGAGCACTTTGACGGTGCGACCCAGGCACGAGATAACTTTGAGGCGGTCCTGGATCTCTAGGTTGGCAGATGTTCTTTTTTGTGGTGGGGCTTCCCGGCTACTTTTCCGAGTGGTGCGACACGGTAGCCACGAGGTTTGCGGAGCGCGCATTGGGGCCTACCGCGACCATCCATGCCAACACGCTCGAAGAACTGTCGCTCGGCGTGATGAAATCGGATGCCCGCCACGCGGTGATCAGCGCGCGGCAACCTCGGGGCTCCTTGCGTCGCACGCTCGTCGAAACCGGCCGCGGCTTCGTTGCCGCACTCGATGACCCTCGTATCGCGTTGGCGGACCTCATTCTCGGCCGCGGTACCGAACTTGCCGGCGCGATCCGGGCGGTAGCCGGCAGTTGCGCTGCCGTTACCGCTCTTGTTTCCTCGACCCAGTCGCTGGCGTTGCAGAGGGATCGTCATTGGTCGCGGCGCGAGACCACCGCCTCGGCAATTGCGCAGCATCTGCAGATTCCGGTCAGCGGCTCGGAGGTTGCCGTGCTGGCTGGCAGCCTGCCCACCAGCGGTGCCTTCGACCTTCACGATGCGACCGCCTGGTGGAATGGCCTCCCAGCGAGCGACCGGGACACCGTGACTGGTGCGCTCGCGCCTTATCTCGAGGGCGCGCAGAGCAGCGAAATTCGCTCGATCACCTGGACCCCCGATCTTTTTGTTCTCGCCGATCGGCCGGATCAGCGAGCAGTCGGCGCAGTCGACATTACCGGGCGCGCGCGCTGCCTGGTGCAGGGCCCCCATATTATATTGCCGGCGGGGCGTTGGGGTCTTTCACTCAAACTGCTGTTCTCGCGTGAGGCGGCCGATCGTGAGTTTACGGTCGAAGTTCTGGCCGGCGCGCAATTGGCATCCCGAAGGATACGGCCGCCGGCCGAACACATCATGGAGGTCCATCTCGTTTTTGTCGTCGATGAGTTGAACGATGATCTGATCGACATCCGGCTCTCCAACGAACGCCCTGCATTCGACGGTGCCGTGACGCTCATCGGCGCCACATTGGTACATCAAACGGAAGCGGCAATCATGCAGGCTGCGATCGAGGCCGCATCTTGAAGGGTATGCGGGTGTCGCGGGCCTGCGATAAGACGCGGCCCTCATCCATCTTCTCGCTGCAGGCAAGCGGGCGCGAACGCACCGTGGCGCTGACCCTCACCGATCCGCCGGGCGAGGCGGACGCATTGGCCGGCCGCGATGATGGCCACGCGGTCGGCATTAGCGCCGGTTCGGTACAGCGCATCTGGTGGCCACTCAGGCTGCGGCGCCACACTGGGGCGCCAGTTTAAGTTGTCGCGCGACCCCGATTCGTGCCGAAGCTCAGAGACATCGTCGGCCTTTAAATCGGTCTGCCGGCGCGCGAGATCGTGCTCAGCGATGATGAGAAATCGCAGATCCAGGCCCTCGACCGGACGTAGCCGGGCCTCGCCGCTGCGCGACGATGGCCCATGACTTTCCTGAACAGAGGAGGCTTGGGGTAACAGCCCGAGGATATTGCGCCTCTATCTGGGCTATCGTAGACCCCTTATGAAGCCCTGACCGAAGGACACCCAGGATGGGAGGGGAACTCCGCAACCTGCTCATTTTAGTAGTTGGCGGTCTTGCCGCGATGGTAATTGCCGGCCGGTCGAGTCACGCTCAGTCCATGAATCCTGATTTTTTGACATTAATAGGTAAACACGTTGCCGGATATCAGGGATGGTTCAGCTGTCCTGAGGACGGATCTGGGATCGGTTGGCGGCATTGGTTTTCGGGAGATCGCCCCGGGCCGCATGACGTCGTCGTCGATATGTGGCCTGATCCGTCCGAGCTTCGTTCTGATGAGCTGTGCCATACCGGATTAAGGCTCCGGTCAGGGGAGCCGGCCTATCTCTATTCGGCGGAAAACTCCGAAACGGTGGCTCGTCATTTTCAATGGATGCGAGACTACGGGATCGACGGAGTCGCTCTGGAGAGATTTGCGTCCGAGCTCAAGAATCCGCAAACACTCTCGTTTGTGAACAGGGTATTGAACAATGTACGTACTGGAGCTGAGGCGACGAGACGAGGTTTTTTTGTCATGTACGATCTGTCAGGCACGGACCCCGATATGGTTGAGCGGGTGAGCCGCGACTGGAATGAGTTGACTCAGTCAATGCACCTGACCGAGAGCCCGTCGTATATGCGGCACAGGGGTAAGCCGCTAGTAGGGTTATGGGGGATCGGGGTTATTGATCGCCCATTGAGCGCCCAACAAGCATCAGCGCTGATCACCTTCTTTCGTAATTCTGAGGTCCCGGCGACGATTGTCGGCGGAGTCCCTGCATATTGGCGCACGCTCGACAAAGACTCGCACGGCGAGTACGAATGGGCGGCTGTGTACCGATCCCTCGACGTTATCAGCCCTTGGACCGTCGGCCGATTTCGTAATGCAGAGCAAGCCGATGCGTTCCTCAAGCAGCAAATGGCTCCGGATATGGCAGAAGCAAAACAGCACACCGTCGAGTATATACCAGTTATTTTCCCGGGCATGTCTTGGTACAATGGACAGAGCGGCAAAGTAGCTCTTAATGAGATTCCTCGCGAGTGCGGGCGGTTCTATAAACGTCAGGCAACAAACGCGATCGGGGCGGGCGCGACAATGCTTTACAGCGCTATGTTCGATGAGGTGAATGAGGGGACGGCGCTGTACAAAGTGGTGACTAGTAAAAGTGCAACACCCGAAGATACTCGTCTGGTTACGCTCGATGACGGCGATTGCAATGTACCGAGCGACTGGTATCTCCATCTTGCTGGCGAGGTGACTGAGAAATTACGACGGAACATCCGGTAAACGCCTGCAGTTGTGGCCTAAAGCTAAACGGGTAGTTGCGTTGATCTGCATACTGCTAGACGGGTCGCCCCATCCTTGGCGGACATGCGGTTAGAAGTTAGAATGAGCGAAAGTTTTCTCTCTGCATTCCGCTACCCGACGGGCGGGTTGATCTGGTTGTGGCTTCCGGTGCTCAGATTGAGCAGCGGCCCGGTCGCGTTGCGCGCCGGCCCGGCGGGGCCGCTCGCGGTGGCGCCGAAGAGCCCGCAATAATCCGTGCTCGCACCAAACGCGTAGCCGTATTTCTGTGTCGGAGCCGCTCCGTCCCACGCGCCGACAGCCCCGGAGCGCCCCCCGACGATCGAGACGCCGAGATTGTTGCCGTCGTCTACGATGACCCCGCTGTGGGTATTGGCGGTGCCGGTCGGCTCGCCGGTGAAGCCGCTGATCAACGCCGAATTGCCCCCGGCGGTTACGGTATCGATGTCGATGTTCTTGCAATTGGAGTTGACCCAGATCCCGTGCCGCACGTTGCCGCCCGCCGTGCAATTGGTCAGATGGACACCGTCGATCGGGTTGCCGGCAGCCCCTTTCAGATTGAGCCCGGCGCCTCCGTTGCTCGAAAACCATGAAAGCGAGAAGCTCAGGTTTTGCACTCGACCGCCGCTCTCGGCCATCGCAATAAAGGCGCCGTCATCACCGCAGGTATCGCATTCGAGGTTGTGGATGAACGAATTGACCACCGTTTGACCCGAACCTGGGAAGATCCTGAGGCCGTTCTCGGTATAATCGATAATATCGGCGTTGGTAATTGTGACGCCGCCGGCATTGACGATCGTGATGCAATTCCGCCCGGCACGGTTGCCGCCCGATTCGAGGTCCAAAATAATCGTGTCCTGCGGGAAATTGCGCGTCGCATCGCCGACCATGATCGCGTGTTGCGTGCCGGTCAGAGCGTCGACCAGGCATCGGGAGATCCACACGACATATTGATTGGGCCCGCCGGTGACCCAGAAATGCGCGTCGAAGCCGCCAAAGCTGTGGATGTTCTCGAATTGGTGCTTCTGCCCGTTGAAGCTGTGGATCGCCGCGCCGGCGGATTGCGACTGGCCGCTCCCGAGGCCGATGCCGAGATCTCGTATCCCGCTCTGCGCCGCATTCAGGTTGTCCGGTACCGAGCCGAGCGAAATGACATCGACAGTCGGATTGTACTTGACGGTAATGACGGTTCCTCCGGGACCGTCGCCTTTGAGCGTTATCCCCGGAGCGGTCCACGACAGCGCCTGCTTGTCGACCCCCTGCGAACCGGTAAAAGAAAGCGGTCCGGGGCCGAGATATACGGTCGCGCCGCCCAGCGACGCGGCATGGCCGATCGCCGCCTGAATGGCCGGGGCGTCGTCGCTGCCGCCGCGATAAGGGTGCTCGGCGGTGCTGAAGTTCCTGACGTCGACGTGAGAGCCGGGTTCTTGCCCCGCGCCGAGAAGGCGCGGGCCGTCATGGAGAGCATTGGGACGGTGCGGAGCAGGCGCCTGGGCCAATACCGGCGTCGCGAGTAGGGTCCCGAGGCTCGCGATCAACGCGCGCCGCCCGACCAACTTCGGCACCGGTCGGTAGAGATGCGGCCGATGCTGGTAGAATGCCCGCCGCCAATGGTCATAGGCAGCACGCCGGCACGGATCGGCCCACATCGCCTCGAACTCGATCTGGCGTTGAAGTTCGCCAATGGCCCGGCGACGACGCAGAACCGCGGCACGCTGCCGCAACAGGCGCGCCCGTTGAAGAGTACGTTCCTGCTCCGGGTCTAACATCGATCTGATCAGAGTGAGGACCCCCCGACCCCTCTATCTGCTATCGTCACAAGCCTCGGCAAGCCGGAACGATGAGAGCTCTTGCAACGGCACTGGCGCGGCGAATACCGATCGTGCGAGGTCTGCTCGACCCGCGCCACTCAGGATACCGCGAAAGCGAATTGCCGGTCGCCTCGGACGATCCGGCTCCGCCTCCGGCGTCCCACAACCCGTTCCGGCTCGGGGCGGAGCACTCGGAAACGGCAACCGCCAAGGATATTTTCTATTGCTTTCGGCTGTTGCTCGGGCGGAGCCCGAACCCGGAAGAATGGCCCGGCCACTCCTCGCGGGCCGGAGAGAATCTTGCAAACGTCGTCAGCAGCTACGTTACATGCCGAGAATTTGCCGCGCGTGGCCTGTCGACCAAGACCTATCGCGATCAGGTCGAATTGGTCCAATTTCCTCGCTTTTCTATGTTCGCGGCGCATGATGACCTGGCGGTAGGGCGTCACGTGGCCGCCGGTCATCCGTACGAGCCGGCGATTGCCGAGATCTTCGAGCGCTATGTCGAACCCGGGATGGCCGTCATCGACGTCGGCGCGAATATTGGATATTTCACGATGCTTCTCGCTTCGCTGGTCGGGGCATCGGGGCTGGTCGTAGCGGTGGAACCAAATCCGGAGAACATCAAGCTGCTGGAGGCGAGCCGCCGCGTGAACGGCTTCGACCAGGTTCTGGTCATTCAAGCCGCGGCCGGCCGTCGGACCGGACTCTTGGCACTCAACGTTTCCCACTCTAACGGTATGACCGGGGAACTGCGGGATGACGTAGACGCGCTCTTTGCCTCGCGCCCGGTCCCGTGTTTTGCGCTCGATGCCATCCTTCCCAAAGATCGGCAATTCGATTTCGTCAAAATCGACACCGAAGGAGCCGAGCTCAATGCGCTGATCGGTCTTTCCGAGACGATCGATCGCGATCGCCCGATAATCGTGAGCGAATTCAGTCCCGGCATGTTGCAAGGCATATCCGGGTGCAGCGGCCCCGAATACCTCCGCTTCCTGATTGCCAAAAAATACCGAATCGGGGTGATCGAACCCGACGGATCCGAAACCAGCTTCGGCGATGACGTTGATGGGGTGATGGGCGTCTACTTGCATTCTGGTGTCGACCACATCGACATCATCGGAACTATAGCGTGACGTTACCCGGAAGAGACACCGCAGCCATCGCCAATCGAGAAAGATGCCGCGTGCGAGCCCCTATGTGCAAGTCTGGCCCCCAATCGTCATACGAAACGCAATTTGTTGACCCAATAGTCCGCGGTATCGTATTAACTCTCGTCATCAGCGACATCAACAATCGGAAAACCTAATGGTAATGCTGACTTCATTAGTTTATAGCACGCGCGAATTTCTGGAACGTAGAGCGGAGCTGTACGATATTGTATCGAATTCTCCCGAGATTACTGCCGCCGGAGTTCAGCTTTATCCTTATGATATCGTAGGTTCAAATTTTCCTGTCATTGTGGAGCTTCTGCGGACATCCGGATCAGCCGACTTCTTGAGCGAAAAAGCCATTAAGACCGTCCTCGATGTAGGAGGAGCCAACGGTGATTTATCGTTTATTTTTGCTCAAGCTGGTTTTGAGACCACTCTTGTTGATCTTTCGATGTCATATCAAAACGGTCCGTTAGTCGCATCTCTGATCAATAGGCAGCTTGGCAACAATGTGAGGGTCGTTGATTTATCCGTAGACGGATATTTTTGTTATCGTGATTTACTCGATCGGACGGTGAACCCAGGAGAATTTTCACATCATTCTCAGTCTGAGAAGTTTGACCTGACCATTTGCTTTGGATTGCTGTATCATCTCAAAAACCCTTTTGCGTTTCTTGAAAGCGTCAACAAGATATCTCGTTATTGTATCTTGGGGACATGGCTTATGAGCTATTTTCCGGACAATATGACAAGAATAAGAGATACGCCGATAACGTATTTGCTGGGGCCGGCAGAGCTCAACAACGACGCGTCGAATTATTGGATATTTAGCGATTCGTCATTCCGGAGGTTGGCTGAAAGAGCAGGGTTTTCCATAGTTTCCAGCACAAGCGTGTTTGGTCGTGCGGACAAAATCTCAAACCCGGTCGATATCAACTACGGAGAGAAAGGATTCCTGCTCTTACGGTCCGGATGAAAGTGGTGTGCAGTAATTATTGTGAATTTGTACACGGGAGTTGACCGAGTTGCCGCTTGGTTACATTTCTGTCCTGGCGGAGCCACTCGCCACTGCGATGAAGGTCGAACTAAATTAATCCGAACATTGAAAAATTGTACCTGGTGGGATAAGGCGACGCTTTGATCCCAGCGCGCTATTAATGATTGTATGGTGGAGGCCTCCCTATCAAGGGTTGTAAGCGCTACCAAGTGTTTGACGCGTCGATGCGGTATGCTATGGTCGCGAACCGGGTGGTGTCATCTGCTGCTCGGATCGGAAACCAACGCGTGGGAGGGAAGGGATGCCCGCAAATACCGAGTGTCTGTGGACTAGTGCCAGACGACTTTGGAGAACATCGGCTTGGGCAGCCGCGATCGGCGCAGCCGCGGCGATGCTCGGGAGCGCGGTGTGGGCTCAAGGGGCAGACCCTAATGCCCCGGCTGTCCGCCTAATCAACCTCATCCCTATCAACGGGACTTCGGCGAAACCCACGACCAAGATGTATAGCTTTGACATCAGTTTCGTCGACCCGACCCCGTTCGCGGGGCACCCCGATGGACTCTATTATCTTGCCGATCGGTCCAACGCCGCGCTCGACGTCATCGACATCGCCACGGAGACGGTGTTCGGCCAGATCGGCGGCAACGGCCCCTTACAAGCCAATTTTACGGGGGACACGGGTAGCACCAATACCTCGGGTCCCGACGGCGTCGCCGCCGCGTTCCCCTGCGTCTTCGCCGGCAACGGGGACAGCACTTTGCTCTCGTTCAACGGCAACGTCGACTTCACAAAAGTCGTCACCCGCCTGAATACCGGCGGAAAATTTCGCGTCGATGAGATGGCCATAGACCCGGCGGATGGGCTGGTCATAGCGGCCAACAACGCCGACGACCCGCCGTTTTCGACCATAGTCACCTACAACAAGACGACGTGCGCGCTGTCAAATCCAATTAAGACCACATTTTCTGCGCTCCCTGGCGGCCATATGAATACGAACGGCATCGAGCAGTCTGTGTGGGATCCCGGCACCCAGAGGTTCTATATCTCGCTCCCCGAAATAGACGGCGTTGGACCCACGGCCGGCGGAGCCGGCAAGACCGGAGCGGTCGCGCGGGTCACTACCGGCGGGGTCATCGAAACGATCTATCCGATCAACTTTATGCAACCGGCCGGCCTCACCCTCGGTCCAAATGGGAATCTGCTCGTCGGCAGCAATTCGGTCTTTGATAACTCGGGCAAGAAGTGCACGGCCGTACTCCCCTCCGCTTGCCTCGCCGAAACTCCCGGCCCGACCCCGGCCGCGGGGGCCTGTATGACCGGCTCGACTCCGCCTGGCGCGCCGGCGACGTGCTTCGGAGGAACCGCCTATCCCCAGGTGGCAATCTGCAACCCGGCGATGGGCTGCACGCCGGGGCCTTCCCTTGTGTCCGTGTTCGGCGTCGGCGGCGGCGACGAAGTGTGGTTCAACGGGGGCACTGACAACAACTATTACGTCACCGCGGGAAATAACCCGATCGGCCCGACATTCGGCGTCGTCAACGCGAGCACCAACACCCTGACCCAATTGGTGCCGACAGTCCCTCCGGTCCCGGCGACGGTGCCGCCCACCCCGCCTGGCCACTCCGCCGGAACTGCGCACTCGATAGCCGCGAGTACCGCTAACAACCATGTCTACGTGCCCTTGCCGGCAAACAGCAATTATACCGCCCCTCCGTTAGGGACCCCCGCCTGCATACAGGGGTGCGTCGCGGTGTTCAGCGCGCAGTAAAGCACGCCCTCTACCGCGGCCTGGTCGAGCGGCGCCCCAGGGGCGCCGCTCATGTCGACTTTTGGGGCGGCCCTCCTCTATCTGGCGCAGCAGAGGATCGCCCTACGCCCGATTACGCGAAGAATCCTCTTGTGTTCCGACGGGGCATGCGGGTCGTTGCGCCGCGCCCGCACGTTCCCGGACTCCACTGAATTGCGATAGCTTCAGAGGCTCGCGGTGGTCGTGCTAGTCTGGGTCGAAAAGCAAAGCTATGGCGTGCCAAAATAAAATAAATGTCCATCAGTTCCACTCGACCGCGTCGGTGGGCGATGCCGTCACGAATTCCTTGTTCTTCGTCCAGTCGATGTTAAGAGGTTCGGGCTTCGAATCGGAAATATTCTCCGAACACATCCATCCGGCATTGTGCAGCCGGGTTAGACGGTTAGAAGACTTGCGTTTGACCGAGCATGACCTGCTGTTGATTCACCATTCGATGGGGCATGATGCCCTCGCTCGGCTGGCAGATCTGCGCTGCCGCAAGTTCCTCGTCTATCACAATATTACGCCGCCTCAATTCTTCGAAGAAGAAGATCCCTATCGCCCCTACTCGGTCAAGGGATATTCACAACTTGCTCTGTGCCGCGACATCGTTGAATCGGCAATCGCGGTGTCGTCATTCAATGCGCGGCAGCTGTGTCAGCGCGGCTTTGGCGACGTCACGGTTATCCCGTTGCTCAAAGATTTCGCTGCTATCAGGGACGCACCACATTCGAGAATGCCCTACTACGACGAATCCGCCCTGTTTCGGCTGCTCTTCGTCGGACGGATCGTGCCGCACAAATGCCAGCACGAACTCATCGAGTTCGTTAACAGGGTGCGGTCGATCGGGCGCGTTCCGCTCGAGCTGGTTCTGGTCGGTTATTTTGACCCCGCGACAGGTTATGAAGCACGACTGGATGAGCTCGTTCTTGGATCGGGACTCGACGAGCACGTCAAAATCACCGGCCAAGTCACGGATGAAGAGCTCTTTGGCTGGTATAGGGCTGCCAGCACCTATGTTTCGCTGAGTGAGCACGAAGGCTTCGGCGTTCCGCTTATCGAAGCCATGGCATTCGATCTTCCGGTCATCGCCTATGCATCCTCAGCGGTGTCAGAGACGCTGGGGGGCGCCGGCATAGTAATTCCAGATAAGAACCCGGCGACGATTCTCGAACACTTGGTCCGGCTGCACGAGGACCGGAGGTTCAGAGGTGACATCATCCGCTCGCAGCGTCGTCGCCTGTTGCGGTTCAGCCGAGGCCGGATCGAGGCCGAGTTACGGGACTGGCTGATCAGGGTAGGCGGATATGAGGCCGACACCGTGCCCTCTCGTCGTGCGTCCAAATTCGACGACGACACGCAATGTTCGGTGAGAACCCGTTACATCATAGAGGGTCCTTTCGAGACTTCCTACAGCCTTGCCGTCGTCAACCGCAACCTCGCCCTCACCCTCCACGAGAGAGAGGGTTGTGTTTGCCAGATCGAGCCTGCCGACGGCACCGAAGCCTACGCAGTCGATGCGACCGCCGCCGCCGGGCTGCCCTCGGAAGTTCGTACGCTCGTCGGACCTGCCCCCGTAACCGCCCAGCGCATCGTCACAATTCGCAACACCTATCCGCCGCGGCCGAATGGGATGCTCGGCGATGTTCGGCTTCTTCACTTGGCGTGGGAAGAAAGCGCGATCCCGGATACTCTTGCCGAGCTGATGAACCTTCACGTCGACGGGGTCCTGGCGCCGTCGGAATACTGTAAGCAGGTAATCCGAAATAGCGGCGTGCGAGTGCCGATCGCCGTTATCGGGCACGGCATCGATCACTCGGGCATCCTTCCACGCGCAATCGGCGGCCGCGCAAAGCGCGGGCCCGTCGCGCATTCCCTGCCATTCACCTTCCTACACATCTCGTCCGGCCTCGCGCGTAAGGGAATCGAGGAGCTGATAACCGCCTATTGCCTGGCTTTCTCGAGCCGCGACCCCGTACTGCTCGTGATCAAGACGTTCGACAGTCCCGACAATACTGTCGATGCCTGGGTCGAGCGCCTGACCGGCGCGTGCAGATATGCCCCGGCAATCCAGGTCGTCGCCGAAGAGCTTGATCAGCGCGAGATGGACTTTCTCCACCACGTCGGGGATGCTCTCGTCCTCCCGAGCCGGGGTGAGGGGTTCAATCTACCCGCCGCCGAAGCGATGGCCCGCGGCCTGCCGGTGATCCTCACCCGCCACAGCGGACATCTGGACTTCTGTAACGACAAGAATGCGTGGCTGATCGATTGTACCTACGAATTCTCGACCAGCCATCTGAAGATAGCGAATTCCTTTTGGGTGCGTCCGTCGATCGACCAACTCGTCGCCGCGATGAAAACCCTGTATCGAGCCGGGCGTCCACAGGATGCGGCAACCGCTTGCCGCGCCGCGCGGGGGCAGCGCGACGCGTTGCGGCTGCGGTGGCGCGACGTCGCGGCGAGAGTGGATGAGTTCGTGGCGTACCTCGACAACAGGCCGGTCATGCGAAGAAAGCTCCGTCTCGCTTGGATTTCGACCTACAATGCGCGGTGCGGGATTGCCGCTTACTCCGGGCATTTGCTCGAATTCTTTGACAAGAGCGCCTTCGAGATCACGATCCTCGCCGACGACCAAGAAGCGATCGGGCCGGATCCCGAAAACATGTCACGGCTGTGGAGCAAATCTGACGGCAGCCTCGCGCGCGTCAGAAACCACCTCATCACGAATGGGTGCGATGCCGCGTTCTTTCAGCATGATTTCAGTTTTTTCGACTTCGATGATTTCACCGATACTCTAAACACTTTGTCGGATACGGGGATAAATACCTTTGTGACATTTCATCGGACGAGGGATCTTGAGTATCCTCGTCCGCTGGTTTCGCACCGGAAGATGACGGAAGCACTGCAACGCTGCACCCGCGTTCTTGTGCACAGCCTTGCAGATGTCAACCGCTTGCGTGAGTTTGGCGTTTCCGGAAACGTCGTATTGTTCCCCCATGGAGCGATGGATCGGCACGCGTTCAACGCGGACGCGGTTCGCGGCCTGCTCGGTTTATCGGGCTTCAGCCCGGTCATTGGCACCTGTGGGTTCTTGCTTCCCGGCAAGGGATTGACGGAGCTTATCCATGGCTTCGCGCTAATATTGAGAGCTTGCCCCGCCGCGTATCTGTTGATGATAAACGCAGAGTTTCCAACCCCAGAGTCGCGAGAGCAACACGAGCGCTGTCTGGAGATGATGCGCCTGCTCGACATTGAAGAGCGCGTGAGGCTGGTAAACGACTTCCTCGATATCGAGGAAACCCTGTTTCTCCTGAATGCGTGCGATGCGATCGTGTACGCGTATCAGCGAACGGAGGAGTCGACAAGCGGCGCGGCGCGGCTCGGCCTCGCTGCTGGCCGCCCGGTGCTGACGACGCCGCTGCCGGTCTTTGCCGATTTGTCGGAGGTCGTCCATCAGCTCCCCGGGACCGACGCTCCGGCGATCGCCGAAGGAACCCTCTCCGTACTCGGCGACGACGGCCGCAAGGCCGAAATCCTGCGGCGGCAGCGAGATTGGGTGCGGGCCAACAGCTGGACTGCCCAGGCGGCACGGCTGTCGAACATCATCCTCGGCTGCTTCGAGGAGGCGCACGGTGTCGAGCTGCGCGTGCCGACAGCTATGGCGCCAGCGCCGGAACGCGCCGATTTGTGGCGCGAAGAGGATATCTCCGTTGCCCGCGGGTTCCGCGAACGTAGCAAAGCCAGCGTGAGCGATAGGGCGAGGGCAGTCGAAAGCCTGGCCGGAACAGTCGATCCGCCGCCCTCGCAGCCGGGGAAAAGGACCACCCTGTTCCGGGGATTTGCTGCGCGACCGCCGCGGGTCGATCCTACACCGGCAGCGAAGCCGCTGATTGCTCGCGCAGACCGGGCACGAGATGCGCGGGACTGGGGGTCGGCCGCCCGCAACTACCGAAAGGCGCTCGACCAGAACCCGAACAACCCGCCGATTTGGGTTCAATATGGCCACGCGCTGAAGGAATCCGGTAGCCCCTCGGAGGCCGAGAACGCCTACCGGAAATCGCTCGAACTCGACGGCGGTGTCGCCGACACGCATCTGCAACTCGGTCATGCGCTGAAGATCCAGGGGCGCAAGATCGAGGCTAGCGCCGCCTATCTCCGCGCTCTAGCGCTCGATCCGGCGCTGGAGCATGCCTCGGCTGAGCTCAAAGCACTCGGCTGGACAACGGGCAGGATTCGCCTGGCGCTGCGCCGCGAATGGGGCGGAAACAGGTGATTTCGTCAGCCGACGAGTTCGGCTCGCTGCCGCAAGCCCGGGCCTATATCGACACCTTTCGGGAGCGGATCGGTTCGCTTGGCGCGCATGAGTTGACCGAAGCGCTCGATCGCGTCGACCGTGCCTACTGCGAATTCCCCGAATTGGCGCTGGAACGGCCTCGCTCAAGCGAGTCGTTGGTTGCGATCATGCTCCTCGACAACATCACTCGATCGCAGAACCGGGCGTTGCTGCCGGAAGCCTTACGTTTGCTGGGCCGGTTTCGCGAGCTTCGCTGGGATGATATCGAGCCCGTCGTCAGCGCTCTGGGTCGACAAGGCCGAGCGGATGAGATTTTACAGGTAATTTCGGCAGTTCTGGACCGTGTAACCTTCAGTGACGCGGAGACCGCCGCTGTTTTTGGAAATCTCTTGACGAGCTTGTTGGCCGGTGAGCGGCTGCCGGAGATCGACGGCGGCGCCGTGGCCGGACTCGTGCGTTCGGCGCGGCGCCGATTGAATTATCCGTCCCCCGGCCGGCATCAGCGGGGAGCCAGGGAGCGGCTGCTGGCGTTGGCGGAGCGTCTCCGGGCGCCGGCGCCCCCGGCCCCCGCCTTTCCGCATTCCGATCGCGCTGCCTGCTGGCCCAGCGGCCGGCTGTCGTTCGACGAGTTCCTGCTGCAGTGGCCGTGTGAGGTCGAGCTGGCGGCCGACCTTGACGACGCGGTGCTCATCGACGAAGCGTACCGGGCGATCCTGTTGCGGGAAGCGGACATCGCCGAGAGAGAGCAATATCTGAAGCTGCTGCGCGACGGCGCCGTATCGCGGGAATGGATCATCGAGGATCTGCTGGCCTCGGAGGAGCTTCATTCGCTTGAGCGCCGCCTGCGCGTCGTCTTCGGCGGCCGGGTGATCACCGAGCCCGGGAGTCCGGAGCGGGAAAACATGCCGGCGGTGACCTGGCCGCCGCGGCCGGCCGGATGAGATGCCATTGCCTCTCGCCGAGCCCTTCCGCCTTGACTTCTGGCAGGCTCGATGGCTGCATCGAGCCGGTGGCCGAGGCAAGACGAGAAGGCTCCGCGTGGAAGCAACCCGTCAGCAGCGCCTCGATCACTTCAATACCGCTATCTATGGTCACGTCGAGGGTTGGCTCGGCGACCGCATGTGGCAAATCGTCGACGTGATCGGAACCATCCTCGACGCGAACGGAATTCGTGGAAACATTGCGGAATTCGGAGTGCATCATGGCCT
>Ga0306920_100002247_pt1 | contig 24377 bp, 16 predicted proteins | sample flu12Cox44000170_FD_204666 | JGI IMG/M metagenome (GOLD analysis project Ga0306920, IMG submission 204666) | Lab enrichment of tropical soil microbial communities from Luquillo Experimental Forest, Puerto Rico - flux4day.12C.oxic.44.000.170 (v2)... | ecosystem: Environmental > Terrestrial >...
CGCCCCGCCCCTGCCCGGTGAAGAGGGCCTGCTGGACCACGAAGGGCGTGGCCGATTTCACCCCCGCGACCCCGCGCACCTTCGAGGCAATCTCGGAAGCGTCTGCCACGCCCCTGCCGCCCGAGTCGAGGAGCAGGATGTGGGGGTTGGCGGCGATGAGGCGCTCCTTGATGCCGTCCTGGAAGCCCGTCATCACCGCGAGCACGACGATGAGCGCGCTCACGCCGAGAAAGACACCCCCCACGCCGATCCACACGAAGAGGGAGAGATTCGTCCGCTGACCGCGCGCGCGCAGATAGCGCAGGGACAGAAAGAGCTCGAAGGGCGCCCCCCGGCCGCTCATGCGCCGTCCGGCTCCTCCTCGTCGCCGGCCCCCTGCTCCGGCGTGCGGCGCTCGAGGCGAAGGTGGGGAAAGAGGATCACGTCGCGGATGGAGGCAGAGTCGGTAAAGAGCATGGCGAGCCGGTCGATGCCGATGCCTTCTCCCGCGGTGGGCGGCATGCCGTATTCGAGAGCGCGGACGAAGTCCTCGTCCATCCAATGCGCCTCCTCGTCGCCCCGCAGGCGTTCCAGCGCCTGCTCCTCGAAGCGGCGGCGCTGATCGATGGGATCGTTGAGCTCGGAGTACGCGTTGGCGATCTCCCGGCGGCAGATGAAGAGCTCGAAACGGTCGACGAGGCGGAGATCGCTCGCCTTGCGCTTGGAGAGCGGGGAGAGCTCGATGGGAAAGTCTGTCACGAAGGTCGGCTGGATCAGGGTCGGCTCGACCAGGGTGTCGAAGATGTCCTTCCACAGGGCGACCGCTCCGCCTCCCGGCTTGGGCGCGGGCACTCCCGCCGCCACCGCCGCCGCCTCGAGCTTGGCCTCGTCGGTGTCGGGCCCCACGCTGATTCCCACCGCGGCGGAAAGGGCCTCGAAGAAGGGCCGGCGCGGCCAGGGGCCGTCGAGGTCGACGTTCTCGCCCTGGTACGCGAGGGTGGTCTTGCCGAGGATCTCGCGGGCGAGATGCCCGAACATCTCCTCGGTCAGGGCCATGAGGTCCTCGTAGTCGGCGTAGGCCTGATAGAACTCCAGCATGGTGAACTCGGGATTGTGCTGGGTCGAGATCCCCTCGTTGCGGAAGTTCCGGTTGATCTCGTAGACGCGGTCGAGCCCGCCCACGACCAAGCGTTTGAGGTAGAGCTCGGGAGCAATCCGGAGATAGAGCGGCATGTCGAGCGCGTTGTGGTGAGTCACGAATGGCTTGGCCGCGGCGCCCCCTGGGATGGGCTGCATCATCGGTGTCTCCACCTCGAGGAAGCCCCGCGCGTCGAGGAAGGCCCGCAGCTCGCGGATGAGCCGGCTCTTCACCAGGAAGACTTCGCGCACCTGCGGGCTCATGACGAGATCCACGTAGCGGCGGCGATAGCGCGTCTCCACGTCCTTGAGCCCGTGCCACTTCTCGGGCAAGGGTCGGATGGACTTGGCGAGGAAGGCCCACTCGCGCACGGCCACCGTGAGCTCGGCCGTGCGCGTGCGGAAGAGCTCGCCGGTGACACCGATGAAGTCACCCACGTCGAGGTCGACGAAGGCCGCGAAGCGATCGCCCAGAGCGTCCTGCCGCGCGTAGAGCTGGATCTGGCCCGTCTGGTCCCGCAGATGGGCGAAGCAGGTCTTACCGTGATGCCGGAGGGCCACGATCCGCCCCGCCATGGTGACGGGCGGGATCTGCTTGAGCTGCTCCTCCCCCGCGTCGCGATAGCGATGGGCGAGCTCGCCGCCCCGGTGGGTGAAGGCGAAACGCTGCCCGAAGGGATCGATGCCGCTTGCCCGGAGCGCCTCAAGCTTCTCGAGCCGTCGGCGGATGAGCTCGTTGGTCTCGGGGGGTGGGCCGGAAGGCGTGGGCGCGGCCACTAGGCGGACTTCCCCGAGGCGAGGAACGCCTCGATGAAGGCGTCGATCTCGCCGTCCATCACCGCGTCCACGTTGCCCACCTCCAGCCCCGTACGATGGTCTTTGATGATTTGGTAGGGATGGAAGGTGTAGGTGCGGATCTGACTGCCGAAGGCGATCTCCTTCTTCTCCCCGGTGAGCTCGGCCAGCTCCTCCCGCTGCTTCTTCTCGTAGATCTGGTAGAGCCGCGACTTGAGGATGCGCATGGCCGTGTCCCGATTCCTGAGCTGCGAGCGCTCGTTCTGGCAGGCGACCACGATGCCGCTGGGGAGATGCGTGATGCGCACGGCGGAATCCGCGGTGTTCACCCCCTGCCCTCCCGGGCCGGAGGAGCGGTACACGTCGATGCGGAGCTCCTCGTCCTTCACCACCACCTCCACGTCTTCCACCTCGGGGATCACCGCCACCGAGGCGAACGAGGTGTGACGACGCTTGGAGGCGTCGAAGGGGGAGATGCGGATCAGGCGGTGCACGCCGATCTCGCTCTTGAGATAGCCGTACGCGTACTCGCCGGTGATCTCGATGGTGGCGGACTTGATGCCCGCTTCCTCGCCCGGGAGCAGATCGACGACCTCGGCCTTGAACCCCGCGCGCTCCGCCCAGCGTAGGTACATGCGGGTGAGCATTTGGGCCCAGTCCTGGGACTCCGTGCCGCCCGCGCCGGGATGGATGGACAGAATGGCGTTCTTCTTGTCCTGGGGACCGGAGAGCACGATCTTGACGGAGAAGGCCTCGAGAGCCTTCTCGAGGGCGGCCAGGCCCTCTTCGATGCCCGCCGTCTCGCTCTCGTCGCCTGCCTCGGTCGCCATCTCCCAAAGCACGCGGAGATCCTCGGCCTGACGGGCGAGTTCGGAGAATCGCGCGATCGTACGGGCGAGGTCCGCCCGCTCCTGCACGACCTGCTGGGCCTTGCGGCTGTCGTCCCAGAAGCTCGGGGCCGACATCTCCTGATCGATTACCGCGAGGCGCGCTTCCTTGGTTTCGAGGTCAAAGATGCCCCCGGAGGTCCTGCATGCGTTTCTCGACCTCGGCGAGGTTGCGTTTCAGATCGCCTAGCATTCGACGCTGCGTCCTCTCCCGAGCGCCACCGCCCCCGCCGCCGCGGAGAGCGCGACGCACAGGTAGACGAGCCAGTTCCCGAAGCGTGTGTAGAGGGTGGTGCGGGAGCGCAGGGGGACCGAGAGGGTGAGGAAGCCGCGCTGGAAGAGAGGGAGGATCGGCCCCACGCGCCCGTCGGGAGCGATGAGGGCGGACACCCCGGTGTTGGCGGCCCGCGCGATGGCGATGCGGTTTTCCACGGCGCGAAGGGGCAGCGTGGCCAGATGCTGCCAGGGCCCGCTCGTGCGCCCGAACCACGCGTCGTTGGTGATGTTGGCCATGAAGCTCGCGCCTCCACTCGCGAAGCCCCGGAAGAGGTTGGCGAAGATCACTTCGTAACAGATCACTGTGCCGAATGGCGCTCCGTCGAGCCTGAACACTGTCTGAGTGGTGCCGGGAGCGAAATCCGAGATGAACTCCGCCCACTGCTTGACGAAGCCGATGACCTCGGCGAGAGGTATGTACTCGCCGAAGGGCACGAGTTGAATCTTATCATACTTGCCGGTAATGCCCTGATCTCCCAGCAGAAAAGCGCTGTTGAGGAACTTACCGTTGGGCCCGGGAAGGCGGTCCACCGAGCCCACCAGGATGGGCACACCGGTCTCCCGCACCAGCGAGACGAGCCGGCTCAGCAGCGCGGGGTCGCCGCGGAGGAAGATGGGCGCCGCCGTCTCCGGCCAGAACACCGCGGCGGGCCGGCCCTGCGCGGCCTGGCGCGTGAGGCGTTCGTAGACGCCGAGGATCTCCGCTTGATGCGCGGGATCCCATTTCTGCTCCTGCTCGATCACGGGCTGGATCACGGAGATCTGCACGGAGCGCGGCGGGCGCGCCTCCGGCCCGAACTCTCGCGCGAGGGTGTGCCACCCGAAGCCCAAGGAGAGGGCGAGCAGCGCGGCGACGGCGATCGCGCCGGGCATGGTCCGCCGCGGCCCGAGGATGCACAGACCCGCCACCGACGCGTTCACCGCCACGAGGAGGAAGGAGACGGCGTAGACGCCGCCGAGTTCGGCGATTTGGATCACGGGGAGCGCGGAATGTTGAGAGTAGCCGAGGAGCCCCCAGGGGAAGCCGCCCATGAGCCAGCCACGTATCCACTCGCCGGCGACCCAGAGGACGGGAGCCGTGGCCAGCGCCCAGCCCGCGCCGAGCCGGGGACGAAGCCACGCGATCACACTCGCTACCACGCCCAGGTAGAGGCCGCAGTAAGCGGCGAGAGCGGTGATGGGCAGCCAGGTCACCGGCCAGGGAATTGAGCTGTAGTTCTCGAAGGTGAAGTCGAGCCAGCGCAGCAGCACCACGAAGAAGACGGTGCCGGCGAGCCAGCCGTCTCCCAGTGCCCCGCGTGGGTTTCGCCAGAGGGCGCTGCCGAAAGCGGGCACGAGCCAGAGCCAGGCGAGGAGATGCCAGTCGGTGGTGGGAAAGGAGAGAGCGCCCGCCACGCCTGCGAGCACGAGCGCGATCCGGCGGGTCCACGGCTCCCGGAGGACGGCCAGCGGATCAGGCTCCCAGGGCGAGCCGCTCGGCGAGGATGCGAGGCAGACCGGCCGCGAGAATCTTGGTCGCCGCCGCTCGGTGGTCGTAGCCGACTCGCCGCAGCGTCACCCGGCGCTCCTCCTCGTCCCACAGTACGTAGGCGGCACGGGGATCGCGGTCGCGGGGCTGGCCGACGCTGCCCACGTTGACGATGTAGCGCCGCCCGTCGTGGAAGCTGACCTGGCGGTCATGGTAGCGCGGGCCCGCGAGGTCCTCATGGTCGGGTCCGACCGAGCCGAGTGACCATACGGCGGGACGGTGGGAGTGGCCCACGAAGCACACGCGCGTCTCGAAGTCGCCGAAGGCGCGGTAGCCGTCCTCGTCCGAGAGGAGATAGTCCCACTCCTCGGGGCGGCGCGGGCTCGCGTGCACGCACGTCGCCTCCCCGATGGTGGTACGCAGGCCGAGGCCGGAGAGATAGTCTGCGTGGTCGGGCTTGAGCTGATCACGGGTCCAGAGGGCAGCCGCCCGCGCCGCGCTGTTGAACCAACGGAGGTCGAGCTTGCCGAGGGCGCCGTGCTCGTGATTGCCCGCCACGATGCGGGCGGCCCGCTCGCCCAGGAGCTCTACGCACGCGATCGGGTCGGCGCCGTAGCCAACCACGTCGCCTAGACAGAGCACGCCGAGCGCACCCTGCCCCGCCGCGTCGGCGAGGACGGCGGACAGGGCTTCGAGATTGCCGTGGACGTCGGAGAGAACGGCGTAGCGCACGGGGACCTCAGCCGGCGGGGCGCAGCTCTTTGTGGATGCGATCCAGGATGCCGTTGAGGAAGCGGCTCGACTCCTGCGTGCTGAACTTCTTCGCGACCTCCAGGGCTTCGTTGATGGCGACCTTGGGCGGCACGTCGGCGCCCCACAGGAGCTCGAAGATCCCCTGGCGCAGAATGTTGCGGTCGACCACGGCCATGCGCTCGATCTCCCAGTGCTCAGTGTACTGGGAGATCAGCTCGTCGATCTTACCCTCGTGGAGCTTGGTGCCGCGTACCAGGCCCTCGGTGAACTCGCGCACCTCGACGTCTACGGGATGCCGCGACCAGAACTCATCGAAATGGGGAACGGGCGAGCCCTCGTCCTGCACGTCCAGCTGGTACAGAAGCTGGAGGGCGAGCTCACGGGCCTTGCGGCGCTTGCCCATCAGTCCCGGCGACGAGAGGTGCCACGGGTGCGCGACCGGAGCTCTCGCTTCCACACCGCCATCTCCAGCGCCGCCCGCGCGGCCTCTTCTCCCCGGTGGCCGACCGAGCCCCCGGCCCGCTCCCAGGCCTGAGCCTCCGTCAGCGCGGTGATGACGCCGAAGCTCACGGGCACTCCCGTGGTCAGGGCGACGGAGGAGAGGCCGCGCGCCGCTTCTCCCGCCACGAAGTCGAAATGCGGCGTCTCCCCGCGGATCACCACGCCCACCCCGACGATGCCCGCGTAGCGTCTCGTGCGCGCGAGGGCGAGCGCGGCCTGAGGCAGCTCGAACGAGCCGGGAACCCAGTGCGTCTCGATCTGTGTGCCCGGCACCCCGCCCGCTTCGAGGGCGGCCACCGCACCGTCGGCGAGCTTCTTAGAGATGGGCTCGTTGAAGCGGGCCGCCACCACCGCGAAGCGGCCGAGGGTCCGGTCGCCACTGATCCTGACGCCCTGAGGAGCGCGGCCGGCCATGTCAGTCGGGCAGCGAGGAGAAGAGATGGCCCATCTTCTGCCGCTTGGTCATGAGGTAGCGGCGATTGGTCTCCGTGGCCGGCACCTCGATGGGCACCCGCTCTACCACCTGGAGCCCGTAGCCCTCGATGCCGACGATCTTCTTCGGGTTGTTGGTGAGGATGCGTAGCTGCTTCGCCCCCAGGTCCACGAGGATCTGCGCCCCGATACCGTAGTGGCGCAGGTCGGCCTGGAAGCCCAAGGCCTGATTGGCCTCCACGGTGTCCTTGCCGTCGTCCTGGATCTCGTAGGCCCGCAGCTTGTTGATGAGGCCGATCCCACGTCCCTCCTGGCGCATGTACACGAGGACGCCGCGGCCTTCACGCTCGATGATGGCGAGCGCCTTGTGGAGCTGCGAGCCGCAGTCGCACCGGCGCGAGCCGAACACGTCACCGGTGAGGCACTCCGAGTGCACGCGTACGAGAACGGGCTCGTCGGTGCGCACGTCGCCCTTGACGAGGGCCACGGGGAGGCGATCGTCCACCGTGGTCTCATAGGCGATGCAGGTGAAGTCGCCGTAGTCGGTGGGAAGTTGGGTGGTCGCGGCCCGCCGTACGAGCTTCTCCTGGTGGATGCGGTACTCGATCAGGTCCTTGATGGTGATGCACAGGAGCCCGTGGCGCTGCGCGAGGGTGAGGAGATCAGGCACCCGCGCCATCCCCCCTTCGTCGTTCAGCACCTCGCAGATCACTCCGGCGGGGGTGCACCCGGCGAGGCGGGCCAGGTCGATGGCGGCCTCGGTATGCCCCGCCCGGCGCAAGACGCCGCCGGGCATCGCGCGGAGAGGAAAGATGTGGCCAGGGCGGGTGAGGTCGTCCGGGCGTGAGAGGGGATTGACGAGAGTGCGGATGGTCACGGCGCGGTCGTAGGCCGAGATTCCCGTGGTGACGCCGCGCCGGGCGTCCACACTCACCGTGAAGGCGGTGCCGAGGGGTGCGGTGTTGTCGTTGACCATCATGGGGATCTGCAGCTGGTCCAGGCGATCGGGGAGCATGGGCATGCACATGAGGCCGCGGCCGTGCATGATCATGAAGTTGACGGCTTCCGGGGTGGCTTTGTCGGCGGCCATGAGGAAGTCCCCTTCGTTCTCGCGATCCTCGTCGTCCACGACGATGAGGATCCGCCCTGCGCGGACCTCCTCCACCGCTTGCTCGATCTTCGCGAACTCCCGCCGCCCCTGGGTCGTCACGATGACTCCTCTCGTACCTTGAGCGATCGCAGCACGTACTTGCCGATCACGTCCATCTCCAGGTTCACGCGCCGGCCCGGCTTGCAGCTCCCCAGCGTGGTGCGCTCCAGTGTATGCGGGATGACCATGACCTCGAAAGCCCGGTCATCGAGCGCGGCCACGGTGAGGCTGACGCCGTCCACGGCCACCGAGCCCTTGGGAATGAGCAGCGGGGCGAGGGCGGGATCCTGCCACTCGACGCGAATGCGCGCGGTCTCGCCGTCTGTCTTGGACGCGGTGACGAGGCCGATGCCGTCCACGTGACCCAGCACGAGATGGCCGCCCACGAAGCCGTCGAGCCGCATCGGGCGCTCGAGGTTTACGTGATCGCCCGCTTCGAGATCGCCAAGCGCGCTTCGCGCCAGCGTCTCGGGCCCGAGGTCGAAGGCCAGGTGCTCGCCGCCGAGCTCCACCGCGGTGAGACACACCCCGTTGACGGCGAGGCTCGAGCCCAGCTCCATGCCGTCGCGGGCGACCGTAGCGTGGACGACGAGCCGCGATCCTTCCCGTCGCACCACTTGCCCTGTCTCCTCGACGATGCCCGTGAACATCTCAGTGCGCTCCCCGCCTGACGCTGGCCTCGACAACCCAGTCGGCGCCCACGGAGCGCACGGAGACGCCCTCGAGTCGGATGCCTTCGGGAAGCGGCAGACCTGAACCGGCCACCGGACCTGGGGCGGCGTCGCCGCCCAGGAGGATGGGAGCGCCGAAGGCCACGATGCGGTCGACGAGGCCGGCATCGAGGAACGCCCCAGCGAGCTGACCGCCGCCTTCCACGAGCACGCTGCTCACGTCGAGCGCGCCCAATCGCGCGACCAGATCCCCCACCTCCACGCGTCCCTCGTGCGCCTTACAGCGGAGGACGGTGATGCCGCGAGCCTCGAGAGCAGCCAGGCGCTCGGGATCGGCGGCATCGGTGGCGGCGACGACCGCGCGCCCGGAACGTGCCGCGCCCTCGCTTCCGCGAATCACCCGCGCGGTGACGGGCAGGCGCGCCCGGCTGTCCACCACCACGCGGAGGGGCTCGCGTGGCCACGCCGAGCCCAGCCGCACGTCCAACGCGGGATCGTCGGTCAAGGCGGTGCCGATGCCCACCACGACGGCATCGGCCCAGCTGCGCAGCCGATGCGCCTCGAGACGCGCGCCGGTACCGGTGATCCAGCGCGAGAGGCCACGGCCATCGGCGATCTTGCCGTCGATGGTGGCCGCCCACTTGAGGGTGACGTGGGGCCGGCCGAGGAGCGAGTTCGCCACGAAGACGCGGTTGAGGAGGAGCGCCTCATGCTTCCGGCAGCCACTCAGCACCTCGAGGCCCGCGGCGGCGAGGGCGGCCATGCCGCCTCCGAGCACGCGCGGGTTCGGATCGGCCATGGCCGCCACCACTCGCCGAATGCCGGAGGCTTTCACGGCATCCGCGCAGGGCGGTGTGCGCCCGGTGTGATTGCAGGGCTCGAGGGTCAGGTAGAGGGTGGCGCCCCGTGCCCGCTCGCCCGCCTCGCCCAGCGCGGCAACCTCGGCGTGGGGCCCGCCCGCTCTCGAGTGAAAGCCCGCGCCGACCGCGCGCTCGTTGGCGACGATGACCGCTCCCACCATGGGGTTGGGCGACGTCAACCCGGCGCCGCGCTCGGCTAGCTCGAGGGCACGGCCCATCCAGCGGAGGTCCTCCACTCGGAAGGCGACGGTCATGCCGGCACGAGCCCATCCACGAAGATCTTCGGGTCGAAGGGCTGGAGATCCTCGATCTGTTCGCCCACGCCCACGAGCTTGATGGGGACGCCGAGCTCCCGGTAGATGCGGACCACGATGCCCCCCTTGGCCGTGCCGTCGAGCTTGGTCAGCACGAGGCCCGTGAGCCCCACCGCCTCGTGAAAGAGCTTGGCCTGTTGGATGCCGTTCTGCCCCGTGGGCGCTTCGAGCACCATCAGGTTCTCATGGGGCGCACCGGGAAGCTGGCGCGACACGACCTTGCGCAGCTTGCTCAGCTCGTCCATCAGGTTGGACTTGGTGTGGAGTCGGCCCGCGGTGTCCACGAGGAGCACGTCCACGCCGCGGGCGGTGGCGGCCTTGACCGCGTCGAAGACCACCGCGGCGGGATCTGCTCCGGTGGCCTGGCGAATCACGTCCACCTCGGCCCGCCGGCCCCACTCCTCGAGCTGCTCCACCGCGGCAGCGCGGAACGTATCGGCGGCGGCGAGAAGCACGCTCTTGCCAGATCTGCGGAGCGACGCGGCAAGCTTTCCCGTGCTGGTGGTTTTGCCCGCGCCGTTCACACCGAGCATGAGTATCACGCTCGGCTTCGCGATGAGCTCGAGGGACGCCGCCGAGCCGGCCAGCGCTTCCTCGAGGAGCCGACGCAGCAGGGCGCGCACATCCTGGCTGGTGAGCGCACCCGTACGTTTGGCCTCGGAGCGAAGGCGGGCCACGATTTCCACGGCGTCGGCCGCTCCCAGGTCGGAGGCGATCAGCAATTCCTCCAGCTCCTGGAGCATGGCCTCGTCCACGGGTCGGCCGAGAGCGAGGAGACCGTCGAGCCCCTGCTCGATGGCCTGCCGGGAGCGCTCGAGGCCTTGCTTGAAGCGGTCCGCCCACCCGCTGAAGAAGCCCATCAGGATCCCGACCCCGGCTGCTCCAGGGGAAGGACGAGCCGCTGTATCACGGCGCCACTCGCTCCGAGCGAAGGCAGGCGCTTGCCGTTCAGATCGATCTCCACGCCGCCCGCATTGCCGACGGTCAGCGTGAAGCGCTTCGTGGCGTTCCACTCCCTCACCGCTCCTGTCGGCAGGAGCTCTTCCGCCACCCGCCCGTCGTCGACCTGCACGCGCAGCCACGTGGGCTCGACGGCTCGGACGACCAGGTGATGGCTGCCGGGCTTGGTTTCCGCCGCCGCCGCGGCCGTCGTCCCGGCGGAGGAGGTGCTGACAGACGTCGCCGGCGTCGCCGAGTTCGTCGACGCAGTCACGAGTGCGCTCGACGGGGCGGCGGATGCCGTCGCGTCCGATGTCCCCGGCGGCGCGGGAGCGGCGGGGAGGACCGCGGCAGGGGCCGGCGCCTTGGCGGGGTTCGGCATGCTCGACGAAACCGGCGGAGCTGCCTTCGGCACGTCCTCTCGAGCGACGGGTACCGGGCTCGCGCTCTTCCGGGAGGATTGCAGTCCTACGCGGAGCACGAGGAGACTCAAGCCCAGAACCACGAAGAGAACGACGCTGATCACGAGAGGGCCGGACAATCTCGAGCGCCCCGAGAGAAGGGGCCGCCCTGGACCGTGAGCAGGCACCGGCTCGCCCGTCGACTCCCGGTACAGGTCAAGCGCGTGATCGGGCGGGCATTCGAGGAACTCACAGTAGGCGCGGATGAAGCCCTTGACGAAGACGGGCGCGGGGAGCTCGCCCGGGGTGTCTTCTTCGAGGGCCTCCAGGTGGCGGCGGCCGACCCGGGTCGAGCGCGCGATGTCATCGAGGGACATGCCCTTGGCCTCGCGCAGGCCGCGCAGGTAGAGTCCGAGAGAGTTCATCGAAGCCTCCCGGGGAGTCTACGCCCTAGGGAGGCGGAAAGTCAAAGGGCGAGGGTAGTTACGCGTCGGTCAGCTTGACGGAAACGAGGCGCGAGAGGCCGGGCTCCTGCATGGTAACGCCGTACAGCACGTCGGCGGCTTCCATGGTCTTCCGGTTGTGGGTGATCACGATGAATTGAGTCTGCGAGCAGAGCTCGCGGAGCACGCGAATGAAGCGGTGGATATTGGCGTCGTCCAGAGGGGCATCCACCTCGTCGAGCACGCAGAAGGGGCTGGGCCGGAAGTAAAAGATGGCGAAGAGGAGAGCGAGGCCGGTCAGCGCGCGCTCGCCGCCCGACATCAGGGTGACGGCCTGGAGCCGTTTCCCGCGCGGCTGCGCCATGAGCTCCACTCCCAGCTCCAGCGGATCGTCCTCCCCTTCTTCGGGCGGCACCATGCGAAGCTCCGCTCGCCCGCCCTCGAAGAGTCGCTGGAAGATGCCCGAGAAGTGCCGATTGATCTCCTCGAAGGCTTCCTGGAAGCGCTCCTGCGCCGTTCGCGTCATGCCGCGGAGCGCCCGATCGAGGTCCTTCATCGACTGCACGAGGTCGTCGTGCTGGCTACGGAGGAACTCGAGCCGCTCCTGCAGCTCGCGGTACTCGTCGTCGGCGACCAGGTTGACGGGGCCCATGCCCTCGAGCTTTGTCCCCAGCTCTTCGTGGCGGAGGCGCACCGCTTCCAGATCGCGGGTGGAGTCGTGGGCCGCGAGCAGGGCGTCGACTCCGTCCACGGTGTGCCGACGTCCCGCCTCCTGAAGCAGCTCCTCGCGCCGCACCCGGCCTTCCGTCTCCTTCAGGTCGAGCTCGTGGATTCGCGAGACGAGGTCGTCCAAGCTGCGATGCGCTTCGCGCATCTCGCTCTCCATGGTCTGCCGCTCGTCGAGGCGGCGCCCGTGCTCTTCCGCGAGCACGGCCACGTCGCGCTCCTTGGCATCGCGCTCCGCGCTCACGTCTCGAGCGCGCTGATCGGTGAGGCCCTGTTCGCGGCTCAGCTCCTCTCGCCGCTCCAAGAGCTGTGCCCGGCGATTCGACGCCTCTTCGAGGCGGAGTCCGCACTCGACCGCGATCTCGCTCAGGCTGTCGATCTCGCGGCCGAGGGCCTCCACTCGCTCCAAGACGGTGGCGAGATCCACGCGGCAGGCCGTGGCCCGGGCCACGATGGACGCCTCCTCGGCTTGGTCCGCCTCGAGAATGGCGCGGAGGGTAGCCATCTCACGCTCGATCGACTCTTCCCTCGCGGCGACCTGGGCCATCCGGCCTTCGAGGGCGTCCAGTTCCTCGTGCGCCGTCGCCGACTCGCCCCCGAGCTGACGTCCTTCGACCTCGAGGGTGTCGAGATGACGGAGCACGCGCTCCGCCTCACGCCGCGCCGCTTCGAGATCCTTCTCGCCGGTGAGACGCGCGGTCTCCTGGGCGTGCACGGAGACTTGGAGCACCTCCTGACGGCCCCGCAGTGACTCGACCTCGCGATCGAGGAGGTGGAGCCCGTCCTGTTGCTCCTCCGCCTGCAGCGCGAGATCGCCGAGCTCCTCGGAGAGCTGTCTGAGGGCCCGCTTCCGGCCGAGCAGCGAGTGGTCGTTCGCCTGCCGCTCGTTCTGCCTCCGGCCTCCCGTGAGCGCACCCGCCGGAGACAGCACCTCGCCCCCGCGCGTGACATAGGTTGCCGCGAAGCCGGGGCGTCTCCACAGTCTCTCCGCCACGTCGAGATCGGCGACGATGCCGACGCGGCCGAGCAGATGCCGGATCAGCTCGGCGTGGGGGCCGCCCACGAGACGATCCGCCCAGGTGATCTCGGGATCCTCGCCCGGCGCCTCCCCCGAGCTCGAGGCCATCGTCTCGAGGGACACGAGCGTGGCGGCTCCCGCCCCTTCCCGTTCGAGGTAGGCAAGCACGCTACGCGCGTGCTCGAAGCGCTCCACGATCACCCACTGGAGGCGGTCGCCGAGCACGGCCTCCACGGCGGGTTCGAGACCCGGAGGCACGTCCAGGAGATCGGCCACCGTCCCGATCACGCCCGTCACCGGGCTCGCCGCGTGCGAGGAGAAGAGTGATCGCACGCCGGCGCCATAGCCTTCGCGCTCGCGCTCCAGCCGGCTCAGCGCCTCGCGGGCCGATTCCTTGGCGGCGATGGCGACGCGCACGGTGGCCAGCGCCTCCTGGGCCTGGACCCGCAGAGTCTCCTGCCGTCCCAGCTCCTGCTCCACCTGCTCACGCTCGCCGGAGAGGAGGGAGAGCTGCACGCCCGTCTGCTCGAAGCTCGTCTCGAGGCGCCGTCGGGCGGCGGCCAGCGTGTCCGCCTCGGTGCGGGCGGCCGCCGTCTCCCCTTCCAGGCGCTCGCGCCGCCGTCCGAGCTGCGCCACGCGTTCACGCAGCTCGCCCGCATAGCGGGTTAGCTCGGCGCGATCACCCGCGGCCCGGATCTGCTCCAGACGAAGGGCCTCGACGGCGGAGCGACGAAGCGAGAGCTCGGCCCGTCGCGCCTCGAGGTCGGCGTCGAGACTCCGCCCCTGGTGGTCCAGGATGGTGAAGCGCTCGCGGGCTTCCGCAAGGGCACGGATGGTGTCCTCGCGCTTCACGGCGAGCTCGGTGCGCCGGTCGGTCAAGGCGCGGATCTCCTCGCCCAGCCGGAGCTCTTCTTCGCCCAGCTCCCGGATCTGCGAGCCCATCTGCTCGCGGCGCTCCAGCAAGCGCTCGACCTCGCCCTGGAACTTCTGCGCGGATTGACGGAGGTCGGCGAGCCGATACTCACTGTCCTGGATGGCCGCGCGCAGGGTAGCCTCGCGGGCCGAGAGCTGGGCGATCATCACGCGCCGCTCGTCCTCCTCGGCACGGAGGCGGGCGACCTCCTGAAGGAGCGCTTCGTGGGCCGCGGTGAGCCCCGCATAGTCCGCGGCTAGCATGGCGAGGTCCAGCGTCTGCCGCTCCTGATGGAGCGCCTTGTACTGCTGCGCCTTGCGGGCCTGACGCTCGAGCGAGCCGACCTGACGCTTCACTTCGTCCATGACGTCGCGAACCCGCTGAAGATTTTGCCGGGTCGCCTCGAGCTTGCCTTGCGTCTCGCTACGCTGCTGCTTGTAGCGCGCCACCCCCGCCGCTTCCTCGATGAAGATGCGCCGTTCCCAGGGTTTGGCGGTGAGGACGTGGTTGAGACGATCCTGATCCATCAAGGCGTAGGCCTTGGGATTCACGCCCGTACCCGCGAAGAGATCCTGCACGTCGCGGAGGCGGCACACGCTCTTGTTGAGGAGGTATTCGCTCTCGCCTGTGCGGTAGAGCCGTCGCGCGACCCCGACCTCGCTCCACGGCACCGGGAGGCCGCCGTCGTTGTTGAAGACAAGTCCGACCTCGGCGAGGCCGACCGCCTTGCGCGAGGCGGAGCCGTGGAAGATGACGTCCTCCATCTTCTGGCCGCGGAGGGTCTTCGGACTCTGCTCGCCGAGGGCCCAGCGGATCGCATCGGCCACGTTCGACTTGCCACAGCCGTTCGGGCCCACGATGCAGGTGACGCCGGAGAAGACCTTGAGCTCGGTCTTCTCCGCGAACGATTTGAAGCCCTGGATGACGATCTGTTCGAGACGCATAGGGTCGCCAGACGCCGGCGCGTCTATGGATACCACGGCCACCCGGAAAGTCCAAGAAAAAACCCCCACGGACGGGGGTCGGCCCGGCGTGCGGGTACTAGATGGGGGGGCCGATCGCTCTCAGGCGCCCTTGAGGAGGCAGCACTTCTTGTACTTCTTTCCGGATCCGCAAGGGCAGGGATCGTTGCGTCCCACCTTTGTCCCCGTAGCCACCCGCGGCTCGCTCGGCGAATTCTGACCATTGCTGCCGTGGCTCTCCCGCCACCGCGGCACCGGGGCAAGAGCGGGGGCGGCCTGACGCTCAGTAGTGAGGTCCGCTCCGCCGATGCGCACTTTGAAGAGCTGCTCCAGGACTACGTCCTTCAGGTGATCCATCATCTCCTGGAACATGTCGAAGGCTTCCTTCTTGTACTCGGTCAGCGGGTCACGCTGCCCGTAGCCGCGAAGGCCGATGCCTTCCTTCAAGTGATCCATGTTGAGGAGGTGGTCTTTCCAAAGCTGGTCGATGCCGCGGAACTCGCCGTCTTCCCAGCGGAGGCCGAGGAGGATCCAGCGCTCCAGGCGGTGGAAGAGCTCGGCGCCGACCTGCCGTTCGCGTTCCTCGTAGAGATGGCGCACGCCGTCCTGCACCACGGACTCCAGGGCCTCCGTCGAGCCCGCCTCCACCGCGTCCGAGGCCTCGGGGGGCAGGCGGAGATCGAACTGCCGATACATGGCCTCGTTGAGCCCAGTGATGTCCCAGTCGTCGGCGTGCATGTCGCGGGAGGCGAAGCGATGCACCGTGCCCTCCGCGACTTCCTCGGACCACTCGAGCACGCGCTCCTGCTGGCTCTCACCGTCCAGGATGTCGCGGCGGAGTCCGTAGACGATCTCGCGCTGCTTGTTCATCACGTCGTCGTACTCGAGGAGGTGCTTGCGGATCTCGAAGTTGCGCGTCTCCACCCGCTTCTGGGCGGTGCCGATGGCGCGGGTGACCAGCTTGTGCTCGATCGGCTCTCCTTCCTCCATGCCGAGACGCTCCATGATGCGCTGGATGCGCTCGGAGCCGAAGATGCGGAGGAGGTCGTCCTCCAGGGAGAGGTAGAAGCGCGAGGAGCCCGGATCGCCCTGGCGGCCGGAGCGGCCGCGGAGCTGATTGTCGATGCGCCGTGACTCGTGGCGCTCCGTGCCGATGATGTGCAGGCCGCCGAGCTTGACCACCCGCTCGTGCTCCGGCTCGGTCACCTTGCTCGCTTCCTCCCAGGCGGCCTGGCGCTCCGCGGGCGGAGCGAGGGCGGGGTCGAGTCCCTTCTTCCTCATTAGCTCCTTGGCGAGGAAGTCGGGATTGCCGCCGAGGAGGATGTCGGTGCCGCGCCCGGCCATGTTGGTGGCGATGGTGACGGACTTCTCCCGGCCCGCCTGCGCGACGATCTCCGCCTCACGTTCGTGGTACTTGGCGTTCAGCACCTGGTGAGGGATGCCGCGCTTCTTGAGGAGCCGCGAGAGATGCTCCGACTTCTCGATGGAGACCGTGCCCACGAGGACGGGCTGGCCCTTCTCGTGGCAGCCGGCGATCTCCGCGCTCACCGCCTCGAACTTCTCCCGCTCCGTCTTGTAGACGACGTCCGGATAGTTGACGCGGGACATGGGCCGGTTGGTCGGGACGACCGTCACGTCGAGCTCGTAGATCTTGGCGAACTCGTCGGCCTCGGTGGCGGCCGTGCCCGTCATGCCGGCGAGCTTGTCGTACATGCGGAAGTAGTTCTGCAGGGTGATGGTGGCCAGCGTCTGATTTTCCGACTCGATGCGGACCCCTTCCTTGGCCTCGACCGCCTGGTGGAGGCCGTCGGACCATCGCCGTCCGGGCATGAGGCGCCCGGTGAACTCGTCCACGATGATGACCTGCCCCTCCTTCACCACGTAGTCCACGTCCTTCTTGAAGAGGGCGTGGGCCTTGAGGGCCTGGCTGATGTGGTGGAGAACTTCCATCTGGGAGGGGTCGTAGAGGTTCTCGACATTGAGGAGCCGCTCGCAGTGCGAGATCCCCTGCTCGGTGAGGGAGACGGCTCGGGACTTCTCGTCCACGATGTAGTCGCCCGGCGCCTGCGCCTCGATCTCCGAGAGCTTGCCCTCCACGATGGTGGCGGCCCGCTTGAGCTTCGGGATGATGCGATCGATCTTGTAGTAGCGGTCGGTGGAGCCCTCGGCCGGACCGGAGATGATCAGCGGGGTGCGCGCCTCGTCGATGAGGATGGAGTCGACCTCGTCCACGATGGCGTAGTGGTGCTCGCGCTGCACCATCTCCTCGAGGGTGAAGCGCATGTTGTCCCGGAGATAGTCGAAGCCGAACTCGTTGTTGGTGCCGTAGGTGATGTCCGCGTGGTACGCCTCGCGCCGGGAGCACGGGCGCAGGTTGGCCAGCCGGATGTCCGGCGAGGCGTACGAGGGGTCGAAGAGGTACGAGACCTCGTGCTGGATCACGCCCAGGCTGAGGCCCAAGGCGTGATAGATGGGTCCCATCCACTGCGCGTCGCGGCGGGCGAGATAGTCGTTGACGGTGACGATGTGCGTGCCCAGCCCGGGGAGGGCGTTCAGGTAGGCGGGCAGCGTCGCCACCAGGGTCTTGCCCTCGCCGGTTGCCATCTCCGCGATCTTGCCCTGGTGGAGGACGATGCCGCCCATGAGCTGCACGTCGAAGTGCCGCATGCGCACGGTGCGCCGAGCCGCCTCGCGGCAGGCGGCGAAGGCTTCCACGAGGAGATCGTCGAGCTCAGCGCCGTCGGCGAGCCGCTTGCGGAACTCGTCGGTCTTGGCGCGCAGCTCGGCGTCGGACACCCGCTCCAGCTCGGGGGCGAGCGCGTTGATCGACTCGACGGCTGGACGCATGCGCTTGGCATCGCGCTCGTGCTTGGTGCCGAAGACGGCACGGACAAGGACATTCAGCATGATCTGTATCTTACACTACTCGGCGGGACGGGCTGCTCTGAGCAGCTCGCGCGCATGGCGTCGCGAGGTGTCCGTCACGTGCTCACCGCCCAGCATCCGCGCCACTTCGTTCACCCGCTCCGGCGCGTCGAGCGCGGTCACCGTGGTGCGGGTCGCTCCCTTGATCACGCGCTTGTCCACCATGAGGTGATGCTCGGCGAAGGCGGCGATGGGTGCGAGATGGGTGACGCAGAGGACCTGACGGCCGGACGCGGTCTGGCGAAGCTTCTGGCCCACCGCGTCGGCCACTCGCCCGCCGATGCCTGCGTCGACCTCGTCAAAGACCATGGTCGGCACGTCCTCGGCGGCGGCGAGAATGGTCTTGATGGCGAGCATGGTGCGAGATAGCTCACCGCCCGACACGACTTTGGCCAGGGGCTTCAGGTCCTCGCCGGGATTGGCGGAGAGCAGAAACTCGACCGTCTCCGCTCCCCGGGGACCGATGCGCCAGCTGCCATCGCCCGTCGACAGGTCGTCGACCCCCGCCCGGTCGCGACGAAGGGGCGCCCGAAAGCGCGCATGGTCCATCCCCAGAGCACGGAGTTCGCGCTGGATCAGACGCTCGAGCCTCTTCGCGCCCTCCTCCCTCGCCTCCGAGAGCACGCGGGCGCCTCGCGCCGCCGCCGTGGCGCTGGCCGCCACCTCCCGCTCCGTCTCCTCCGCGATGGCCTCGTGGCGCTCCAGTCGGTCGAGGGCGGCCGCGATCTCTGCGCGGTACGCGGCTACCGTCGCCGCCGTCTCGCCGTACTTCCGCTTGATGCCGACGATGGCGTCGAGCCGCTCGTCGATCTGCTGCAGCCGGTCCGGGTCCATGACCGAGCGGTCCCTGAGCGCACGCACGCGCGCTACGGCATCCTCGACGTAGGCCTGGGCGCCGTCCAAAGCCTCCAGAGGCGTCGCCGCATCCGGATCGAACCGCGCAAGGTCGCGCAGCAGCGCGCCCACGCGCGCGAGCCGAGAGGTGACGGCCTGCCCGTCCTCGTGGAGCAAAGCCATGGCTTCCTGAAGTCCCGCGAAGATGCGCTCGGCGTTTTGCAGACGCCGACGCTCCGCACGCAGCTCGTCCTCCTCGCCCTCCCGGAGCTGCACGGCATCGATGTCCGACAGCTCCCAGCGGTAGCGCTCCTCCTTCCGAGCGCCCTCGCGCGCCTCGTCGCGCAGCTTCACGAGCGCGGTGCGCGCGGCATCCCAGCGCGTCCAGAGCTGGCCCAGCGCGTCTCTCGCGGCCTCGGCCTCGACGAAGCGATCGAGGACTTCGAGCTGGCGTGCCGGCTCCATGAGGCGCTGATGCTCGTGCTGGCCGTGAATCTCCACGAGGAGATCGCCCAGGCGCTCGAGCAAGCCGACGGTGGCCGCCGAGTCGTTGACAAACACGCGGTGCCGCCCGGACCGTGAAAGCTCGCGTTTGACGATCAGCTGGCCGTCGGGGGCGGGGTGGCCGGACTCTTCCAGCGCGGCGACGAGGGGGCTCGTCGATGGGATCTCGAACACCGCTTCTACCGACGCCGAGTCCGCGCCCGTCCGGATGAGATCGGGCTGGGCTCGGGCGCCGCGCACGAGGAGGAGGGCATCGATGACGATGGACTTGCCCGCTCCCGTCTCTCCCGTGAGTACGTTGAGCCCGGGGCCGAAAACGACCCGAGCTTCCTCGACCACGGCGAGGTTCCGGATGGCGAGCTCACGCAGCATGGCAGTCTCCATGCTAGATCGCGCGGGCGGGAGGCTTCAAACCGTATCGCAACCGTGACAGCGGCCGGTGAGTGGCGCCGTCACCCGCAACGCCCTACCGCTCCCCCCACTTGAGCTTGGTCCTGAGGACAGAGAAGAAGTGCTTCTGCGGGAAGCGGAGGAGCCGGATCCGTGCGGAGGCCTGATGGACGGCGACCACGTCCCCCTCCTTCAATGCGAAGCCGACCTGCCCGTCGAGGGTGACCATGACATCTTGATCCGATTGCAGGGTCACCTCGATGCGCTGATCCGCGGGGAGCACGATCGGCCGGTTGGTCAGGGTGTGGGAGCAGATCGGCGTCAGCACGACCGCCGGCATGGTCGGGAAGACGATGGGCCCGCCCGCGGAGAGTGAGTAGGCGGTGGACCCCGTGGGGGTGGAGATGATCAGCCCGTCGGCACGGTAGCCGGTGGCAAACTGCCCATCCACCGAGACGGCGAGATTGATGATCCGGCTCATGGCGGACTTGGTGATCACCACGTCGTTGAGGGCCACGTACTCCGAGAGCCTCTCGCCATGTCGCCAGACCTGGGCGGCGAGCATCACGCGCTCTTCGATGAAGAGGCCGCCGGCGAGGAGGGCCTCCAAGGCCGGGAAGAGCTCGTCCACCGTCAGCGCGGTGAGAAAGCCGAGTCCGCCCAGATTCACCCCGAGAATCGGGACGCCAAGATCGCCCACGAGCCGCGCCATGGAGAGGAGCGTGCCGTCTCCGCCCAGCACGAGCACGAGGTCGACCTGGGCAGGGAGATCCGGCTTGCGAACCGCGGTGGCCCGCGATTCGGGACATAGCTCGGCCGTCTCCTTCTCCAGGAATGGCTGCAGGCTGCGCTCCTCGCACCACGCGAGCAGCCGCTCCACGACGCCGCGGGCCTCGGCCCGGTCGGTCTTGGCGACGATGCCGATCCGCTTCATGCTGGCTCGGGCGACTCCGCGGCGCGGGTGATGAGGCTGTCCAAATCGGCGATGGTGCGCCCGGTGCGGGTCAGGTGGAGGAAGAATTCCCGATTGCCCTTCGGACCTTTCAGCGGCGAGGAAGTGACGCCACGCACGTGCCAGCCGTGGAGGACACAGAATCTGGCCACGCGCGAGATGACCGTCTTGTGATGGCTGGCGTCGCGCACCACGCCACCCTTGCCCACCAGCCCCTTGCCGATCTCGAACTGCGGCTTGATGAGCACCACCACCTCGCCTTCGGAGGTGAGGACGTTGAAGACGGAGGGGATGATCTTCTCAACCGAGATGAAGGACACGTCCACGGTGGCAAGGTGCGGAGCATCCGGAAAGGCGTCGGAGGAGAGCTGCCGGGCGTTGGTCTTTTCCATGACCACCACTCGCCCATCCGCACGCAGGGAGGCGTCGAGCTGGCCCTGCCCCACGTCTACCGCATACACGCGCGTGGCGCCCGCCTCGAGCAGGCACTGGGTGAAGCCTCCGGTGGAGGCGCCCACGTCGAGGCACACGCGTTGCTTGGGGGAGACCGCGAACGCCTCCAGCGCGTGCGAGAGCTTGTCGCCGCCCCGGCTGACGAACTTCTGCTTCGCCGTGAGCCGAAGCTCGGCGCCGGGCGCCACGAGCGTCCCCGGCTTGTCCACGCGCTTGCCGTCCACGGTGACGGCGCCGGCCAAGAGGAGGCGGGCCGCCTTCTCGCGGCTCTCGCACAGCCCTCGCGCCACGAGGGCCACGTCGATGCGCTCCTTGACCTTTGCCTGCCCGGCGGGCGCCCGGCCCTTCACCTCACGCGCCGCCGCGGGACTCGGCCTCTTCATGGTCGCCTTCTTCACGCAATCTCCTTTCTCCAGCCCGTGATGCGGTCACGAAAGTCCTGGGCGAGCCCCTGTGCTCGGTCCCGCTCTCCTGCCTCCGCGATGACGTGGAAGATGGGGCGATCGGCATCGGGGATCGCCGCCACCCAGTCCTCGCCCATTTTCACCCGCACACCTTCGATCAGCTCGACGTCGCCGCCCTTGGTCGCCTCGATGAGTCGGCGCATCACCGCACCCTTGCGCTCGTCGGGGCACGGTACCTCGAGCCGCGCCACGTGGCTCTCGGGCACCGCGCGTGTGAGTTGATGAAGCCTGGCGTCGAGCCGCGCCATCATCTCGAGGATCCGCACCACCGCCGACATGCCGTCGAAGGCGGGGTGGAAGCTCGGGAAGATGAGCCCACCCACCTCCTCGCCGACCAGCGCGACGTCGGACGCGAGCGCCGCCTCGGTGAGAGCGCGGGCGGTGCCGCGCGACCGGGTGACCTGGAAACCATGCTCGGCCGCCATGCGCTCGACGGCGCGGGAGGCGGTGACGGGCACCACGATGCGACCGGGGGGGCGCGTCCGCATCACGAGCAGAGCGACGAGGGCGAGGGTGAGGTCGCCGGAGAGCACCTCCCCTTTTTCGTCCACGAGGAACACCTTTTCGCCGCCCGTGTCGAGCAGCACGCCCAGATCGGCCCCCAGAGTCCGCACGATGTTCGAGAGCTGCTGGAGGGACCGTTGGAACTCTTCCGAGGTTTTCGAGATGCGCGTCTCGTCCAGGTACGCGTTGAGGGCGATCACCTCAACGCCGAGCGCGCCAAGCACCGAGGGGAAGATCGACGAGGCGGAGCCGAAGGCGTAGTCGAGGACCATCCGCAGGCCGCCGCGCCGAATGACCTCGCGATCGACGGATCCGAGGAGGCCGTCGCGGTAGCGATCGGTGCCGGCGTGAGGGAAGGACAAGGTGCCGATGCCATCCATGGGAGCGCGCTCGAAGTCTTCCATGAAGAAGAGCCGCTCCATGGCCTTCTCCCGGTCCGGCGCCACCTCGAGCCCCCGCGAGTCGAGAAACTTGATATCGAGGATTTGAGGGTCGTAGGGGGACTTCCGCACATGAGTGCCTCCGGCCAGTCCCAGCGCCGAGATCTGATAGCGGACCACTGGAATGGGCGCCACTCCGAGATCCTGCACGTCGACGCCAACGGAGAGCAGGCCGGACATCAGCGCGCGATTGATCATGCGGGATGCCTTGTGGTGATCGCGGCTTGTGATCATGACCCGTCGGCGGCCAACGATGGCTCCGCAGGCCGCGCCGAGCTTGGCCGCGAACTCTGGGGAGACTTCGATGTTGGCGAGACCGGAGACGCCGTACCGACCGAAGAGCGAACGGCTCCACCGCTCGCCCCAGACCAGGCTCATGGCAAGGGTGGCGCCGTCCTCGACCTCCTTGTAGGGCCAGACCTTGACGTTGGCCTTGACGACGCTGGCCTCGCCGATCCGACAAAAGTCGGCGATGACCACCCCTTCAAACAGGAAGGCGTTGGCCCCGACCATGGTCTTGCGGCCGATGACGGTCTCTTTCACGACGGCGCCGGGACCGATCTCGACGCCGTCCCATATCACGCTGCCCTCCACGTCGGCACCCGCCTGGATGATGGAATCCGGCCCTATGACCGAGTTGGCCACACGGGCGCCTGGTGCGATCAGGGCTCCCCGACCGACGATCACCGAGCCGGCCAGGCGCGACGAATAGTCCACCCGGGCCCCCGCGTCCAGCCACACCGTATGGCCGTTGCCCGAGTGGCGCTCGCCGGGTATGTCGACTCCCACCCGGCCCTGGAGGAGATCCAGGTGAGCTGTGCGGTACTCAGCGAGATCGCCCACGTCGCGCCAGTAGCCCTTGGCCACGTGACCCCAGAGTGATCGGCCGGAGGCGAGAAGCGCCGGGAAGAGTTCCTTGCCGAAGTCGTACGGGCGTCCGCCTGGGATGGCTCGGAACACGGAGGCTTCGAGCAGGTAGATGCCCGTGTTGATGGTGTCGCTGAACACCTCGCCCCAAGCGGGCTTCTCGAGAAAGCGGAGGACGCGGCCTTCCTCGTCGGTGATCACGATGCCGTATGCGAGAGGCTGCTCCACTCGGGTGAGCACCATCGTCGCTTCCGCGTCCTTCGACCGGTGGAAGGCTACCGCCTCGGCGAGGTCGAAGTCGGTCAGAACATCGGCAGAGACCACCAGCACCGACTCGTCGCTCTCTCCCAGGGCGAACTTGACTGCCCCCGCCGTCCCGAGATCGGCAGTGGGGGTGACATAGGTCATGTTCACGCCCCAGGCGCTGCCGCCTCCGAAGTGGCCGGTGATCGTGTCGGGAAGGAAGTAGAGCAGAACGGCCAGATCGGTGAAGCCATGGCGCTTCAGGAGCCGTACGATGTGCTCCATGATGGGCACGTTGCCCACGGGCACGAGGGGCTTCGGCAAGTGTGCGGTCAGGGGCCTGAGGCGGGTCCCAAACCCTCCGGCCATGACGACGGCTTTCATATCCCGCTCTCCGAGGTCACAGACTGGGGCGCCCAGAACTCATCGAGCATACCGAAGTATAGCGGAAAGAATCGCGAGGCGGAACTTACCGGAAGCGTTGGTGGCTTTCCGCGGCCGGCTTGCGAGGCCGGAGCAGAAGGACGAGTGCCATTCCGGCCAGGAAGCCTCCCAGATGGGCAAACCACGCGACCTCCCCGCCATTGGTCCTAGCCGTCCATGTCACCAGACCGCTCACGAACTGGATGAGGAACCAAAACCCCAAAACGAGGACGGCCGGGATCCGGATCAGGCGTACGAAGAAGCCCACGATGACGAGGGTGAGAACATTGGCTCTGGGGAAAAGAAGGAGATAGGCGCCGAGAACTCCCGACACCGCCCCGCTTGCTCCGATCATGGGAACCGACGAGCTTGCACTGAGCGCCACCTGTGCCACGGCCGCGATCACGCCGGAGACCAGGAAGAAGACCAGGAACCGGCCATGTCCCAGCGTATCTTCGACGTTGTCGCCGAAGATCCACAGGTAGAGCATGTTCCCACCGAGGTGTAGGAGGCCGCCGTGGAGGAACATTGAGGTCACGATGGTCAGGGCAGGTGGGAGGACTGAGAGAGCGGCGTCACACGCTCCGGAGAGCCGGCAGGGTACGAGCCCGAACTCGAGTATAAGGTCGTGGGTTGCGCGGGCCCCTTCGGTTGAAGCCGAGCCCTGGAGCGCCAGCTGATACAGAAAGAGGAGTACGTTCAAGACAATGAGACCGATTGTGACGAATGGAGTGGTCAGGCTCTGGACGTCGT
>Ga0306920_100002249_pt1 | contig 24365 bp, 18 predicted proteins | sample flu12Cox44000170_FD_204666 | JGI IMG/M metagenome (GOLD analysis project Ga0306920, IMG submission 204666) | Lab enrichment of tropical soil microbial communities from Luquillo Experimental Forest, Puerto Rico - flux4day.12C.oxic.44.000.170 (v2)... | ecosystem: Environmental > Terrestrial >...
CCGTGCACCGCATGGGGCGCGGTCTCATCATCGGTGAGCCGCAGGGTCGGGATTCGGCACGCGTGCAGCAGCTTGCGGCGCTCTTCCACCGCGCCGGCTTCGAGGTACGCACCTCCGCGCGGATCCGCTACGACATCTGGTACAAGCTCTGGGGCAACATGACCATGAACCCGGTCTCCGCGCTCACCGGCGCGACGCTCGACCGCGTGCTCGACGATGAGTTGGTGCGTGCCTTCTGCTCCGCGGCGATGCGCGAGGCAGCAGCGGTCGGCGCGCGAATCGGCTGCGACGTGCACGAGTCCCCCGAGGATCGGCACGCGGTGACGCGCAAGCTCGGTGCCGCGCGGACCTCGATGCTGCAGGATGTCGAGGCGCTGCGCCCGCTCGAGCTCGATGCGCTGGTCGGCGCAGTCCGCGAAATCGGTGCGCGGGTGGGAGTGGCCACTCCGACCATCGACGCCCTGTTCGGCCTCACTCGACTGTTCGGGCGCGTGCGCGGACTGTATCCGACGGTCTAGGCGCTCCTTCAGCTGGCGCGCGCCGCGTCCTCGCGGATCGTGCGTCCGCTCGTCCACAGGTGCCAGGCCGCCCAGAAGCCCGTCGGCGCGAGCAGCAGCAACGCCCAGCGGAGTGATTCCGTGCCGGCGCCGAAGGCGGAGGCGAACCAGTCGCTCAACCAGCCGATGAGCTGCGGCGCCAGAAGCAGATTGGCAACGTTGGCGAGGAACAGCAGGATCGCACACGTGGTCGCGCGCATCTGCGCCGGAACCACGTTCTGGAGCAGGCCGAGGATCGGCCCGATGTAGAAATACACGGCGGGCACGAAGACCCACAGCAGGAGCACCGCTGCTCGTTCCGATACCACCCAGTAGAGCAGGAGCGATGGCACAGTGGTGAGTGCGGTGGCCCAGCCGAGGAGCCGCGTCACGTAACGAGGATCGGCGGCGGCGCGTTGCGCCATGAGCCATCCGGCGAGAAGCGTACTGGCGGTGCCGGCAATGAGGTGCATAGGCCCCAGGAGTTGCCCCGCCTGCCCAACACTCAGGTGATGCGAGCGCTGGAGGAAGGCGGGCGTCCACCACATGAGTCCCCAACTCCAGAAGGTCGCCACGGAGCCACCGACGAGCAGGTGTACGGCGGAGCGTTGTGCGGCAATGAAGCGCAGCGTATCGGGGAACGTGCTACGGGCGGCCGGTGTTGCATCGCCATCGAGCTGGCCACGCCGCGGCTCTCGCACCGTGAGCCACACGATCAGCGCCATCACCACGCCGGGAATGCCGAGCACGAGGAACGCCGCGCGCCAGCCACCGCGCTCGGCGGCCGTGCCGGCCACCGAGGAGCCAAGCCACGCGCCGAGACACGCGCCCAGAGCGAAGACCGTAAGTGCCATCGGCCGGCGAGCCGGGGGGAACTTGTCGGCGAGGATCGAGGTGGAGGGCGGTGTACCGCCGGCCTCACCGATCCCGACGCCAAAGCGCGCCAGCATGAGCTGCATGAGGTTCTGAGCCAGCCCGCACAACGCCGTCATCGCCGACCACGCCGCGAGGGACACCGCGAGGATGTTGCGGCGGTTGGCGCGGTCCGCGAGCGCGGCGACCGGGATGCCTACTGTCACGTAGAACACCGCGAGCGCACCGCCGGTGAGGAAGGCGATGCCCGCGTCGCTCAGGTGCAGCTCCGCGCGGATCGGCTCAATCAGCGTGGAGATCGAGAAGCGGTCGGCGATGTTGAGCGCATAGACGACGGTCAGTATGCCGAGCACGTACCAGCGGTCGGGCGGCGCCGCAGCAGCCGGCAAGGTGGTACGGAGAGGCGTCGCAACCGTCCGCGCCGCACTCATCGTGGGCCGCGGGGGACTCGTGCGCAGCGATTCGCGGACATCTGACCCAGGTGTATGGCGCTCGGACGCCTAACGATGAGGATCATAGCAACCACGGCACGTACCGTGCATGGCGAGCGGCGCGCCGCCGCCGTCGGACGGGGCACGGCCTAGCCGACCGCCACCCCCCACGGAGCGTCGACCGGGTCAGCGGCTCGCCGTGATAATGAGGGCCTCGGTCTTCGTCTGATGGTAGCGCGACAGCGTCGGCGAATGGATGTCGTCGACGGCGTGGTCAATCGCGTCCCGGACGCAGGAACGCGAGGCAGCGAGCAACGTCAAGTCGCGCTCGCTCAGCGGTTGGCAAACTTCCCGCGCCGCCACGCGGATACGCTGGTAGAGCACCGCGACACCGGCTGGGCGGCTCAGATCGAGATCGGCGAAGCGGACGGTACGCTGGGTTGACTCATCGGGGCTGCCGGCGTTGGCGATGGTGCAAATCGAGGCCATTGCGACCGCCAGGAGTGCGCGACGGACTGCGGACTTCATGATCGTATCTCCAGATTGGGTTGGGTTGTGCGCGGAGATACGCTATTCCGCCCGCTACGCACGCAAACCGGGAGCTCTGCCTATCTTTTTGTGGGTACCACCCCAGATCACGGCAACTCCGTTCCCGTGTTGGGCCTCAAGGGCTCCAGGTCCACTCGTGCGGGCTCGCGCGGCAGCCCCCACCGCCAGCGCCGGTCCACGCGCGCCCGTGCACCGCGCGGCCGCTCGCCGCCCCGGTCGCCTCGCCACCGCGCAGCGCTCGTACGCCGTTCACCCACACCTCATCGACACCGGTCGCGAGCTGATGCGGGCGCTCGTAGGTCGCGTGATCCTGAATGGTCGCGGGATCGAACACCACGACGTCGGCGAAGTATCCGCTCTTTAGCTGTCCGCGGTCCGGCAGCGACAGTGTGGCGGCGGGGAGCGTGGCCAGCTTGTGGATCGCCTGCGGGAGGCTCAGCGCCTTCTCCTCGCGGACATACTTGGCCAGCACGCGCGCGAAGTTGCCATACGCGCGCGGATGCGGGTTCGACTTGAGGAACACGCCCTCGGGCGCCGGGGCCTGTTCGTCGGAATCGAAGCTCACCCAGGGGAGCGCCGCTTCGCGCCGGATGTTGTCCTCCGACATGAGGAAGTAGGCGACCCCGACCCGTGAGCCGTCCTCGATCACCAGATCGATTGCGGCGTCCTCCGGTGACACGCCGCGCTGGCGCGCCACCTCGGCGAGTGTCTTGCCGGTGAGCGGTTTGAGCTGTGGATTCTTGAAGGCGAGGAGCAGCGTGCCGTCTGCGCCGGCTGCGCCGTAGAGATTCTCCCAGGCGGGTGTCGGGTCGCGCATGTCGGCGATGACGCGTGTACGCACCTTGGGATCCCGCAGCCGTCCGATCCAGGCCTCGAGCCCGCCATCCTGCACCCAGGGCGGCATCGCGGCATCGAGTCCGGTTGCGCCGGCGGTGTATACATACATATCCGCCGTGATGCGCGTTCCGCCTGCGCGTGCCTTCTCGACTGCCGCGATCAGCGCGTCGAGCTTTTCCCAGTTGCGCCGGCCGGCCACTTTGAGGTGATAGATCTCGGCCGGGCCGCCGGACGCACCGGCGATGTCGACGGTTTCCTGCACGGCCTCCAGCAGTCGGTCGCCCTCACTGCGCATGTGCGCGCTGTAGATCCCACCGCAGCGAGCCGACTCGGTCGCCAGCGCAATCAGCTCCGGGGTCCGGGCGTATTCGTTCGGGCTGTAGATGAGCGCGGTGGTCACACCGACGGCGCCCTGCTCCATGGCCTGGCGCACCAGCGTGCGCATCTGCGTGAGCTGCTCGGCGGTTGGCTGCACGTCGCGCTCGCCGAGCACGTAGGTGCGCACGGTGCCGGCACCGACGTAGGAAGCGACGTTCGGTGCAATGCCGCGCTGCTCGAGCCGATGCAGGTACTCCCCGAGCGTCGTCCAGTCGATCGTGTAGTGAATGTCTCCCTGGCGCTGCACATCGAGCTCCTTCATCTGCGGCGTGAGCGGGCCCATCGAGTCCTCGCCGAGCACCTCGAGCGTTACCCCCTGGCGCAGGTCGCTCAATGCCCGGCCGTCGACGAGAAGCGACGCTTCCGGGTGAGCGAGCATGTTGATGAACCCGGGTGCGACGGCCTTGCCGCGCGCATCCACGCGTTCGCGCGCGGGATGCGGAGCATGCGGGCCGACGTAGGCAATGCGATCGCCCTGGATCGCCACGTCACCGACGAAGGGCGGGCCGCCGCTGCCATCATAGACGGTGCCCCCGGAGATCAGCACGTCGTAGCGGATTGCGTCGGTCGGCGCGGCGAGAGTCGTGGACACGGCGAGTCCGCACGCGAGCAGAACCCACCCGCGCCGGGCGTTGCTGGCCATCATCATGATCTCCCTCCCCCCTGGGCGCAGGACTCTGCGCTGGCGCGCCATTCTACGCGGCTCCAGGTAGGAGACTGCGCACCGTTTGCGGCGCACTCGCGATACGCTAGCGGCCGCGCGATCGACAGCCGGTCGCGGCCGGCTGCAGAGCGAGGTGTGTCGTGAGGACTCGACGCGAGCTGCTGAAGATCGGTGCGTTGCTCGGCGTTCCGCGCTCGCTGCGCGTGCTCGCGGACGAGCCGCAGCCGAGGACACTACTGATTCTTGGCGGGACGGGTTTCATCGGTCCGCACCTGACGCAGGAAGCCCAGCGCCGCGGCTGGCGAGTGACGCATTTCAACCGCGGCAAGACGGCCGCTGATGGTGTCGCAGGTGTCGAGACGCTCCGGGGTGATCGCCAGGGGCAGCTCGATGCCCTGCGCGGCCGCAGTTGGGACGCCGTCGTCGATGACACCGGCTACATTCCAAAATACGTGAAGATGTCCGCGGAACTGCTCGCACCGAAGGTCGGCTACTGCCTGTTCATCTCGAGCATCTCGGTGTATGCGGGGTTCGCCAAGCCCAACGACGAGCAGTCACCCACCGGAACGCTCACCGACCCGCAGATCGAGGAGGTCACCGACACGACCTACGGCCCGATGAAGGCCCTCTGCGAGCAATACTCGCGCGAAGCCTTCCAGGAGCACATCGCGATCGTCCGCCCGGGCTACATCGTCGGGCCGCTGGATCGAACGGATCGCTTCACCTACTGGCCGGTGCGCGCCAACCGCGGCGGCGAGATGCTCGCCCCCGGCACGCCGCATGACCCGATACAGGTCATCGACGTGCGCGACCTGACGCGCTGGATGATGGATCTCGTGCAATCGCGCACCAACGGCTGTTTCAACGCCGACTCGCCTCCCCGCGCCTTCACGATGGGCGCACTGCTCGAGGCGAGTCGGCACGCCTCGCCCACCGCCGCCGTCAAGGTGACCTGGGTTCCCGAAGATTTCCTCGCCGCGCACTGGAAGCCCGAGGAGCTGGACCTGCCGCCGTGGGCACCCCTCAAGGGCGACTCGGCGGCGGCATCCCTGACCTCGGTGAAAGCGGCGCTCGCCAACGGCTTGCGATCGCGCCCGCTCGAGGAGACCGTGCGTGACACCCTCGCCTGGTTCCAGATGTTACCGGCCGAGCGGCAGGCGAAGCTGCGGGCGGGACTCGATCCGACCAGAGAAGCGCAGACGCTCAGGGACTGGCACGCTGAGGCAACCGTGCGTGAGCGCCGCGCGTCAAAAGTCGGCCGATAGATAGCCCAGCAGCATGTGCAGCGGCGGATAGGTCACGAGGCCGCCGCTCGTGTCGGCGACGCTCCAGACCTTCTGGTTGGTCACGTTCTGGACCTGGATGCGGAGCATCGCGACACGCCCTGCCACGCTGAAGCGGTAGCGTGCGCCGACGTTGAGGAAAGTCTGCGCCGGATTGTAGGCGCCATTGTCCAACCGCACGGGGACCGCGCCGAAGTGCATCGCCGTGACATCGAGCGACCAACGCGGCCGGGCGGGGAAACGGTAGTCGAGCGCGAGTTCCAGGACGTCGTGCGGCTGACTCACCGGGGCGGATCCGACTCCCTCGACTCCGCTCGCGACCGCAACCTCGGGCGACATCAGTACGGCGCCCGCAACCAGCGTCAGCCCCGGGGCCGGCTCGGCGTTCAGTGACAGCTCGACGCCGCGATGGGTTTCAGTCCCGAGCCAGGAGTATGTGCCGTCGCTCCCGACGTTGTAATACGGTTTGTACACTGAGAACAGTCCGGCGACGACCGTAGTCGCGCCGAGCGTGTAGCGCACACCGACTTCCTCCTGACCAGTGCGGCCCGCCGGCAGCAGCTCGCCGCGGTTCGTGGCACTCGCAGGCGCGAGCCCCGAGTCCTCGAGGCCGCGGGTCAGTGCCGCGTACGCACTCAGATGCGCGGTGATCGGCACTCCGGCAGAAGCGTAGTAGAGCACTGGGTTCTCATGCTCGGTCACCGGCGCAGACGCCGGCTGCGTCACCGTGCGCTCGTAGCGAACGGGCTCGAGACCTGCCGCGAAGTCGAGGACCCCGCGCCAGTGGAGCGCGTACGCTAGGCCGGCCGTCCACTGACGCGTGTGGTCGTGGGTCGGCGGCCCGTAGGTGAACGCGGGCTCGGGCACATCGGGCCGAGTCCCGAGGAGAACCGTGCCGAGATCGACCTCACTGTCGCTGCCATAGCGCGCCGTCACATCCCGCGCGCGCAGCGTGAAGATCAGCTCGTGCTGCCGCGGACCGGCGTTCGTCAGGTGTGTCGCCCTCAGCTCTCCGGAGGTTGAGCCTGAGAATTGATCGGCGTAGGAAACGTACTGATGCTGAGCGATGCCAGCGGCGTTCGGGTCGAGCAGGAGGTCCGAGCCCGCATTCGGCTGGTCGTAGACCGATCTGAAAAGACCTCCGCGCAACGTCCAATGTCCCGGCGCATCGAGCCGGAAGAGGCCCCCGTAGTCGGTCATCACGACCGTCCCCCGCGCCCAGGTGGGTGCCGTGCCCTTCGCGTCCACCGGCGCAGGGAGCGGGGCCGTGGTGAGATACACCGTCGACCACACCGACTGCTGCGTCTCGGTCGTGCGTCCATAGAACACGGTGCCGCCCGAACCGCCCCCAGCCTGGCACGACGCGATCACGCCGACGTCGGTCGTGAATTGAGTGACCTCCGGCAAGAATTCATCCCAGCGGCGCGTGATGCCTCCACCGACGCCGCAGTGATCGCCAGCCAGGGGAGCGTGGGCGTCGAGATCGAAACCGCTGGTGCCGTAGGGCCCGACGTAGATCGTGGGACTGACCCCCGCCGCACCCAGCGGACTGCGCAGGCTGAAATCGACGATGCCGGTGGGGGACGGAAACGGGAATCCGGCGGCGGCCGGACCCACGCGGATCCGCGTGTTCTGCACGAGCCGGGCCGGCAGCGGCCCGTACGGAATGGTCTGGCCGAGGATATCGGCGTACAGCCCCTCGATGCGGCCGTTACCGGCTGTGAGCGGATCGAAGCCGCGCACCTGGCTGGGGCCATAGACCCCAAGCGCCTCGACCCCGATGGCGACGCCGAAGGCATCGGCGGATCCCGTCACTACGTTCGATTCCGTGCTCTGAGCCGATGCTCCGCGCGCGAGGACGACGAGGACCAGGAACCATCCGCAGGAGGCAGATCGTGCCGTCTGGACCCATCGGACTCGGCTCATTGGATCGGAGCGATTCTTGTCCCCACAGTGTCGGAGCCCACCCTAGCGTGTTCTGACCATGCTTTTCCAGCATGAGGCAAGAAAATCTCGTGCAGTGATGAAGAGAAGTATCTTGAGTCACGCCGCTGCACGGGTATGGTGCCGCGCGAGATCAAAGCGACATGGAGAGACGCGTGGAGCTCATCGTGCAGCACCCCGATCGCCGACATTATCTGCTGGCCTCGGATTTCGATCAGACCCTCAGCTTCAACGACTCGGGGCTCGTGCTGAGCGAGCTGCTCGGGGTGCACGGTTACGGGGAGCGCGTCGCGGGACTGGCGCGCAGCAACCTCATCCAACAGGGCGGAGAGCTGGCGTACCTGATCCGACACGATCCGGAGTTCCGCGGGGTGCGACCGGAGCACCTCCTCGAGGCGGGCCGGCGCGTGCGGCTCAAGGACGCCATCCCGGCGCTGGTGCGGTTCCTCGAGCAGGGTCTTCCGAGCTGCCGTTTCTCGTTCTTTGTCATCTCGGCGGCTCCGCGAGAAATCGTGGTCTCGGCCCTCAGCGACATCCTGTCACCCGACCGTATCTATGGAACGGAGCTCGACTTCGACCCGCGTTCAGGAGAGGTGCGGGCCATCAAGCGAGTGCCCGCGGGCTACGGCAAGGTGGCGGTGCTCGAAGAGCTCGGCAGGCAACTGTCCGTGGCTGCCGATCGCGTCATCTATGTGGGCGATGGCAGCTCCGATGTCCACGTCATGCTCCACGTCAACAACCACGACGGGTTTACCATCGCCGTCTCGGAGAACAGGCAGCTCGCGCGCATCGCGCGCGCCACGGTTCTGAGTGACAACGCCTTCAGCGTCATGGTGCCGGTGCTGGATCAGATCCTCGACTGGCGCACCAGCGCCATCCGGGAGCTGCTCGAGCGCAACGGGTTGACGCTCGAGGCCTGGGACAAAGCGCGGACCGACCGCGTGCAGATCGGCGACGGGCGGGTATCGATGCCGGCAACGTAGACTCAGCCGCAGCTCGGCCGGTGCTCACCGTCCAGGTGGCGGATTTCGCTCGCGACTGCCGGAGCCGCTCCGTTATGATGAGCCCATGGCGCGTTCCTTTCCTGGTGGGTCACCGGGCCGCGTGCGTTACAACAACATGAAATCGCGCTTGGCGGTCGGCGCACCGGGTGCCACGAGGAATGCATCCGGCGGTGGTTGGCTGCAGTCGGCCGTTTTTGCCCTGGACCGCCGTATCCGCGACAAGCTCGGGGTATACGAGTACACGGTTCATCCGGAGTGCCTGTTCCGTCTCCAGCTGGTGCACGTCGAGGACCCGCTGGTGTTGGCCGATGGCACCGCAGTTGCACCGGGAAGCCGAGCGCTGGCCCTGCATCTGTGGAATGAACGGATCCCCGTCATGGGCCCCCTCGGGCCGACGCTCGCCTGGGCGCGCAGAATCGATCGTGCGATTCATGCCTCGCTGCACGAGCTCGCGTGCTATCTCGCCGCGCAGCCTTCCCTCAGGGATATCGCTGCGATCTGCGGCGACATGCCGGTGAGGAGCGCCGTCCAGGCCAAACAGCTCGCACGGATCATGGCGCGCTACGGCTTCGAAGCCGCGGTCGGTACCGCCGACCGGCGCAGCCTCATTCACCGGTTTGGCGATGCCGTGCTGGTGGCGATGCTGGTGTGGGCCACGAACCCCTGCGCGGTACGCAGCGCGTTGCTGCGTTGCTGCAACATCCGTTTGCTCGTGTCGCGTGCCGCTCTGGAACGGCGCTACACCGCGTCGCTGCGCGCTGCCAACCGGGCCTGAACCGCACCTGCTGGCTCCACCCGACCCGCCAGGACCCGCGCTGCACTCGAATTCTTCCGCCCTGCGCAGGTACCATTCCATTGGCGAAGAATAAGCCTGAGGTAGCGAGTGAGAAACGGCCGGGTCCTTCAATGGCTCCTCTGTGTCTTCACGTTACTTGGCACTTACAAAGCCCCGGCCGCGGAGGCACCGGCTGATGGTGCGATCAGTGGTCCGCTGGCCGTGGTCACGGTCACGGCCACCCGGATTCCCGAGCCGATCGATCAGATCCCCGCAACCCTTTCGGTCGTCTCGGGCGACGAGCTGCGGGCGCGTGACGCCCGGGACATGGCTTCAGCCCTGAGCCTGGTGAGCGGTGTCGAAGCGCCCGCCGGTGGCGACGCCGGTCCCTCGAGCGCGGTGCCCGCTTTCTGGGGATTACATGAGTTCGATGCGTTTCTACTCGTCGTGGACGAGGTCCCGTGGGGCGGCGCCTTTAATCCCGCGATAACGACCCTGAATCTCAACAACGTCGAGCGCATCGAGGTGCTCAAGGGCGCCGCACCCGTGATGTACGGTGCGACCTCCTTCGTCGGGGTTGTTCACGTTCTGCACTATCCGCCTGGACAAGCGTCGAATACCGCCGATGTGGCGTTCGGCAGCTACGGGTCGGTGCGCGGTTCGGCCGCCTTTGCGCTCCCGGGGTCGGATGATTATCGCCACTCTTTTGCGGCCGATGGGCAAAGCATTGGATTCGCCGATAAACGGGAGAGCGCATCCGACGGACGCCTCCTCTATCGCGGCGCGCTAAATCTGGGTCCAGGTGAGCTGCGCATCGACGCGAACGTGAGCATCGTGCGCGATGTGCCCCCGAGCCCGGTCATCCGCGAAGGTACGGCACTCACGACGCTTACCCCGCTCGATGCCAATTTCAACCCTGCGGACGCTGCGATCAATGAAGACAGGTATCAGCTCGCCCTCGGCTACTCATTGCCGACGGCCTGGGGAACCTGGGACACACTGGCCTCCTTGTCCCGCTCTCACGTCGATGACATCCGCGCTTTTTTGCATCCGGACCTGAGCGGCACCGCCGACACGCAGAATCAGAATCGCCTCATCCTCGACGATTATTTCGACACGCATCTGGGCAGTCACATCGGCCGCGCGAAGTTGCTCGTCGGAGCGGACCTGCTCTACGGTTACGGGGAGCAGACGACACTGAACGGCAATAGCGCTTACACGGTACCGCTCGACGGTTCGGTCGTGCCCCCACCGACCACTCAGTTGCCGGTCAACGAGCACGGCCACGTCAGCGACAAGCGGCTGTTCGCGGGGCAGTACGTACAGCTCGACTGGAAGCCCGCCACGCGCTGGGATCTGACCGCGGGAATACGTCTCAACGAGACCTACGAGAGCAAGACCTCCAGTGACCTTACACTGCCGCCCTTTACGCCGACGCAGGAGTATGACGCGCAGACCGCCAGCCGGAACGAGGTCCGCCCGACCGAGACCCTCGGCGCCAGCTACCGGCTGTGGGCCGATGACGGCAATGAGGCGGTGCTGTATGCCGACTATCGCAATGCTTTCAAACCGGCAGCGCTCGACTTCGGTCCGGATTATCAACCAGCGGTGCTGCTGCCGGAGACGGCCAAAATGTACGAGGCAGGACTGCGGGGCGCGGCCGTGCATGGCCGGCTCAGCTACCAAGCGGAGGTCTTTCGCCTCGACTTCAGCAATCTGGTGGTTCCTACGGAATCCGGCTTCCTGACCAATGCCGCTTCAGAGGAGCTGAAGGGTGGCGAGTTCGAAGCCCGCTTCAACATCACCGGTGATCTCGTGCTCGCGGCGAACTACGCGTATCACGACGCGCGCTTCACGCAATACCTGTTCTTCGACGCCGCCGCGAACACGTATGTCGACGTTGCGGGGAAGCAGTTGCCACTGTCGCCTCGTCATCTGGCGGCGGCGGGGATCCTTTACACGCCGCAGCAGGGCTTCAACTCAACCCTCGTCATGACCTACGTCGGTCGACGCTACCTCGATGAGGCGAATGTGGCGCCGGTCGGTGGCTACACGAAACTCGATGCGACACTCGGTTATGCAATCGGCCATTACCAGCTCTCCCTCGAAGGGACCAATCTGACCGAGCGGCGGCCCCCGGTGAGCGCCAGTGAATTCGGCAGCGAGTCGTTCTATCTGCTCAATGGGCGCTCGCTGTGGGTGCGGTTCGCTTACCGCAAGCGCTGAAGGACCGCGCGGACCGCGCTGACGATGCCGCGGTTCGATTTCCGCAGCCGCAGCGCGCTCGTCAACTCGATCTGCACGCCGGCGCCGCGCCGGCCACGGTTGCATATGTTGCGCGGATGGACCGCGTGATATGGATGGCCGACCAGATGCGACTCGATGCCGACGGCCGCGATGGCGTCTGCAATCATTTTCTTCAAGCCGAGGTCCAATCCCCCGAGCAAAGCGCGCGGCGTACTCCCGCGGCATCCATGGATGGTGACGACGTGGTCGCAGGCCGATAACAGCGCGAGGCAGCGCGGCTCATCAAAGCAGTGGCTCGTCAGATGCAGTGCCGCGTAGTTGCCCGAGGGGCGAATGCCTTCGAAGAGGTAGAGATTGAACTCCGAGCCCGCGACGGCCCGGGCGATCTCGGAGGTCCCGGCTTCGATGGCTCCGCCGTGGGGCGCGAGGACCGCAACGGCAGACTCAGGCTGGCGCTGCACGCAGACGTTGAAGTCGGCGCCTTCCACCTGGGCCATGGCGAGATCGGCGTAGCATCGGTATCCGGCATCGTGGCGCCTCATGTGTCGCTTTAGCCCGCCTCGCGCGCGAAAGGTTTGCGCATTGGCGCGGGATTTTAGCTCGCGCGGCAGCCAACGGCCGACTCGACGGTGAGCGCGCCGCGCCGGATCAACTGCGCCGATGCGATGCCCGCGTTCGCGCCGCTTTCCTTGCCGCGGCGGATCTCGCTGCGTGCCCCTTTGTCCGTGCCGCGCGCCTGGCCGCTGCCGAGCGCTGTGAGCTGCTTCTTCGGTTCGCGGCGAGGCGGGCGTGCGCGGCGAGCGCACGCGGCGATGCCGATTCGCGCGACTCACGCTCGAGGGCACGGCTTACGGCCGCACGGCGCCTCGGGCTCGCGCCCCGGGTGGCCTTGCCGTGGCCACGTTCGTAGTCTCGCTCCGCCTTCCGGCGTGTGCGCGCCGAGGCCTTCTGTCGCGAGGGGGGCTTCAGATCGATCCCCGCGCGGCGTGCTTTCGAGAGACCGATCGCAATCGCTTGCTGCGGTGAGCGCGCGCCGTGCTTGCCCTCACGGATATGGTCGATCTCCTCGCGCACGAACTCCCCCGCTTGCGTTGACGGCGACTTTCCCTCGCGCTTGCCGCGCGCCGCGCGCTGCAATGCTTTTCGATCGGGCATACGACACCTCCGTCCGCCGGCGAGACTCGATGCTACGGCCGGATTTGCCGGCCCGGCTGTCGGCGCATTCTGATTCGATGCGCGCGGCCGCCAGCGCGGCGGCCTCAGTGGCGTGCGGCGGTGCGCCTCACGATCTCACTCAGTCCTGCACCAGCTGCCAATACACCTTGGCGCGCTGCTCATCGGGTGTGCGCAGGAATCTGCGTGACGGGCTTGGCGAGAAGCGTCGGCGCAGTCGTCTGCTTGCGCGGCCTGGCGCGCGGCAGCGTGTCGCGAACTCTGGACTTGCCGCAGACTGCGCGGATAGCCCTCATGTTGGCGTCCTTGCTTGACCTTGGCCTGGCGTGTGGCGCCGGCGGCGGCGACCGCCGCGAAATTACGATTATGCGCTATCGTGCGACGGCGAGAGATCGCGATTTCACCCGGCCGCCGCGGCGCGTTACCGTGATCGCGTGCGCCGGCGCGCAGCGTGTCAAGGAGTCAGGTCATGTCAGTCGCATCGCGAAACGGCACCGAAAGCGCCGCACCAGGCGCGACCATCCAGACCGTCAACCCGGCTACCGGCGAGAACGGCAAGGCCTATCGCGCGCATACACTCGATGAGGCGCGGCGGATCGCGGCCGCCTGTGCAACGGCGCAGAGGCTGTGGCGTAAGACTCCGATCGCCGAGCGCGGCAAGCTCATGTATGCGGCCGCCGGCGTCATGCGCGCCAACAAATCGCGCTACGCGGCGCTCATGACCTCCGAGATGGGCAAGACCATCACCGATGGCCTGTCGGAGATCGAAAAGTGCGCCGCGACGGCGGATTATTTCGCAGCTCACGCCGCCACGTTTCTCGCGACGCGCCCACAGGAGATGAGCGACGGTCACACCGGTGCGGGCCCGGTGCCCAAGGCGTTCGTCACCTTCAATCCACTCGGCGTCGTCCTCGCCGTGATGCCCTGGAACTTCCCGTTCTGGCAGGCGATGCGCTTCTGCGCACCGCATCTGATGGCGGGCAATGGCGGCGTGCTGAAGCACGCCTCGAACGTACCCGGCTGCGCACTCGCACTGGAAGAGATTTTCCGCGAAGCGGGCTTCCCGCAGGATCTTTTTCGCACCGTCCTGATCGGCTCGCAGCAGGTGAAGAGCTTGATCGAGGATCCGAGCATCGCCGCAGTCACACTGACCGGAAGCGTCAGTGCCGGCAAGGCGGTCGCGGCGGCGGCGGGCGCGGTGCTGAAGAAAACCGTGCTCGAGCTGGGAGGCTCGGACGGCTATATCGTGCTGGAGGATGCTGACCTTGCGCGTGCGGCGCAGGTCTGTGCGGCGGCGCGCATGATCAACGCCGGCCAGAGTTGCATTGCCGGCAAGCGTTTCGTGGTCATCGAGTCGCTGCGAGCGGCATTCGAAGGCGCGTTCGTCGAAGCCATGCGCGGCTATGTCTTCGGCGACCCGAACGAGCCTGCCACCCGGCTCGGCCCGCTGCAGAGTGTCAAGGCGCGCGATGAGCTTGCCGAGCAGGTCAAACGGAGCGTGGCGGGGGGTGCTCGGGCGCTGCTCGGTGGAGAAGTGCCCAAGCGACCCGGTGCCTGGTACCCGGCGACGGTGCTGACCAACGTCACCGCGGGGCAACCCGCGCATGACGAAGAACTGTTTGGTCCCGTGGCCGCCATCATCGGCGCCCGGGACGAAGCCGACGCGATCCGTATCGTGAACGACACGCGCTTTGGCCTCGGCAACGCCGTGCTGACGCGGGATCTTGCCCGCGGTGAGCGGATCGCGGCCAACGAACTCGATTCCGGGCTGGCCTTCGTCAACCAGAGCGTTCGATCGGACACCCGTCTGCCGTTCGGCGGGGTGAAGGAAAGCGGCTACGGGCGCGAGCTGTCCGAGTTCGGAATCTACGAGTTCTGCAACATCAAGACGGTCTTCGTGCAGGAGCTGTGAGACGAACGCGAGAGCGTGTCTGCGTCCGACCATCCGCAACGACACAACAGGATTATCCTGTCGCGCTCGAGCTCCCTGACGTGTGTTGGCGTAGGAGCTAGCAAACACGGTGTTGCGATGAAACCCTTCTCTTGCGGCTGTGGGCTCGCCCGGTAGGAGGCCTCCTACGCGACGTCGCTACCTTTGCCGCAGGATCTCCTGACTATCGCCGACGGTTGGCGGCGAACACGCGCATTACCGTGACCCTGCAGATTGGCTCGGTCAGGGGCTGGGGTGACGCGTACATCGCATGGATGCACCGGCTGGCATAGTCCGAAGCCGTTCATACCCAGCCGGTATGGACTCGCGGCGATCGCCGCCCTCGCCTTTCTGCTGGCATCGACCGCATTGCAGGCAAGACCGCCCGGCAACGCGCCGGGTGTGCCGAGCGATGCGGATCTCGAGTCGTGCGGTGCCGTGATCGGCAACATCGCGATCGACAACGAGAACATATTCAACCTCGATGACCCGAAGGACGACAAGGCGCTGTTCCGACTCGCGGACCACCTGCACTTCAAGACCCGCGCCAGCGTCATCGGTCACCAGCTGCTTTTCAAACCGGGCGACCCTTACTCGCGCCGTCTGCTGGATGAGTCCGAGCGCGTCCTGCGCCAGGAGGGTTACTTCTACGACGCCTGGATTCGCGCCGTGCGCTATCACGACGGCAAGGTCGATGTGGTGGTCACGACCAAAGACGTGTGGACACTGAACCCCGGATTCAACTTCGGGCGCAGCGGCGGCACCAACTCAACCGGCGTGAAGCTGGAAGATTCCAACATGCTCGGCAGCGGCGCGGACGTGACACTGTCGTACTCGTCCAACGTCGATCGCACGGCGACACAGCTCACGGTGAATGACCAGCACGCCTTCGGCACCTGGACGTCGGTGGCGGCCAACGTCGCCAATTTGAGCGATGGTTACCAACGCGAATTCACGGTCCAGCGGCCCTTCTATGCGCTCAACACGCGCTGGGCGGCCGGCGCCTACGCGATCCACGATCTGCAGACCGACTCGCTGTGGGATCGCGGGCAGATCATCGATCAATTCCAGGACATGCACCAGGGCGCGCAGGTCTACGTCGGGCTCTCGCAGGGGCTGCGGAATGGCTGGGTTCACCGTTGGAGTACCGGCATCACCTACGATGAGCATCGCTTCGCGCCGTTAGCCAACCTCGACAAGAACCCGCTCGCCACCGATCCGCACTTCGTGTACGTGATCCCGCAGGACCGGCGGTTTCTTTATCCCTGGGTGCAGTTCGATCTTATCCAGGACGATTATCTCAAGCTCTTCAACCACGACCAGATCGGACGCACGGAGGATTTCTACGTCGGCACCGCGGCCAGCGTGCGGATGGGCTTCGCGGCTTCATCCTTTGGATCGAGCAGCAGCGCGATTCTCTTCCAGAGCTCGGCCACACGGGGGTTTCGCCGCGGCCGATCGACCCTCCTCCTCTATGGCGACTTTTCCGGTCGTATCAGCGAGGGGAAGCTCTATAACGGTATCGCCAACGCTTCGATCCGCTACTACGTCGAGCAGAGCAAGAACTGGCTGTTCTTCACGACGTTCCTCGGTACCAAGGGATGGCGGCTGGACCTCGACAACCAGATCCTGCTCGGCGGCGACAACGGACTGCGGGGTTATCCGCTGCGCTACCAGAGTGGTACCGCGCGGGTGCTGTGGAGTGTGGAGCAGAGGTACTTCACCGACTGGTATCCGTTCCGGCTGTTCCGCGTCGGCGCCGCAGTGTTCTTCGACGCGGGACGCACATGGGGAACCGCGCCCCTTGGCCAGCCCAGTCTCGGGCTTCTCAAGGACGCGGGCTTCGGGCTGCGCTTCGGCAACGCTCGCTCGGGCCTCGGCAACGTCGTGCACGTCGACCTGGCGTTCCCCTTCGAGGCCACCGGCCGCACCAGCCACGTGCAGTTCCTGGTGCAGACCGAAGCACACTTCTGAGTGCTGGTTTGCGGATTTCGCTGGCCGACCCGGGGAGCCGCGGCCCTCGCGCCTGCGCAGATCCGCCGCGGCTAGATGGGAGGAACCTTTTCTATATTGCGCGCCTGCGCCAGCGGCCGGACGCCATTCACGACGAGGCGTTGAAAATGCTCGCTCGCGACATGGGCATCGACGGCTTCTGGATCGCGATAAACCTCCCACAACGCGAAGACGTTTGGGTTTTCGCGACCCCGACCGACATCGAACTGGACCACGCCCGGCTCCCTGCGAGACGCGTCGCGCAACTCCCGAAACAACGATTCGGCACGCTCCGCATCCTCGGGAGCGAAGGTAAAGTGAACGGAATTGATCAGCATGGCACGCACCCCAAAAAATTAACGACAGCAGAGACGCTGCTGCAAGGCTACTGCACCACGGTATCGGTCGACACGAGGGATTACCCATGCTCCTCAGGCACAAGTCCGAGCTCGCGTTGCAGCTGCACGCGCAGCAGGTACTTCTGAGTCTTGCCCGTGATCGTTTGCGGAAAGCCGTCCATGAAGCGCACGTAGCGCGGCACCTTGTAGTGTGCGATCTGCCCGCGGCAGAACTCGCGGATGTCCTCTTCGGTGGCCTGGACTCCGTCACGGAGCCGGATGCAGGCGCAGATTTCCTCCCCGTACCTGCGGTCCGGAACCCCAACGACGGCGATATCGAGGACCGCGGGGTGGCGATAAAGGAACTCCTCGATTTCCCGTGGGTAGATGTTCTCTCCACCACGGATGATCATGTCTTTGACGCGCCCGACAATATTGCAGTAGCCCTCCTCATCGAGGACCGCCAAATCACCGGTATGCATCCAGCCGGCCGCATCGATCGCCTCCGCCGTGCGCTCCGGTTGACCCCAGTAACCGCGCATCACGGAGTATCCGCGCGTCAGCAACTCGCCGGAGATCCCACGTGGCGTGGTGCGGCCCGAAGCGTCGACAATCTTCACCTGCACGTGCGGGTGCACCCGGCCAACGGTGGAGACACGACGTTCAATTGGATCATCCCAAGCGCTCTGGAAGCTGACCGGGCTGGTCTCGGTCATGCCGTAACAGATCGTCACTTCCGGCATGTGCATATCCCTGATCACGCGACGCATCACGGCTATCGGACACGGTGCGCCAGCCATAATGCCCGTACGGAGCGAAGTCAGATCGAAGTTGGCGAACTGTGGGTGCTCGAGCTCGGCAATGAACATCGTCGGCACACCGTGCAGTGCGGTGCATCGCTCGCGCTCAACGGACTGCAGGGTAGTGAGCGGATCAAATCCCTGCGAAGGAAATACGCTGGCCGCACCGTGGGTCACGGCGGCGAGTACCCCGAGCACCATACCGAAGCAATGATAGAGCGGCACCGGGATGCAAACGCGATCATGGTCCGTCAGCCGCATGCCTTCCCCGACAAAGAACCCGTTGTTGACGATGTTGAAGTGGGTCAGCGTCGCGCCCTTCGGCGATCCGGTGGTCCCGCTCGTGAATTGAATGTTGGCGGGCTGATCCGGATCGATGTCGGTGCCGGCGGAGCGCCATGCGCTCGTCGTCACTCGATCGCCCCTCCTCTCGAGCTCCGCAAACGAAAGGCAGCCGGGTGCATCCGTGTTGCCAATGCGCACGAGCAACCGCAGTTCAGGCAAGCGCTCCGACCGCAGGAGACCCGGCTGTGCGCCGTCCAGCTCGGGAAGCAGCCCCCGAAGGGTGGCCAGATAGTCAGTGCTCTTGAACGCAGGAGCGAAAACCACGGCACGGCATCCCACGAGTCGCAGTGCATATTCGAGCTCGTAGCTTCGATAGGCCGGGTTGACGTTGACGAGAATGAGACCGGCGCGCGCAGCGCCGAACAGGGTCAGCAGCCACTCGATGCAGTTGGGAGCCCAGATCCCGACGCGCTCGCCGGGCTCGAGCCCGCTGGCCACGAACCCACGAGCTACGCGCTCGACCGCTGCGTCGAGCTCGCGAAACGTGTAGCGCACAGACTGCTCGGACACCACGACGGCGGTCCGGTCTGGACCGCGCACAACGGCGCGTTTGAGCACTCCATCGACCGTCTCAAAGAGCAATGGTGCGCTGCTGGCCCCGTAAACAAAGCTCAACAAGTGTCACCTCAACTGGATTGGCTGCGGAGTTTCACGGTCGCTCGATGGCAAAGCCGGCGTCTTGCCACGCATGTATTCCGCCAACCAACGGCCGTACGGGATGGAACCCCATGCTGATCAGCTTATGTGCGATCCGGGCAGAAGTGGCTTCGTTCGGACAGGCGCAATATACGACGACCTCGCGGCCGCGACGACTCTGTGTGGCATCCTCCAGGAGAATCTCAAAAGCAATGGCTCCGGGAATGATTCCATCACGCACCCGACTCGCGCTCGGCCGCGCGTCGACCAGCAACAGCTCCGTGCCGCCCTCGCGCAGGCGATTGAGCTCCTGAACGGTGATGCGGCTCATACGCAGCTCTTGAAAGAACTCATGGCGGCGCCAGAACTTCAGCGCGAGAAAGAACAGCAGCAGTGCCAGAATCAGCAGACCCCCGACGCGCCCGAGCGCCGCAAGCTCGCTGAACACGTCATCGACGGCGTCATGAAAGATCGAGCCGAGGGCAACCGCCGAGCCAGCCCAGAGCGTCGCGCCGATGAAGTCGTACACCAGGAAGCCTGGCAAGCGTGCGTTCACGACACCGGACATCGCCGTCGTGACTGCACCCAGGCCCGGGATGAATTTCGCCACCATGAGGACCCGGGTGCCGAAGCGGGCGAACAGGTGCTCGGTATCTGACACGCAGGAATCGGGCTCGAGGCTCAAACGGCACATGGCCCGCAACACGCGACTGCCAAAGCGTCGACCGGATGCATACCAGGCCAGGTCCGCGAGCAGGCACGCCGCTATGGCTGCCGCTACGATCTTCGCCGCGACCGGGCCGCCACGCGCCGACCAGGCGCCGGCCACGATCAACACGGGGTACGTCGGTAACGGCAAGCCGACCTGTTCCACGAGGACGAGGCCGAACACGGCGAGTACACCGATGTGCTCGAGCCATCCGGTCAGGGCTGACATGGGTATCTCCGAGCTGACGCGCGCTTCAAACTACCAGAGGCGGGCGGGCGTTTGCGTCAGTGACCGGAGCCGGACTGAAAGTAAGCGCCAGCGAGCCGAGGACTGCCGCCATAGCGGAGCCCGATAAGACACCGATCTTCGCTACGGCCGCGTACACGCTGCCTGAGAATGCCTCATCCGCCAACAGCAACGACAAGGGATCGCCAATGCCACAAAGAACGGTGGCACCGAGAAACGCCAGCGGGGCTGCATCGGCCGGGAATATGCCGATCCGCGCTCTCGCCGCGATCCAGGTCGCCAGGATCATGCCGAGCGGCTTGCCAATCACGAGAGCCAACGCCGTGCCGATGAGGACCCTCCAGGCATCCGGCGCGTCGAAGTCAGCGACGACCGGCACGCCAGCGGTCGTGAACGCGAAGAGCGGAAGCACGACGTAACTGGGACCAGGGCGCGGCAGCCTGCTCGATCCGCTCTGGCGGGGACAGGAGCCGCTCGGCAGCCGCGGAAAGGTTGCGGCTCGCCCAATCCCAGACCGGTTCCTGCTCGACGCGGCGGCGCTCATCGCCGGCGAGCTTGAGTTCATGCTCGGCGTGTTCGAGCTCTGCGAGCGCGGTGGCGGCCTGGGCGAGCAGCGGTCCCGCCTTCGGCACCGGACGCGGTGGCAAGAGCGCAGCGAACGCAATGCCACTCAGCGCACCGCTCACACCCGCCAGATGAAGCGATAGCCACAAAGCGAGCGTTGCGGTGAGATACGGCCAGGTCGCGTACACGCGCCAGCGATTGAAGATGAGCATGACGCCAACGGTGGCGGCGCCGACGAGCAGCCACTCGCCGTGAATCGCTCTCGGGTAGAAGACCGCGAGGATGAGCATGGCCAGAAGGTCGCACGCGACCGCGTACGTCGTAACGAACACCTTGAGGCCCACCGAGGCGCGCGAGCCGAACAACGCGAGGATGCCGAGTGTGAACGGTATGCCGGTGTCGATTGGCACGGACCAACCGGCCGCCGTCTCACGAGGATTGAACGCCAGGTAGACGGCTGCGGGAACGATGGCGCCGCCGACGGCGGCCAGCAGCGGCGCGACCGCGGCGCGCCAGTCCGTGAGGGCCCCGGCCGTCATCTCCCGCCGGATCTCGAGCCCCAGCATCAGGAAGAAGATCGCGAGCAAACCTTCCGAGCACCACTGGGCGACACTCATGGAGAGCAGGCCGGGCGTCGGCCCGATACCGAACTGCGCGTTGACGAATCGATCGTAGATGGGCGCGAGCGGGCTGTTGGCGCAGATCAAGGCTGCCGCCGTCGCGAGGAGCAGGACCAGGCCCGCCGATGAGGGCAGGTTGGCGAACGCGCGCGCCGTGCGCTCGAACTGCGTGCCCACTGGGCGCTCCAGTGCTTCCAGCATGGAATAGAAATCCCAGGCACCGTCGTAGCGCAACCCATCGACGAAGAGGGTCGGCGTTGCGGTCACGCCGTTCCGCCGACCATCCGCCAAATCCTCCTCGATCCGCTCTCGCAGGGTCGGGTCCTCGAGGTCATGCTTGAAGCGTTCGATGTCGAGGCCGATTGATGCCGCCATCTCCAGCAGGATGCTCCGGTTGAGTGGCGGTTCGTGCGCGAACAGCGCGTCGTACATCTCCCAGAAGCGGCCCTGGCGTGCGGCCGCCTCTGCTCCGCGAGACATCAATTCGGCGCCGGGATGAGCGCGTTCATTCGGAAAATAACGATACGTGTAGGCGAGGCGTTCGCCGAGGACTTGTCGCAGCCGCTGCAGCACCTCGCGTAATCGTCGACAATAGGGGCAGAGGAAATCGCCATACATCACTACGGCGACCCGTCTGCTACGCGCCTTACCGCCACGAGTGTGGTCGCGCCGCGGGTCAATCGGACGCATAAGTCGGAGCTTGTCCGGCTCGACGCTCACGTAGGCCGTGGGATCCTTCAGCGATTATGCTCGCGGACTTCTTCTTCGCTCAGCGTGTAGAGAGCTTCCGGCACCGCCTCCAGTCTGTCGCGTGGGATCGGTTCGCCGCTCTTGTCTGACAGGCCGTAGGTTCCTTCCTCAATTTTCTGCAGGGCGCGATCGACGCGCTCGAGCCGCTCGACATCGCGCACCACCAGGTTGCCATCGCGCTCGAGTGAATCGAGCTCCTGCGCGTCGTCCTCGAACTCCATGGCGCCGCCGGCGCGATCATCTCTCACTTCCGCTTCGTCAGATTCGGTTGCCTCGGCTGCCGCGACGAGACTCGCGCGCAGGCGCAGCAGGTACTGGCGCTGTTTTTCCACGAAAGCCGTATCGATTCGAGATTTGGGGGTTTTCATGCCGGGCTCCGTCACAGTCACTCCCGCCGGGGAAACTATTATGCGTTGACTCAGCGGTCTGTCGCCGCTGCCGAGCTTGACCGTCGCTGTAGGTGTCAGTCAGACCGTGACATCGCTCAAACAACCAAGGCCTGGCCGCCAGGCGGTTGTACCCGGCGGTCATCGCCAGTGGCCAGGTACTGGTGCAGGCTCGCCACCACCTGAGCCCCATCGCCGACCGCTGTGGCGACACGCTTTACGGAACCCGAGCGGATATCACCGACCGCGAAGATCCCAGCACGACTTGTTTCAAGCGCACGCCGCCCCAGTTCGCCGCCCGTGAGCACAAATCCCTTGCTATCGACAGCGACGCCTCCGCCGGTCAGCCACGCGCTGTTCGGATCCGCGCCGATGAAAAGGAACAGGTGGCGGATCGGACGTTGCACCTCGCTGAGGTCTCCGTTACGCCAGCGAACGGCTTCGAGGAACCCATTCCCGCCCTCGAGCGCGCTTATGCTGGCTTGCGGCACCACCTCGACGTTCTCGAGTCCGCCGATGCGTTCGACGAGGTAGCTCGACATCTTGGCGGCCAGATCTTTACCACGCAGTAGCAGCCACACCTTGCTCACCACAGTGGCGAGGTAGACCACCGCCTGACCTGCCGAGTTGCCACCACCAACGACTGCCACTTCCTGCCCCGCACACAGTCTTGCTTCCAGAGGAGACGCCCAATAGTGGACGCTCGAGCCTTCAAAGGACGGCAGGTTCTCGACTTCGAGACGCCGGTACCGTGCCCCCGTCGCGACCACGACCGAACGCGTGCGGACGCGTTCATCATCGGCAAGACAGAGGACAAACATCCCCGAGCTCGAGTCGCATGGACAGTCGAGGCCCGTCACCGTCTTCGGAATCGCCATCTCGACGCCGAACTTCTGTGCCTGGTTGTAGGCACGGGCCGTGAGGGCGATCCCGCTGATCCCGGTGGGGAAGCCCAGGTAGTTCTCAATTCGGGCGGAGGCACCGGCCTGCCCACCGAAAGCGTGCCGGTCGACGACGAGGACCGAGAGCCCCTCCGAGGCCGCGTACACGGCAGCCGACAGCCCGGCAGGCCCGGCACCAACGACCGCCACGTCATAGGTACGCGACGGATCGAGCGGCGAAACCAGACCGAGACAGCGCGCCAGTTCGGCCTCGGTTGGATTTCGCAACAGCTCGCCGTTCGGGCAAAGTACGACCGGCAGTTCGGTCGCGTCGATGTGAAAGCGCTCGATGATCGCCTGCGCTCCGGGGTCCGTTGCCGCATCCAGGGTCTGCTGCGGGTGCGCGTTGCGCCGGAGAAATCCTTCCAGGCGGAGCACGTTGCGGTTGTCAGCGTAACCGACGATGACCGGTCCTCCCGCACTCGACTCGAGCAGCAGTACCCGCCGCAGGATCAGTGCGCGCAGGATGCGTTCCCCGAGTGCGGCCTCGCCAATGAACACTGTGCGCAAACGCTCGGGAGCGATGGCGATAGCGGTCACCGCTCCAACGGCACGCGCATCGACCAGCGACGGCCGCCCGGCGAGCTGCTCCAGCCCGCCGAGAAAGCTTCGCGGACCGTAGGTCACAATGTGTTCTTCGACCCCGACGACATCCTTACGGGTCACCCTGACATTTCCGCTGAGGATGACCATCACTCCCGCAGAATGGCGCCCGGCGGTGGCCAGGTATTCGCCCGATTCAAAGGAGCGCGGCTCGCCAAAGCGCGTGAGGCGCTGCACTTCCTGCTCATCCAGGACCGGGAAGACCTGATGACGGCGCGTCGTGAGTGTCGATACCTCAGGTGACATCGTCCTCGCGCTCCAGCAGCGGATGAATGCCCTCGACCTCCCTTTCCTCAGAAGCGAGCAACATCCATGATCGCCTGGGCAAAAGCCTGCGGGGCTTCCTGTGGAAGGTTGTGGCCCACCCCACCATTGATCGTGCGGTGTGTATATTTCCCAGAGAATTTCTTGGCGTAAGAGGCCGGTTCCGGGTGTGGCGCACCATTGGCATCACCTTCGAGCGTGATGGTGGGCACCGTAATGTTGGGCGCTGCAGCGAGGCGCTTCTCGAGATCCTCGTACCTGGCCTCGCCCGGCGCGCCGAGGCGCCAGCGATAATTGTGGATGACGATGTCGACATGATCCGGATTGTCGAGAGCCGCCGCACTACGCTCGAAGGTCGCCTCATCGAAGTTCCAATTTGGGGAGGCGAGCTGCCAGATGAGCTTGGCAAAGTCGTGACGATATTCGTCGTAGCCCGCCCTGCCCCGGTCCGTCGCAAAGTAGTATTGATACCACCATTGGTACTCGGCCTTCGGCGCCAGTGGCACCTTGCCGGCTTCCTGGCTGCCGATCAGATAGCCGCTGACTG
>Ga0306920_100002251_pt1 | contig 24346 bp, 23 predicted proteins | sample flu12Cox44000170_FD_204666 | JGI IMG/M metagenome (GOLD analysis project Ga0306920, IMG submission 204666) | Lab enrichment of tropical soil microbial communities from Luquillo Experimental Forest, Puerto Rico - flux4day.12C.oxic.44.000.170 (v2)... | ecosystem: Environmental > Terrestrial >...
ACCTACTGCATAAGAGCCCCCTTTCGCATTCACTCGTTTGAACAAGTCTTTGGGAAAGTTCACGTTTTCTATCCGGAAGCGACACCTGAGTGCTGTACCGCCGCACTACTACTGGATATTGATCCCATCGGCCTGGTGCGCAATCGGCGGGGCCCAAGCGGCGAAGGATACGCTCTCGAGCCGTACGTCAACGATCGCCCAAACGCAGCCTCGTCTTTTCTGAGCGTAGCGATTGCGCACACTTTTGGGACAGCGGTTACCCGCAAGAGCAAAGAACGTCAGGAACTAGCCGATAATCCACTGCAATTGGAAACGCAGATCACTGTTCTGCCTTGTCGAGGCGGAGAGGGTCTATTGCATCGTTTGTTCGAACCATTGGGTTACCAAGGCTCGGCCACACGCCATGCGCTCGACGAGAAATTCCCGGAATGGGGCGAAAGTCCTTACTACACCGTTAGACTCAATGGTACGGTTCGCTTAGGAGATTTGTTGACGCACCTCTAAGTCCTCATCCCGGTTCTTGACGACGATAAGCATTATTGGGTTGGTGAAGCGTAAGTAGAAAAGCTCCTTCGGCACGGTGAGGGCTGGCTTCGCGCGCATCCCGAATGCGAATTGATCACCAACCGCTATCTGAAAGCCGCGTGGAAAAGACGTGCAGGTAACGCATGGTCTCGCCGATTCATTGGAACACCTCGACGAGGAATCGCCGGAGTTTCGCAATCAGGTATCTGAATTCCTCGACGATCTTGTTAGTCACTACGTCCTGGATGACGGAAAGCTCGTCGTTGCTCATGCCGGGATGAAAGAGGAAATGCAGGGCCGAGGTTCCGGGAAAGGTGAGAGATTTCGCGCTATAAGGAGAGACCACAGGTGAGACCGACGAGTTTGGGTGATGTCATAACGAGGCCGGCCGCACGACGAAAACAGTGCGGCCTGTGGCGGGGATGCCTGAGACGGGCAAAGGTGCGAAACGTCACCGTCCGAGTGATGAGGCTACCTGCCTCCCTGAATCCTGAATCGCAGGGAGATCGAATATTCATCATGGTCCCGAATGATCGAAGAGATGGTTGGTGGGCAAGACTGAAGTGCTGAAGCGACACGGGACCGAGCGAGTAGGGTGACGCGAATCAGAGAGCGACGACTGGAAATGACCGGTCTGGGAACGAGACGCTCTGGCGCAAGCGCGCGGGTGTGTCTGAAGAAGGAAAAGAAAAACTCAAGAGGTTAAGAAAGATGCAAAAGACTCTTGACAACGGCCGGCCTCGTTAGAGATCGCCCGTTCGTTATAACTGGACCGTTGGGTATCGCCGCAAAGCTATGGTGATCTATGTGCCACACCCCGGTTCCTCAACCCGATTGGCTGAATCGAACCATTAACATCGATACGGGCCGTGTTTTTGGCGGCGGTTTGACAGCGGTTCGGTACCCAGAGAAGGAGCTCGTCTCCGTCGCTGCTCGCGCGCCCTATGCGCAGCCTGTTAGGCCATGATTCCAGCTGTAGAAACCGCATCGGCGCTACCTCTCAGCAGGTTCACGACGATTTGCTCGATGCGTCTTCGGAGTGTTGGCCCTCGAAAGCGAGCCGGTCGATCCTCGTCTCTAGGGAGCTCGAATTCGCAAAGATTAGCCGACGGCAGCACCTCCTTCAGCCGCATGCAGTATTCTGGTTTGGTCAACTTGGCCCGATAAAAGCTTGGTTGTTTTCGCGCTCAATCGATTTTTGCTCGGTTGCGCATTTTCGCGTGAGCAACGCGAAACCTCTCCGTTTGTACATTGGCCGATGGTTCGCAAGCTCCTGAACTTTCTCCTGCACTTCGGACCAGTAGCGTTGGCGATTTCCTGGTGGTAGCCTTTCTTCGTTCCGGTGGTGTCCTCTCTGAGGGAAAAGCGAGGTCGCCGTGTACTGCGAATATTGCGGATTGAAGATTCTGCCTGAGCGGCCCCTGTGCATGCGCTGCGGCAAGGTGCCGACGCAACAGTGGGTGCAACTGATCAGTCTGGTGATTTTGCTGCTGGCGATTGTCGGGAATTCGCTTTCGGGATGGTTCCTATTGCCTAGGCTGGCGGCGACTCATAGTTCCGGCTACTTTTTCCGTAGCTGGCTGTGGCTGGATACGGAGAGCTCGCTCTACGGCTGGATGCCGCTAGCGGCGGCGCTGCTGCTCTGGGAATTCTTTGTGTGGCGCAAGATTCGCAAGGCCAAGCCAGTGCCCAAGATCAAGGGCTGGGTGAGCCGCAAGATTCTTACTTTTGTGCTCGCGGCGGGATTTGCGCCAATTCTGCCCTGGTGGGTCCCGGCGACCCAGCCTTCGGAGAAAACGCTGGCGGTGCTTTCGCAATATCCGGGCCTACCTTGCGCGATTTCCTGGAGCGCGATTCTCATCGTCGCGGCGGTGCTGTGTATCAAGGCGGAGACGCGCGACAACCTGCTCGGCCGGGGCAAGGTGCTTTCCGTAGTGAGTTTGAGTGCCCTGGCCTTCGTCCTGGCCCTAACCCTGATTGGCTGGTCACTGACGTAAACGTTTGAGGGCGACGCCACCGTTCTTATTCAAAGGCCGCTATTTCGTCCGCCATATCTACCGTTGAAACGCCCTCCTGAGCTATATTTCGGGAAACATTTGGGCCGCTTTGTTCGTTTGTATTCAATGACCCGCCAATTCCCAAGTTCCTGGCGGCCATGGGGTGCGAACTCATGGGTAACCTGGTCTCTGATCTGCGCCATGGCCTCCGGGTTCTCGCTCGTAATCCAGGCTTCTCGGCTACGGCTGTCCTCCTCCTCGCACTGGGTATCGGCGCCAACACCGCGATTTTCTCCGTGGTGAACGCCGTGCTGCTGCGACCGCTCCCCTACAAGGATTCGTCGCGCATCATGCAGATTTGGCACGTTCCTCCGGCAAAAGCTTCCCGGGAATGACACTCTTCTCGGTCTCCCCCCGCGAATTTCCTCGACTGGCAAAGCCAGAACCATTCCTTTCAAGAAATGGCCGCCTATGGCGGCGCCAGTTTCAATGTCGGAGGAAAGGAACGGCCTGAAGCGACTCTGGGAGCGATAGTCGCCCCGGGCTTCTTCTCGATACTCCGTGTTCAGCCAGCCTTCGGGCGGACGTTCTCACCAGAAGAGGATCACTCGGGCGAGGAGCACGTCGTGATCCTTGGCCATACGATTTGGCGCGATCACTTCGGCGCCGATCCCGGCATCCTTGGCCGGAACATCGTTCTCAATGGTGAGACCTATAGAGTTATCGGCGTCATGTCTCCCAAATTCAAATTCCCCGATTGGGCGCAGCTTTGGGTTCCCATGGCCTGAACCGATGAAAAGCGCGCGGTGCGCGGCAATCACAACTACATGGTGATCGGCCGCCTGAAACCGGGAGTGGAAATTTCCGCGGCGAAAGCTGACAGCGCCATTTCCGCCCGGCTTGAGCAAATCTATCCCGAGGATGACAAAGGATGGGGTGCGACGATCCTTCCTTTGCGCGAGCAGATGGTCGGCGATGTCCGGCCGGCGCTGCTGGTCTTGCTGGGCGCCGTGGCTTTCGTTCTCTTGATCGCGTGCGCCAACGTCGCCAATCTTGTCCTTGGCAAAATCCTTGCGCGAAAAAAGGAAATCGCCATTCGCACCGCACTGGGAGCCAGCCGCCCGGCAATCTTGCGGCAGATCCTGGCGGAGACGATGCTCCTTTCTTTCACCGGCGGCCTGTTTAGCCTGCTTCTCGCCCGTTTGAGCGTAACCCTGATTGTAAAATTACTTGCGGACAGGGTCCCGCGTTCCAGGGAAATCTCGCTCGATGCTTCGGTGCTGGCCTTCACGGCTTTTCTGGCCGTCTTCGTTGGCATCCTCGCGGGTCTTCTTCCCGCGTTGCGGTTCACGAGGACGGACGTCAACGAGGCTCTCAAACAAGGGCAGAGCCGTGGCAGCTCCGATTCCGGCGGAAGCAAGACTCGCGGTTTGCTGGTGGTCTCCGAGGTTGCTCTTTCCCCGGTGTTGCTGATCGGGGCCGGGCTCATGGTGCGCACTTTGTGGGAACTTAGTAGGGTGCAACCCGGTTTCGATCCCAATCATGTACTCACGATAGCATTCCGGTCCCTGCCAACAAATTCAACACCGGTGCGGCCCAGATCACTTTTTTTTTGACCGAGTGCTGCAACAGATCCGCGCGATCCCGGGCGTGGAATCGGCCGGGGCTGTCGATAATCTGCCGCTGGACAACGGTGGTTCGCACCAACCCGTGGCCGTTGAAGGCCAACCCATGGTTCCCATGGCGGACCAGCCGAAAGTGGATGTTCGCCTCATTAGTGCGGGCTACCTTCGCGCCATGCGCGTTCCGCTCCTGCGAGGCCGCGATCAGGCCGACTCCGACGTGGCCGGCAGAACGCCAGTGGTGTTGATCAGCGAATCAATGGCCAACCGTTTCTGGCCCAACGAAAATCCCATCGGCAGGCACCTCACGCCGACCTTCTTTCCGAATGTGACCCGAGAAGTGGTGGGAGCCGTGGGTGATGTAAAGTTGGATTCTCTGGACGAGACGCGGCCCGTGGCAACAGTTTACTGGCCTTGGGCTCAACTCTCTCCACCTCCTTCGGAAGCCTGGCGCTCTTTCGGGATGAGCGTTGCCGTGCGTACTAGTGGCGATCCCATGAGCGCTGTCTCCGCTGTGACCAGTGCTGTGCGCGAGGCGGACCCCGAGGCGCCCCCCGTCACGGACGTATTCGGGATGAAAGAATTGATTTCCAATTCGTTGTTGCCGCAGCGCTTCAATTTGCTTCTACTCGCAGTTTTGCCGGGCTCGCGCTGGTGCTCACCGCCGTGGGGATTTACAGCGTGCTCTCGTATACGGTTCGGCGCAGAGTTCGTGAGATCGGCATTCGGATGGCGTTGGGGGCATCACGCGCGGATGTCGTAAGGATGCTGATTGGCGATGGGATGAAACCCATTCTACTTGGCGTGGGCATTGGCTTCGCTGCTTCGTTCGCCTTAGGCCGTGTGATTTCGTCGCTCCTCTATGGGGTGCGCGCCACCGATCCGCTCACGTTTGTGATGGTCGCGCTTCTCCTGATCACCGTCGGCCTTCTTGCCACGATTGTGCCCGCTTACCGAGCCACCCGCATCGAACCCATCCGCATCCTTCGCGAGGAATGAAGGAGCACGGCTCGATGTAACCGCAAAAGCGAGATTCAATTGGCGGCTGCTGTGGTGGAAGACTTGCCGGAATCGGCGACCTTGAGGATGAGCACCTGGCCGTTGGAGTGGAAGGAGCCGCCGGTGGCGGTCCTGGCCTCCTTCATGGGGTTTTGCGGGAGGAAGTGGCAGACCTGGGAGACGAGGCCGGTGGAGGAAAGAGTTTTTTCGACGTAGTCGCGTTCCAGGTCAATGTCAGGATCGATTTTGTGAGTGATGCCGTTGTTGCGTTGATCTTTCTCGAACCCGATGTCGTGGGTGGCAGCGCCGATCCAGAGCACCTGGCCATTGACAGTGAAGGGAGCCTTCCAGACACGCAAGTGATTGCGCGAAGCAACGACGGTGATCGGTTCGGCGTGAGCCCAGCCGTAGTCCTGCGGGCGATCAAAGAGATAAAGAGGGCTCATGGGCATGGTGAGATAGGCCTCTTTGGATAGGCTGGCGATGGCGCCGAGGAGAATGGTGCTCTCGACACTGGTATCCACCTTGACCCAACCGGCCGTGGTGAAGACTTTCTTCATAGAATCCTCGGTGCCGAGAATCAGAAAGTTGACCATGTCGCCGGGATTGCCGTCCTTGTCGCTGATGCGGCGGGGAATTTTGGAGAAGAGAGCGTTGTCAACTCCGGGCATGGTGGGGACGACCTTGGCGATTTCCCGCGGAGTGGTGTTGTCCGCGGCGTAGACCTCGATTTTCACCTTGTACGAGCCGTCGCCTGTATCACTCGTGGCCTGATTAATCCCGATAAAAAGTTTTCCGCTGATGGGAGAAACGATTTCTTTCTTTGCGCCGATGAGGAAAGGTTGTGCGATATCGGGATTGCCAATCTTGCCGATAAACGCGCCCCGGCCTGCGTCGTTGAAGGGGAGGATACGGATGAGATCCTTGAATCCGCGCGTAAGACCTTCCGGTCCGTTGTCGGCCTTGACGTCAGAGTAGCGGAGCTTTCCCTCGGCGGAAAGGGTGATGCGCTGGCCGGGTTCAAGGGTGATGCCCGTGTCGGTCCAGACTTTTGCGCCTTCGAGCGTGAAATCTTTTGAGAGAAGGAGCTTTCCGGTTGGAGCATTGGAAATGGGAACGCTTTTGGCGGCGGGCCGTTCCGTGGCGGCAGGAGTTTGCTGGTTCGTGGGCGAAGCGCCATCTCCGACAAGCTGTGCCTTAAGACGAGTGGGAAAAAGGATGCAGGCGACCGCGAGCAGGAAAGCGAAAAAAGACGCGGGCCCTCTCAGTTTCATCATGGGAAGAACTCCCTGGTATCCAGGCGGCTGACTTCATTGGTAACAAAAGAGGGCAGGGCAGGCAAGTCCCGTCCGCAAAGATCTGGACGGCCCAAAAAATCCCCCCAAAGCGGAAGAATCCCAGACAACGCTTGCTGGGATTGGAGTTATCCAATAGAAGAAGGAATTGCGCCGCGAACCTGGCGGAATGGGGGGCGATTCCTTGACTCATGGGAGAGGCGCCTGTAAATTGGCATGAGGTGGCGGCAGTGCGATTCGTGGTTGTCCGTTTCATCAGGTGACACCGCCAGGGAACCTCATGAGTCGGCCTGAATGTTCCTGCTACTGTTGCAAACTGCCGTACCTCGCAAGAGAAAATGAATCGGAAATTTGGCGTACGGGTTTGTGTTTTTCTGTTCCTGGCCGGGGTGTTTCTGCCAACCGCCTTTGGCCAGGCTAAGCCGCAACCTTCTCGGCGGCGCCCAACCGCACCCCCCACTCCGGCGACGAGCATCGCCGTGGACGGCAGCGAAGCAATGTTTACGACCATGTGTGCGCTTTACGCAGCCGGTTTTGAGGGAGAGGTCAGCGCGGATCACTGGTCCACTTTCCGGGCGCGAATCCGGGAACAAATGCGCCAGCAGCAAGGGCCGGCCGTGGAAGCGGTGCGGGAGTTCTACCAGCAGCACCAGGTAAAGGACCCTGCCGCGGTGCTCTCCCGTTACGTCTGGTTCGGGTTGGTGGTGGGGCCTGCGCCAAAATTTGAGCCGGTTCTACGGCGAGACGAACTGCCGCCGGAGGTTTTGACGCTGGAAGGCTTCAGCGAAATTCTCTCGGGTTATTACACCGAACAGAAAATCGGCCAGCTGTGGAGACAGGTACAACCGATCTACAACCAGGAGATCGAGCGGCTGCATGATCCGGTGTCGCAGACGTTGCTGGTCTCCAGCACCTACTTGCGTGAGGTTGTGGACCCAGCGCAGTTGCGGACGTTCACGATCATCGTGGAGCCGCTGGTCGGACGCATTACGAACGTGAGGAATTACGGCGACCATTACGCGATCATCTTGAGCGGCGGTGAGGATATTCCTATTGACGTGGTGCGCCACGCCTTTCTGCATTTCTTGCTGGATCCTCTTCCGCTGACGTATTCGCACGTAGTGGTTTTGGATCGGCCTATTTTTGAGGGGGCGGCCAAGGCGCCACGGCTGGCTGCGGACCTGCGGGAAGATTATTTTTCCTGGTTCACGGAATGCTTGATCCGCGCCGTGAGTCTGAAAGTCAAGCGCATGTCGCCGAGCGAGAGGGAAGCGGCCTTGACGGCAGACGATGCCGACGGATACGTGATGGTCCGGCCGATTTTCACGGGACTTTCCGCCTACGAAAAGTCTGAACCTTCGATGAAAATTTACTTTCCCGACCTGGTGCGCACCATTGACCTGAAAGCGGAAGAAAAGCGCGTTGCCGGGCTCACGTTTGCGCCCGCGGAGAGCGCCGATAAGTCCGAGGAGCTGAGCAATGAAGAAGTGGCCCGAAAGCGGCGGTTGGCCGTGACGACGGTGCCGAATGATCAGGACGCCATCGCGGCGCTGACGGAAGGGGAGCGTCGGATCGCGGAACGCAATTCTCGAGCGGCAGAGGCGTCCTTCAAGAGCGTGCTGGTCAAGTATCCCGACCAAGTGCGTGCGTGGTACGGATTGGGGCTGGTTGCACTACTCGATCATGATGCGCCGCGCGCGTTAGAAGTGTTCGGGCGGCTGACGACAGGGGAACATGCAGCGACCCACGATCCTATGGTACTGGCGTGGTCGCACATTTACCTGGCGCGCATCTATGACGACGAAGGCCAAGTGGACCGCGCCAAGACGGAATATCAGGCGGCGCTGGCCGTCCAAGGAGCGCCGACTCAGGCCCAACAAGCGGCGCAAAAGGGTCTAGGCGACCTGGGCACGAAGAAACCAGTTGAGCGGCCCTGAGACAATTGAAGGAGCAAGATCTATGAGAAGCAGTCGAAAACAAATTCTGGCCGCCTTGGCCCTAGGTGTAGCGTTGTTCACCGGGAAACCGGCTTTCGCTCAGGCACCGAGTTCCCAGCAACCGGCCGCGCCAGCAGCAACGGATAAGGACAAGGCTCAAGCACCGGTGGCACCGCTCACATTGGATGCGGCTCCGCCTCCCGTGAATGCGGAAGAAGACGCGGCCATGAAAGCTTTCCGGGACGCTCCGATTGCGGATGTAGCCAAGAAAGATCAGATGGGCGAAGAGTTTGTGCAGAAATATCCGCAAAGCCGATACCGGGTGGAAGTTTACGGATGGCTGGTGCGTGGGTATTTGAGCCTGGGCCAGATGGACAAAATGGAAGCGGCGGGAGACAAGGAACTAGAGCTGGAGCCCAACGACCCGCAGACGCTCGCTATCGTCGGATCCATGTTACCCCGTGCGATGTCTTCGAGCATGCCCGACGCCCAACGCGAGAAGCGTCTGGCCAAGGCTGAACAGTATTGCAAGAAAGCGCTGGAGATCCTGCCGACTTATGCGAAACCCGCAAACATGAGTGACGAGCTTTTCGTTGCCGCCAAGAATCAGACCGCGGCGATGGCGTATAGCGGACTGGGACTGGTGGCGTTCCGCAGGGCGAAGTATTCGGATGCAATTCCGAGTCTCGAACAGGCTATCAAGCTCGAGTCCTCGCCTGATCCCGTGAACTTCTATTTGTTGGGATTGTGCAATGAGAAGGCTTCTCATTTTGACGATGCGGTGGCTGCCTTCACAAAGTGTGCGGTACTTCCAGGCGGCTTGCAGGCGACTTGCAAATCGTCGACTGATGAGGCGAAGAAGCTAGCCGCAACGCAGTTAAGCGTGCCGAAATAGTGTCCGGCCAAGGTATGGCGGGAGCGGTGAGAATGACCCGCATAGATGATGACGAATTGCTCGAGCGTCTGGGGTACGACTTCCGGGACCCGGGACTGCTCGACCGCGCGCTGACGCATAGCTCGGCGGTTCCGGAGCTGCGCACGGCTCGCGGGGAAGAAATTTCGTTCACCGGATCGGCCATCCAGGACAATGAGCGGCTCGAATTCCTCGGGGATGCGGTGCTTGAGCTTTTGACCAGTGAATATCTGCTGGTGAATTTTCCGGAATGGACCGAGGGGCAACTGTCGAAGAGTCGGGCGCGCATCGTCAACGCGCATTCGCTGGAAATTGGGGCAAGGCGTTTGGGTCTGGGAGAACATTTGCGGCTCGGACGCGGGGAAGAGAAGACGGGAGGCCGCGAGAAGCCGGCGCTGCTGGCGGATGCATTTGAAGCCGTGGTCGCGGCCATGTATCTGGACGGGGGACTTGATCCGGTGAGGGAACTGCTGAAGCGAACGGTATTCCTGTTGGCGCTGGAGAACGGGGAACGCATTTCGGAATCGGATCGCAAGAGCGCCCTGCAGGAATTTTTGCAAGCCAGGGGAGAGCAGCCGGCGGAGTACCGGCTCGCCGGCGAAAGCGGCCCCGATCACCAGAAGACATTTGTAGTGGAAGTGAGAATCAAAGGCGAATGCCTGGCGAGCGCGGAAGGCAGCACAAAGAAAGAAGCGGAACAGAAAGCCGCCCGCTGCGCGCTGGAAAAACTCTTGCAGGCGGAAGCGGACCAGAGTGAAGAGGTAGGGCCGAATGCCTGATGAAGCGCTCGCCCCGGAGATCGCACCGCCGGTTGAACAAGTAGAGCCAAGGCCCGCAACAGGGCCGGTGCATGAAGCGGCGGAACATCAGACGACGTTTTCGGAATATCTCGAGTCGCTTCTGGTCACGGTCATCCTGGCACTGTTTGGCACGAGTTTTGTGGTGCAGGCATTCAAAATCCCTTCGCAATCCATGGAGCGTACGCTGCTGGTGGGGGACCATCTACTGGTCAATAAATTCATTTTTGGCGGGCGGGGACAGTGGTATGACAAGCTTCTGCCCTACCGCCCTCTGGAAAGGGGCGACATCATCGTTTTCAAGTTTCCCTATCAGGACCACCCGCACTTCGTGAAGCGCGTGATCGGCTTGCCCGGCGACCACCTGAAGATTGTGGACCAACAGGTGTACATCAACGGAAAACCGCTCAGCGAACCTTATGTGCTGCACGATCCGGCATCCGGCTACGATCTGCTGAACTACTCATTTCCGCCCGTGGGTAACCAGATTTTTGTGTCGCCGGTGCAACCGGAATGGGCGCGCGAAATCCGCAAGTATACTCAAGGGGATGAACTGGTTGTGCCACCGGGCGAGTATTTCGCGATGGGCGACAACCGCGACCACAGCTTGGACAGCCGCTACTGGGGATTTGTGGATCGCGACGCCATCATGGGCCGCCCGTTTCTGATTTACTGGTCCGTAGACGCCAACAGCAGCGATTACGGCGAGAGCTCCTTCGGACAAAGGGTTGTCGGCATTTTCGATACGCTGACGCATCTCCCGGCACGGACGCGCTGGAGCCGCATGCTCCACACGGTGCACTGAACTGCGATGCAGGTGCAGCCTCTACCTTTTTCTCGCCTGGTCTGAGAGACTCCCATCGGCATGAGTCGAATCCGGAAATATGGAAAATTGGCGGTGCTGTTTGTCGTGCTGCTGATTGCCGCGCAACTGAACGCTACCCTCCTGGTGAAGACGCACCGCGTTCGCGGATACCTGATCGCGCGCCTCGCGCGGACGTTTGGGCGGCCAGTGGAGGCGAGCCGATTTTCCGTGCAGCTCCTGCCGATGCCGAGACTCGATATCGAAGGCGTGACGATCGGGGAAGATCCGTCGTTCGGCCATGAATATTTTCTGCGAGCAGAGAGAATGGATGCCAGCCTGCGCTGGATGGGCTTGCTGCGGGGGAAATTCGAATTCGGCACGATGTCTCTGACGCGGCCGAGCCTGATCCTGGTCCGAAACGGGCAAGGACGATGGAACCTGGAGGGCTGGTTGCCTCCCGTCCGAACCAAAGCGCCCGGCGAAAACACGTTTTACGGGCCTCGGCCTCCGTCAGAAGCGGCCAATTTTTTGCAGAAGATCGAGTTTGATGACGGCCGGATCAATTTCAAGATGGGCGTGGACAAGAAGCCGTTTGCGTTCACCAACGTTTCGGGCAGCGTGGAACAGATGGGACCGGGACGGTGGCAATTGAGGCTGGAAGCGCAGCCCTGGCGTAGCGGCGTGGCGCTGCAATCCACGGGAATCATTCAGGTGCGCGGCGATGTCGCGGGCACTTCGGCGCGGCTCCAGCCAGCACAGATTCGGTTGCACTGGGATAAGGTTCCCCTGGCGGATCTGTTTCGCCTGGTGACCGGGAACGACCCCGGCGTCCGTGGGGAACTGGCTTTGGACGGAATCGCGAGCATCGGTACGGAATCCTCCGGCCCTTCGGCGGGAACCGGCAAATGGAAATTTGAATTGCAGGCGCGGGCGACGCAAATCCACCGTTGGGATTTGACGGAGCGTAGCGACAATCCACGCGTGAATCTGAATTTGCAAGGAGTCTGGGACTTAACGGCAGGCGAAGCGCGCGCGGAACAAATGACCCTGGAATTGCCAAGCTCGACCGTGCAAGGCAATGCCGTGCTGCAAACCAGGGGACCCGCGGCGTGGAACGTCCGCGTCAACAGCCTTTCGATACGCGGGGCAGATGTACTGGCGTGGTGCCGCGCTTTCCAACCTGGGATTGCCGAGAGCATTTCGTTGGACGAATCCTTTCGCGGTGAGCTTGCGGTGAGTGGCTGGCCACTCCATTGGGATAGCGCGAAGATTGCGAGCGAGGGCGGAAGCATGGCCGTGCCTGGTTTCCCGCAGCCGTTGAGAATCGATCCGTTTGCGGGAAGGATCGCTGGAAGTCGGTTGATCGTGGAACCGGTGCGGATTCGGTTGGGGGCTGGGAAGACGGAACTGGTTGCGCCGGTAAAACCCGACACGCTCGAAAAGACGAAACCTGGAAAGACGGTGACCAAGCCTGTGGCGCTTCCTCCGGCGGAAAACGCCATCGAGGCAGCGCTATTGCAGGATTTTTCGAGCGATGAAGGCAGATTAAATGTGTCTTTGCGACTCTCCCATGTGACGCGGCTTTTCAAACTGGCGGCCGCTTTTGGCAAGACACTGAACCATGGGTGGGAATTGAACGGAGAGGCGAGCGCGAGGTTGGATTGGGAATGGCAACACAACTTGAAAAATGTTCGATGGAAAGGCTACGTGGACCTGAAGAAGGCAGAACTGCAAGCCGCCGGGCTGAACCTGCCGTTGAAGCTGGAGGACGTCAGCGTCGAATGGAAAGAAGGACGGCGCGCCGCCGAGATCCGGCGGGCGGAGGCTTTTGGCGCGACCTGGTCGGGAACCATTGAAGAAGGCGTGGCGAATGGTTCAGCGGAGGAGAATCAGTGGCAATTTCAGTTTCATGCGGATCACCTTGACGCCACGGACCTGGACCGCTGGGTGGGGCCACGGACGCGGCCGAACTGGCTGCAAAGGCTTTTGCCTTCGTTGCTGGGAGGCGGCGATAGCGGCGGGAAGGCGAGCGAACTGCTGCGGCGTGTTTCCGCCGAGGGTGAACTTTCCGTAGACAGCTTGACCATCGAAAAGATCAAACTTGCGCAGGCACACGCGAAACTGTCGCTGCGCGATCTCCATCTGGAGGTAAGGGATGCGGAGGCGGAATGGGCGGGAGGAAGCCTGCGGGGCAACGTCCAGGCGCAATTTTCTCCGCTGCCGAGGTACGAAATAGCCGCGGACCTGGACGGCGTGAATCTGGCGCAATTGCCGTGGGCCCCGCATTGGGCGGAGCGGTGGTCCGGCCTGGCGAGTGGAACCATTCATTTCACGACCAGCGGCGTGGGCCGGGAAGAATTGTTGAAGCAACTTGCGGGGCGAGGTGAAGTGAGGCTGAAAGATGTGGAATTGCGCGGTTGGGATGTGACGGGCAGCGTGGAATCGGGAGCCGTGCGCCCGGGAGTATCGCGCTGGACAAGTGGCGCGGGTGAATTCGTCTTGCGAGATCGCGCCTTGGATTTCGAGGCGCTGCAGCTCGAAGCGCCTCACACGCGAATACAACTCACGGGGTCTTTTGGTTTTGGCCAGGATGCGAAGCTTACGTTTTCACTGTTTCCCGCGGGGAAGCCGGGTGCGCGCAGCGTGCCCGCGAAACGTGTGCTTCAGGTGAGCGGGGCGCTGGATTCGCCGCAGGTTGCGGTGGAGACGGCTGCGGTGGTGCAAAAGAAACCGTAAGGCCGGGCGGGTTAAAATACACACGTCAGGGGAGATGCGGATGAGGCGCTTTCTTTTCTGTTTGGTTGCAATTGCGCTGTTGTGGGGAGCACGAACCGCGGCGCAGCAGGCGTTCACGCTGGAGCAGGTGCTGAGCGCGCCGTTTCCGGCGAGCCTCGTTACAGCGAAGACTGGCAATCGCCTGGCGTGGACGTTGGATCAACAAGGCCGGCGCAATATCTGGGTCGCGCAAGGGCCGGATTTCACGGCACGGCAATTGACCAGCTACAAGGAAGATGATGGCGGAGTCCGATCTGCATTTCACTGCGGACAGTAATGCGATCGTTTATCTTCGCGGCGAAGGGAAGAATTCGGCGGGGCAGTACGCGAACCCGACGAGCAATCCCGCCGGTGCGGAGCAAACGATCTGGCTTGTTTCATGGAATGACGGGGCGCCCGTGAAGATAGATGCCGGGCATTCGCCATGCCTGTCCACTCAGGGGCGCATCGCCTATGCGAGGGACGGGCAGGTTTGGCTGGCATCCATGCAGTCGAGTGAAAAGCCGAAGCAGGTTGTGGTGCGGGGGAAAAATGAACCGGTGCAATGGTCGCCGGACGGTGGTGAACTGCTTTTCGTTTCGAACCGCAGCGATCACAGCTTCGTCGGAATTTACGATGCAGGAGCGCAGACGGTAAAGTTTCTCGCGCCGTCGGTGGATTTAGACTCGGATGCGGTGTGGTCGCTCGACGGGAAGCGGGTCGCTTTTGTTCGACAGCCCGCGGTCGCACGCGATACTCCCGATGGATATTTTATTGAACCGGACCGGCCGCACCCATGGGCGATCTGGGTTGCGGATGCGACGACAGGAACCGCGCGCGAAGTGTGGCGCAGTGGAGCAGCCTTGGTGTCGTCGTATCCCTACATGGCACAGGAGACGGGCGGGGGTGTGCTCCGATGGGCTGCCGAGAATCGGCTCGTTTTTGCGAGCGAAGAAGACAGCTGGCAGCATCTGTATACGCTCTCGGCGGATGGCGGGGCGCCAAAATTGCTCACTCCCGGATCGTGCGAAGTGGAACAGTGGTCGTTTTCTCCGGATAAAGCCTCGGTGTTGTTCAACTCCAATTGTGGCGATGTGGACCGCCGCCATCTGTGGCGCGTTACTGTGAATAGCGGCGCGCCCACTGAAATGACGCAGGGAGAAAGCATCGAGTGGGGCGGAGAATTCCTGAGTGATGCGCAGCATTTCGCCTATTTTTCTTCTGACGCGAAATACACCGGGCGAGCCATGGTCAGCGCGTTTACGGGTGGAGGGAAACCGCTTGTGCTTGCCTCTGACACGGTTCCAGCGGATTTTCCCGCGGAACAACTGGTGGCACCGCAGCAGGTGATCTTCAAGTCGGGTGACGGTCTGGAGATACACGGGCAATTATTTTCGCCGAAGAACGTGAAAACCGGAGAAAAACGTCCCGCGTTGATCTTTTTGCACGGCGGGCCCATGCGGCAGATGTTGCTGGGCTGGCATTATATGTACTACTACTCGAACGCCTACGCGATGAACCAGTATCTAGCCAGCCGCGGGTACATCGTGTTGGCCATCAATTACCGCAGCGGCATTGGTTACGGGCGGGCTTTTCGGGAAGCACCAGGGCGCGCAGGCCGCGGGGCGAGCGAGTATCAGGACGTGTTTGCCGCCGGAAAATATCTGGGTTCACGAAATGATGTGGATGCGAAACGCATCGGGTTGTGGGGCGGAAGTTATGGTGGCTACCTGACGGCGCTCGGACTCGGACGCAACTCGGATCTGTTTGCCGCAGGAGTTGATTTGCACGGAGTGCACGACTGGCCCACGGACAATTGGGAAGGGAAGAATATCTCGCCGGAGCTGAACAAGCTGGCGCATTCCTCATCGCCGGTGACGGCTGTGGAGACGTGGAAATCGCCGGTGCTGTTTATTCATGCGGATGACGATCGCAACGTGATCTTCTCGCAGACGTGGATCTTATTGCAAGGCTACGTGCAAAGGGCGGCGTGGTGATCGAGCAACTCGTTTTTCCGGACGACGTGCACGACTTCCTGTTGTACGGCAACTGGCTGAAGGCTTACGAGGCCGGCAGCGCCTTCTTTGACCGCCAGCTTGGAACACCGCAAAAATGAATCGCGCTGCGCGCTGCCGAAGTCTCCTGTCTTCACCTCCGGTGTGGGTAGTCCCGGGCTGCGTTGCGCTCCTCCTCTTTGTGCCAACCCGCGTGCAGAGCGACGATCGCATTGCGCTCTTGCCGAAACTGCGCGCCGGGCAGACGCTGCGTTATGACATTCGCGCGCGAATTCACCGCCGCGTGGAGACGGAGAGCCGCGTCTCGACTATGGTGCAGACCCCCGACTTGAACCGGGCTTTATCCATACGGCTGCTCCTGAGCGTGAAAGATGTTCGCGACGAGAATGGGAGGCCGGTGGTTGTGGCCCGCGTTGATTTGCAGGAGGAGCAAGAAACCGCAAATGGGAACGCACCTCGCGCCACGCCCAAAGTCGAGTTCAAACTATTGGGCGACGGACAGTTGGCGACCGTGGATGGTCTGGACGACCTGGACCCGGAACAGCGCCTCGCCTGGCAATTCTGGATTGCGCGGTTTGCTTGTGGCTGGACTCTTCCGCCAAATGGAGTCAAGCCCGAGGAGAAATGGAAATCCGAGGAGGTGGAGAAAACGCCTTCCCCAATTGCCGTCCTGGTTTGGGAGCGCGAAACCACGTATGTGGAAAATAATCGCTGTCCGGTCGTTCCCGAAGAGTCTTGCGCGAGCTTCCTTACGCACGCCACTTTGAAACAGAAATCTTCACCCAAAGATACGACGCCGGAAGAGTATCGGCTTCACGAGCTGAAGACCTCCGGAACGGCGCAAGGCACGAATGAAATCATCACCTACATTTCCCTGAAGACGGGCCAGGTCCTGCGCGCGACCGAGTCAGCAAAGCAATCCATGGATGTGACAATCTTGAAAGCAGATGGAACGAACGGCGTGCACTATTCCATCGAAGCCACCAGTCAATTCGAGACCGTCTTCGTATCCGCAAAACCATAATTTGGCGGGCTTGGTATAATGAACGTTTCGGCTCAGCCCGGAACCGCTGCAGGAGACCCGAGCGATGAATTTCAAGCTACGCAGCAATTACCAGCCCCGTGGGGACCAGCCAGCCGCGATTGAACAGCTTTCGCGCGGGCTGGAGGCGGGCGACAAGAACCAGGTGCTACTCGGAGTCACCGGCTCGGGAAAAACATTCACGATGGCCAAGGTGATCGAGCAGGCCAACCGCCCGGCGCTGGTCCTGGCGCACAACAAAACACTTGCGGCGCAGCTCTATCACGAATTCAAAGGCTTCTTTCCGGAAAATGCGGTCGAGTATTTTGTCAGCTACTACGATTTTTACCAGCCGGAAGCCTATGTGCCCTCGGGTGACATTTACATCCAGAAGGAAGCGACGATCAACGACGAACTGGATAAGCTGCGCATGAGCGCGACGCGGTCGCTGTTCGAGCGGCGGGATGTCATCATCGTCGCCTCGGTTTCCTGCATCTACGGCATTGGCTCGCCGGAGGCATACTACGGGATGCTGGTGATGCTTGAAAAAGGGCACCAGACTTCGCGGGAAGCGTTGCTACGCAGGCTGGTGGATATTCAGTACGAGCGCGGGGAAGATCTGCGCCGCGGCACGTTCCGCGTGCGCGGCGATATCATCGAAATCTATCCGACCTACGAAGATCAAGCGTATCGTGTGGAGATGTGGGGCGACCAGATTGACACAATCCGGCAGATCGATCCGCTCACGGGAGAAATTCGCACGGGAATGGAAGACGTGGCGAGGGTGCCGATTTATCCCAGAACCCACTACGTGATGCCGCAGGAGCAGCGCGATCGAGCCGTCGTCGGGATCCAGGAAGAACTGCAGTGGTGGAAAAAGGAGCTGGAGAAGCAGAGCAAATTCGTGGAGGCGCAGCGCGTGGTGCAGCGCACCATGTTCGACATCGAAATGATGCGTACGATCGGCTATTGCCACGGCGTGGAAAACTATTCCCGGCACCTCAGCGGGCGGCTCCCGGGCGAAGCGCCGCCGACGCTGCTTGATTATGTGCCGCAGGATTACCTGCTGTTCGTGGATGAGGCGCACGTGACCATTCCGCAGGTGCGCGGCATGTTTCACGGTGACCGGTCGCGCAAGCAGACGCTGGTGGATTATGGCTTTCGGATGCCGTCGGCCCTGGACAACCGGCCGCTGACGTTTGAGGAATTCGAGCACCGCATGAATCAGGTGGTGTACGTGTCGGCGACGCCGGGCCCTTACGAGCTGACCAAGTCCGGCGGCGTGGTGGTGGAGCAGGTGATTCGACCGACTGGGCTGATCGACCCGGAGGTGGAAGTACGGCCGGTGAAGGGGCAGGTGGACGATCTGCTCGAGGAGATTCGCATTCGGGCGGAGAAGAATGAACGCGTGCTGGTAACAACTCTGACGAAACGCATGGCGGAAGACTTGAGCGAGTATTTCACCGAGATTGGTGTGCGTTGCCGCTACTTGCATTCGGAGATTGAGACTCTGGACCGCATTAAGATTCTGCGCGATCTGCGCAGAGGCGAATATGATGTGCTCATCGGGATCAACTTGCTGCGCGAAGGCCTGGACTTGCCCGAAGTGTCGCTGGTCGCGATTCTGGATGCGGACAAGGAAGGCTACCTGCGCAGCACCACTTCCCTGATTCAGACCATGGGGCGATGCGCTCGGCACATTTCGGGCCGCGCTATTCTGTACGCCGACGTGCGCACGAAATCGATGAATGAAGCGATCAGCGAGACGAACCGGCGGCGCGCCAAACAGGTGGAGTACAACAAGGAAAACAACATCACCCCGCAATCGATTGTGAAGGGCGTGGACATGGAGCTGGCACACATTGTCGAAGCGGATTACGTGACCGTGCCGCTGGGCGCGGGCGAACTGGATGCCGCGGCGTCGAATGTGCGTTCCGAGGTGCAACTGGCGGAATTGCTGCAGCAGCTCGAAGCGCAAATGAGGGAAGCGGCAAAGAAATTTGAATTTGAGAAGGCCGCGCAACTGCGCGACCGCATCCGAGCGCTAAAGCAGCAGGACCTCACGGGAGTTTTCGCCAAGGATGCTGCGGAATCTTCGCAAGCCGCTTCCCAGGAAGGCGCATAGGGGCTGAGGGATCTTGCATAGCGTGTTGGTTGACCTTCGGGGTGCAAACGGCGCCCCTCAGGATGACTGCTTGTTGTGCTGGTTTCCGTGAGACCTCAGCGGCTAAAGCCCGTGTTTTCCGGCGTTCTTTCGGCACGGCTGAAGCCGTGCCCTCCCACCGTCAGACGCTGCCGCGGCGGAGTTCGTCGAGCGGGTAGAAGGTACCGCGCCAGAAGACGCCGCGCTGTTTCAGGGTGATGATCGTGGAACGCAGCAGCATATAGGCGAACAAAACCGCGCCTATCGGCAGAGTAAGGCAATAGAGCGGCGGCACGCGCATGACTATATCCACGCCCAGGTGGAAACCGATGGCGATGAGCACCGATATGGCGGCAAGTCCTCGAACCCAGCCGTGGCCGAAGACAAGGCCCGCGAAGGGCGCCACATTGAAGAGCACCAGGCTGAGGATTTGCACAAGAGCCAACGGGACGCTGTACTGCGCGCCGGCAAAGAAATTCTTCTCCACGCCGTGGATCAGGTTGCCCAGACCGAGATGCCATTCGACCGAAACCGCGTCTTGCGCCACAGCGGCCCCAGAGCGAAACCCGGCTTGCTTCACGAGTTTTCCCAGTTTCATATCATCCACGACTTCCATGGCCAGCCGGCGGTGCGTGCCGCTAGCTTCGTAGGCGCTACGCTTGAGGATTTGAAAGGCGCCCACGCCGACATAGGCGCGCGAGCGCGGGTTGCTGACCTGATAGAGATCGGTGGTGAGCTGAAATCCCATGCCAAAAAAAGTAATCAACACAGTATCCCAGAAGCCGCTGCGTTCGACGTCGCCGAGGAGAGTCAGATGGTCGAGCTTGCGCTCTCGCGCTAGGGTGACCACGCGACGGAGAGTGTCGGGCTTCAATTTCACATCAGCGTCGGTAAACAGCAGCCATTTGCCTGTGGAGGCTTCGTAGGCTTTTTGCAACGCGTGTGGCTTTCCTAGCCAGCCCTGCGACAATTCCTGGACGTGCACGACGTGCAGAAGTGGATGAGTGCCGGCGAATTTATCGAGAATGCGCGAAGTGGCATCCTGGGAGCGATCGTCCACGGCGATGATTTCGAGCTGCGGGTAATCGATGGCGATAAGGGTAGCAAGCGCGACCGGGAGCTTTTCCTCTTCGTCGCGGGCCGCGAAAAGGAGGGAAATGCTTGGGCAATCGGCGTCCTGGGCGGGTTCGTAGTCGCGCAGCCAAGGCAGGCGGGCCGCTCCACAGGCCACTTTCAAACCATAGGTGGCCCAGAAGAGCGCAATCAGACCGAACAGGAGAACCCAGAAAAGATGCATGCGTATTGGAGTCGAGTACCAGCCTCAGGTTATCCTAGCACGGATGCCAAAGAGCCTTTCGATTGTCGGGGCAGGACGTGTAGCACGGGCTCTGGGGCGGCGCCTGCGCGAACTGAGATGGAAAATTGGCGCTGTTGTGGCGCGAACGGAACCCAAGGCGCGCAAAGCCGTGCGGTTTATTGGCGGCGGGCGGGCGCAAGCTGGCGTCTCACCGCAATGCCTACAGAGCGAGACGATTCTGATCGCGGTTCCGGATGATGCGATTGCGAGCGTGGCCGATGAACTTGCGCGAATCGGCGGAGCGTCGCTGCGCGGCAAAAGCGTGCTCCACACCAGCGGGGCTCTCGATGCCTCGGCGCTTTCGTCGTTGCGAGCCTGCGGCGCCTTTGTGGGGTCTCTGCATCCACTGCAGACGTTCAGCGGGGTGGGAGTGCCTCCGCTGGAGGGCAGGGTATTCGGCGTGGAAGGCGACGGCGCAGCGGTGAAAACGGCGCGGCGGATTGCGCTGGCGCCGAGCGGAATTCCGGTGAACATCTCCGCGGAGAAAAAGCCGCTGTATCACGCCGCGGGAGCATTTGCAGCGGGGCATTTGCTCGCGCTGGAAGAGGCCGGAGTGCAGATGCTGATGAGCGCAGGAATGAAAAGGCGTGAAGCGGTGAGAGCCCTGCTTTCGCTGTCGCGGCAGGTTCTGGAGCACTATGAAAAGCTGGGACCGCATCAGGCCTGGACGGGCCCGCTTTCGCGGCGGGATTACGGCGTTGTTATGGATCACGAAGCAGCGATCGGGCGGGCGAGGCCGGAATTCCTGGAAGCGTATCAGGTGGTCAACCGGCTTGCGGCGCATGTGTTGTCGAATGATCCGGGTACCTTGCTGCGTGAACTGGAAGCGATTTCGGAGAGCAAACAAGTTTAACGGGTGTCAGAGACTAACGTCCCAGGGGGCCACGAGTGACACGATTGCAGATTCCCATACAGGATTCTACACTTCAGAATGGATTGCGGGTGGTCATTGCGCCGGACGCCACTGCGCCGGTCGTGACGGTTGGCGTCTATTACAAAATCGGATTCCGGCTGGAGCCACAGGGACGCAGCGGCTTCGCGCACCTTTTCGAGCACATGATGTTTCAGGGTTCGGAGAATGCGCCCAAGATGCAGCACATCAAACTGATCAATTCTAGCGGCGGCGTGCTGAACGGCTCGACGATGTACGATGTGACGAATTATTACGAAGCGGTGCCGTCGAACGCGCTGGAGCGCGTACTGTGGCTCGAAGCGGACCGCATGCGTGCGCTGAAGGTGGATGACGAGAACCTGCGCAATCAGCGCGACGTGGTGAAAGAAGAGGTTCGCGTGAACGTGCTCAACCAGCCCTACGGCGGATTTCCCTGGCTGGACATGCCGCCTGTGGCGTTTCGCAATTGGGCTAACGCGCATAATTTCTATGGGGATTTCGCGGACCTCGATGCGGCCAGCCTCGCCGATGTGCAGAAATTCTTCCGGACTTACTATGTGCCGAACAACGCGGTACTGCTGATGCTCGGCGACGTGAAGCCAGAGGAAGGATTCGCCCTTGCGGAAAAGTACTTCGCGCCGATTCCGGCGGGCGCTACGCCTCCGTTTGCCGATCCGGCCGAGCCGCCGCAAAGAGAAGAGCGCCGCGGGCAGGTGGAAGAAAAATTCGGCACGCTGCCGGCGATGGCGATCGGTTACGTGATGCCGCCTCGGCGGACGACGGATTGGTGCGCGATGGCTTTGCTGGACCAGGCGCTGCACGGCGGCAGGGCGGGACGAATTCACCGGGAATTGGTGCTCGAAAAGCAGATTGCCGTGGAAGCCGACGGGGGCATTGACGACATTTTCGGCTACAACGGCCCTTCACAGATGACCACGAAGATTCTGCACAAGCCGGAATATTCCGCGGAAGCCACGCTCGCGGCGTTCGACGAAGTTTTGCGCGAAGTGCGGGAGAAGGGCATCAGCGAGGACGAACTGCAGCAACTGAAGGTGAAGTGGCGCTCGGACTATTATTCGACTCTCGAAGGCGGCCGCGGCGGCTACATGCCGCGCTATGGCCTGATGCACCTGCTGGCTTGCTTCACGCTCTTCGACAAGGAGCCGCAACTAGTGAATACGATTCTTGATGGTTTTCTAGCCGTGAAGCGAGAAGAGATTCAAAATGTCGCGCAGAAGTATTTGTTGCCGGAAAATCGCGCCATCGTGTTGCGCACTCCGGTAACGAGCGATGCAAAGGAGGCCGCGTAATGGCGACCCGCGCGGCTGAAGTTTCCTTTGGAGTTCCTGCGCTGACGCCCGAGCGCGCGGTTAGCTGGCCGAAACGCACGCGGGCGCAACTGGCGAATGGGCTGCAAGTTGTTTTGGCGGAGACGCACGCGATCCCGAAATTCCATGGCGAGCTGTTTTTTCGGGCAGGAAACGCGTTGGTTGTGGATCGCGCGCCGACCCTCGCCGAGATGACGGCGACGGTCGTACGCACGGGCACGGCGAAGCGCGCGAGCCGGCAGATCGAAGAGGACCTGCGGCGGCTGGGCGCGGATTTGGGGGCAACCGCAGGACAAGACACGAGCGCAATTTCGTTTGCCGGGCTGAGCGAGTGTTCGGAACCGATTCTGCAGCTGGTGAATGAACTGGCGCGCGAAGCATCTTTTCCGGAAGCGGAGTTCGAGAGGGAGCGGCGGCAAAAACTCGAGGAAGTGAAGCTGGAGCGCACCTCGCCTGATTTTCTGGCGGGAGAGCGGCTGCGCAAGGTGTTGTTTGGCGCGCATCCGTATGCGGCGATTTCGCCGAGCGAAGCGGAAGTGGCGGCGTATCGGCGCGAGGACCTGCAAGGCGTGTATCGAGAAATCTATACGCCGGAAAACGCGCTGCTGATGCTCGTCGGCGATTTCGAGCCGCAGGTCATGCTGAAAACGATTGAGAAGGTTTTCGCCGATTGGGAAGGGAAGAAGCCGGCCGCGAAAGAGGCGCCAGTACCCCCGAAGCCGCAGGGACGGCGTGTGTATCTTGTGCACAATCCCGGTTCGGTGCAGACACAGATTCTGGCGGGCTGCCACGCGATCACGCGTAAGCATCCGGACTGGCTGCGGCTGGGGTTGACGAACAGTTTGTATGGCGGGGCGTTCAATTCGCGGCTGGTGATGAACATCCGCGAGGACAAGGGCTATACATACAGCCCGCGCAGCTCGGTGCATACTTTGCGGCTGCACGGGTATTTTTCCGTGTCCGCGGCGGTGCGCAATGACGTTGTGGCCGCGTCGCTGACGGAGATCTTCTATGAAATCGATAAGCTGCGCGCGGTGCCGGTGCCAGAGACGGAACTGGCCGACGCGCAGAACTACCTGACCGGAGTTTTCTCGATGGGGCTCGCGACGCAGGAAGGGCTATTGTCCCAATTCTCGACGGTCGAACTGAATGAATTGCCGTCGGATTATCTGGAGACCTATCGGGAGAAAGTGCGGTCGTTTACACCCACGGATCTTTTGGCCGCTGCACGCAAGTATTTCGACTCTGCGAACATGCAGATTGTCGTGGTGGGGGATCGCGCGCAGATTGAGGAGCAGGCGAAGTTGTTTGGCGAAATCGAGATTTTCGACAATCAGGGGAATCACATCCAGGAGGGCTTTTGCCCTGGATGATATTTCTTTTATACATATCTTAACTATAATCAAGCGGTCATGGCCGGGCGTACGCTTCTGCGGATTTATCTCCTAATCTTGGCTGTGGTGTGGTGTTCTGTTAGTGCGCCTTCCTTTGCGAAGAAAAAGCCGCCGCTGCATCCCGTCAATCTGAATGCCGAACTGGAGCAGGTGCCGGGGATTGGTTCGTCCACGGCAGAGAAGATTCTGAAGATGCGCAAGTCTTACGGCGCGTTCAAGAGCGTGGATGACCTGCTGGCGATCAAAGGCATCGGGAAGAAGCGGCTGGACAAATGCGGAAATAACTGACGGTGGGAAAACCCCCAGCGAAGAAGACGACGACAACGTCGGAAGCAGGTGCCATGGCTGCGAAAGTGCCTCCCCAGAAAAAACCGCTGCGAAGCAGGAGCCAAATCCGAAGACGCCCCTTGCTGCGGCTACGGCTAGCGAAGACGAAGAACCCTGAACGCAGGCCTCAGCGGCTAAAGCCGGGAGGATTGTGCGCCAGTTACGGCACGACTGAAAGTCGTGCCCTCCCGCCAGAATAATCCCGAAGTTAGAGCTACAGGCGTT
>Ga0306920_100002252_pt1 | contig 24342 bp, 37 predicted proteins | sample flu12Cox44000170_FD_204666 | JGI IMG/M metagenome (GOLD analysis project Ga0306920, IMG submission 204666) | Lab enrichment of tropical soil microbial communities from Luquillo Experimental Forest, Puerto Rico - flux4day.12C.oxic.44.000.170 (v2)... | ecosystem: Environmental > Terrestrial >...
AAATTGCTCGTCAATGATGAGGCGCGGCGGATTGCGGTGAATATCGCCAAGCAAGTAACCCGCCGCTTCCCGCCGCCGTGGTCCGTCGAGGAATTGGACGCCTGCTTTGTCCTGATCGACAACGGCCAGCATTTGCCGCACGCTTAGAGGGCGGTTATGGAGCTAGGTTTGCGAAGGGCCCAAATTTTATTTGGTGTTGTCCTGTACCTTGCGGCGGCGGCCTGCACGGCGTTACCAGAGAGGTTTAAGCGCATCGACGGGCGGCGGGTCGAAGAGAGCCAGTTACTTAACGATCAGTCGATCTGCCGGGCTGAAATCAAGGACAACCTTTCGGCGGCCAACCAGACGACGACCTGGGGAGGACCAACTGAGGACGCAATAACCGTCTATACCGGCTGCATGGCACGGCACGGCTATAGAGCTGCAGAGTAACCTGGTGAATGGGCCGCCGCTTCCCGCCGCCGTGGTCCCTGAGGACCTGACATTGATCCTCGCTCAAGAGCTTAGAGAAGCACGAGCTTGGTTTGCGCAGCACAAGCGTGACCCGTTTTTGTGGCTGGTAATTCTTGGACCGTTGACGTTTTTTGCAATCACACCTTGGTGGAGTCCCATTGTATTCCCAGGCTCGGATGCCATACGAGCGATAAGGCAAGTTGTGCCGGACGCTGACGTAAATTTATACGCATGGAACAGTTTTCCGAAGTGTCGCGGGCAAACGTATATCTTTGGGTATGATTTCAGATCAGGGACGAACTTCGGTCGTGCATGCCGAGACATTGTTAACGGTGGATGGGTTGTCTTTCTATTTCGAGGATGAGCCGGGGCGACGATAGGCGGCGAAGCTGCTCACCAAAGATTGAGGCGCGACGGATTGCGGCCAATATCGCCAAGCTGCCGGAGCTGCTGAGAGGATTGAGGTAATGGCGACCATTTTTACATAACAATTATTGACCTTCGGCCGAGCCTGGAACGTAAACATACGGCCGGCTTGCTGGATCACCAACCCAACTTTTGGGGTCTCTAGGGTAAGCAGGAGAGCCGCCCGAATCATAAACCGAAGGCGCTACCGGGACGAAATTGTAAACGCCTCTTCCTTGGCTGCTTCGTGTGACATATCCGTTGTGATGAGTAGAAATTGGCTTGCCCTTCTGTGCGGCGAATGCTGGAGTTGCGATGCTCGCGGCTGCAATCGCAGCGCCAAAAATCAGCTTTGAGACATTTGCCATGATTTGCTCCTCCGCGAAGTCCTTTGTTATCGACACGCATAAGATTGGATTACGTTGCCGCAAATTCCATCACGCTTTCGTATAAATGCATAACCGTATTGTGTCATTGCATGGCGAGGCGCGACGGATTGCGGCGAATATCGCCAAGCTGCCGGAGCTTTTGCGCACGCCGTAGCTCTTCAATAGCGCCTCACGCGCCTAGACGGAGCGGGCCCCGACACGCCTTGGTACTGCGGATTGGGTCCACACGAGTCGCTGTTCCCAGCCCGGGCGGCCAAGCATTGTTGAAACGTCGAAAACCCGCAATTCGTGGCTCCGCCGCCTCTATTGTAATAGACGCACCACGGATAGCTTTGCGCTTCAGCGGGTTTTTCGATGCAGATGATTGCCGCGAAAACTCCTAGTGCGAATACGAAAAGCCTCACAAACGGCTCCCAGAATCACTCTCATCCTGAGAACCCCAATGCCCATATTTTATTTCCAGCGCCTCGCGCAATAAGGCGCGGCGGATCGCGGCCAATATCGCCAATGCATCATAACTGCGCCGAAGGTTCCATCCTGCGTTAACCAATAAGATTTCAAAATCTGTTATTTGAGACGAATGCCACGGAACGGGCGAACAGCGGCCACGTTTTGCGAATGTAAGAAGTCCTGGGTCAAGGACCTGATTATGCTGTCATCGTATTGTTTGCATCAGATGCGTGTGTGCCTTTCGCTCGCGCGACTAACCAACGACGTGAATATCAAGCAACGCTGCGAAGAACTGGCGATGAATTTTGCCGCGTGCATCGGTGGTAAAGACGACTTCGATATAGCGGAACTCGGGGCCGACCAGCACACAACCTTTAACGCGCGATGAAGCGCGGTGGATTGCGGCGAATATCGCGAACCCTGATAGGACTCCCGACCCGCTGATGCGCTTCTAATCGGACGCGGCTGGGGCAGTCTAAGCAGCCCGCCCTTGCGACACCGTCTCGCCGTTGAATACCAGCGGCCGGTTGTTGCTGGCCTTGACGACAGAACAGCCGCCGATGTCGTCGACGGACCATGGCGGCGGGAAACGGCGAGTCCCTGTCATTGGCAGGGCCGAGCAAACCTTAAGTGGGTAGGAATCGTTCCGCCGCGCCGGTCGTCAATTTATGCGGGGACTTCTTCCTTGCTCAGAACTGGCAAAATCAGCTGAGGTCCGTTGTTTCTTACATTGCCGACCATCCTGTCGACCGGCCAAATTTTCAATGCCTCGTCCGGGCATGGTTGGAGTAACGCCAGTAAGTCTTGCTCGCTCGTCGGTTGTTCACCGAGCCACTTTGGCCAGTCGTTCTCTGCGAGGATGACCGGCATACGATCGTGCAGCTCGCCCATCGCGTTATTTGGCTCGCACGTCAAAATCGTGCAACTTAGAACTTCTTCGCCGCTGGTCGGTGATTTCCATTTTGCCCAGAGACCGGCCATCACCATTTGCGCGTCGTCGACCATGGCAATTGCGTGCGGCTGTTTTAGCTTTCCTTTTGCATCAAGTTTTTTCCACTCGTAGAAACCGTCAGTGACAACGAGGCAGCGCTGGCCGCGCGACCACGCATCCCGAAACGCGGGTTTCGTCGTAAATTCCTCCGCCCGAGCGTTGAAGGTTGAAAACTGAAGCTTGTCGTCTTTGGCCCAGTGGGGAATCAGGCCCCACTTCATCATCTTCGGCACGCGCTCGCCATTAACCGATCGAATGGCAACGAGCATCGGTGCTGTCGGTGGTTTATTCCAATCCGGCTCAAAGTTCGGCGCCACCGAGTTTGGTGCGAACTTCAATCGGATTTTGATTTCCGAATAATCGGATGATAGGCGCACTCTACCGCACATTATCGTTTCCTCTTCGCCGCTTGATATAGTTTGATTTCTCCAGACATCCACCTAAGGAGAGACCCATTGGTCGCTATGGGGTTGTCGGCGTGTCGTTCATACCGGCACCACGCGCAGAGGGAGTGACCGTTGCGTCGCTGTTCATGCATTTGATTTCATCAAGTCCGGCTTCTGGCGGTCCTTCTGTTCCCGCAAGCCGGTAGACGTAGGCGAAGAGCGCGAGCATTGCGCTGAGTGTCAAAATGACGTCAAGAAACGGCGGAATTTCTATCGGTATCCCCATTGTGTCTTCCCCTGAACACCAAACCAAACCCAACACCGTCCGCGCACTCATCGTCATGTGGAGTGCCCCTTGCTTGGCGGCGGCAAATCGTCTTTGAGCCGCCAGGGGTCGCCATGCTGTTGAAGCTGGTGAACCACGTCGTCAGCAACGCGAAACCTCTCTGCTTCGTCGAGTTCATGCCGCAAGCCGCGAACCAATTTGCGCGCGCCCCTTAATGCAAAGGCCACAGCAAACCGGAGCATGTCCCCGCGCGTTCGCACGGGATTGGATTGGAGAACAGAACGAGAACATTGTCAATGGAGAGGCCTAAGTCCCTCCCTCTGACCAAATGCCTATTGCTGGTGGAGAAAACCCGCCTTAGCGCGAAGCGATCCAAGCAAGCGTGTTACCAATACCGTCGGCATAGGAGGTCATCCGCTGCGGCCCGAGCAGGCGTAGCAGCTTTCGCTCGTCGTAGTTGACCGGCTTCTCATATAGTCGGGGGCAACCTGCAGCAGCCCGCGCAAATCCTTGTTGAACAGACTTACAATTCGCAGCGTCATCATCCCGGCCGAGCGCAGCTTGACCGGCCTCCCGAGATAACGCCCGGCGATCTCGGCCGCTTGTCGACCGCTGAGCGGACCGCCGCCGGGCAGACACCAATGCCCGCCGAAGGCCTTGGTGCGCGCACCGACAGCGGCGGCGATGCGCATGGCGTCCGGGACATAGATGTATTCGCGTTGAGTATCCGCGCTACCGAGCCAGTTGACGGTTTTGCCGGAAGCCGCCTCGTTGAGCGCATTCTGCAGCGTACTGACATGGACATAGGGCCCGTAGAAGTCGGGCAGATGCAATATTGCGGCGCCGGCCTCGCATAGCACGTCCTCAGCCTCACGCCGGTAGCGTACCCAAGGCGGGCCGCCGCTGCGCGGATGGCTCTCGTTCAATTCAGTCCGCAGGTCACCGGATGCAAATGCATCTGGTCGCCGGGCAGGCCAACGCAATCGTAGACGAGGTCGCAGCCGTCGATCGCGCGGGGGGTCGCGTCGGCGTCGAGAATGTCGGCAGGGCGCTTCTCCACTGCCGCGTCAGGAAATAGCCGCGCGAGTTTGTCCATATCGCGAGCGATCACGCGCACGGCAGCAGTGTGCCTGCAAAGCTCGGCCGCGAGGTGAATGCCGGTCGGGCCGGTCGCGCCAACAATCGCAATTTTTGTCATAAGCACCAATGCCGAACACTTGCGAGCACGTCCCAAGCTCTGTCTGATCTTACTTTGGCCGACGAAAAACGTCCGGGAGGCAGGAAAGAGGTCACCGGAGGAACCCCGGCTCAGCGGAGGATACCCCCCTCGCGGCAGGCCTCCGAAACATCGACGGGAGCAATATCCGCTTTGCAGATTCTTTGGTGACAGAAGGCACTAGATCCGGCTTGCGCCTGTTGTTGAGCCTCGGTCGCGCGTCGGCTCGCCGCCACCTTCTCAGCCGCGTCGCGGCGTTGATCTTCTAGTTTGAGGCTGTTGAAGCCCATTGCACCCCGCGCTAACGCCTACAGGACTCATCGAGCCTCTCGAACATCGACAAGACATCCTGAAACTCTTTGGTATTTGGGTCCGCCCGATAGAGGGCGTTGAATAGCGCCACGTATTCGGGACCCACTTGTTTCTCCAAATCATTTATTTTTTGGGTCAGCGCCTCAGCTTTCTTCTCATCTTTCTCTTGAGCAGCCTGGTCGATCTCCCCACCGAGATTGGCCATTTGGCAATAGGCCTGGGTCTTAGCTTTATCGCCGCTGATAGTACTGACGACCTTTTGTGCATCCACCTTCAACTTAGCGGCATCTGGCTGCTGATCTTGCGCGTACACCGGCAAGATGCCGATTATCAAAATCGCAAGGATCTGCAGCCGGTTCATAGATTCCCCTTGGCTCTATAGGGTGAGTAGAAGAATTAGACGTCTTGTGCGCTAGCTGCCGGAGCCAGAGATGACCTCGCCGAACAGCTTCCACGTCGTGCCGTTAAATTTCTCAAGCTGCATCTGCTTGATCGGAGCGAAATCGTCCGCGCTGGTGTTGACGGTGATGCCAGGCAGTAGCATCGGCAGCGTCAAATCGTGGATGCTGGCCGCTTGCTGCATCACGTTCTCGCGGGTGAGATTATCACCGCACGCCCTGAGTACGGCGACCAGTGTCTGCGCTTCCGAATAGCCGTAAACGGTGAAAACGTCACGGACATCGGCCGACGAATTATATTTCTTCATCCACGCTAGCCATTCCTTATATTCGGGCGTGTCCTGCCACTGTGGATCAGTAGGGTCCTTGAAGTATCCCGCCGAGACGATGCCGACGCCCTTTTCGAGTCCTGCGGGTTGCATCACCGCCCCGACAGAGTTTGACACGTAGGTCAGGAAGTGCGTCGGCTTCCAGCCGATGTCGTAGACCTTGCGGATCGCCTGGGCGGCGAATTTTGGTATGGCCGCTGTTAGCAGGACATTCGCGCCGCCGCCCTGCAGCGACACGACTTGCTGATCGACGGTCGGATCGGTGGTCTCATAGGATTGGGAAGCTACGATCAACTGGTTCGCCTTATCGCCCAGTCCTTCGCGCAGGCCGATGAGGTAGTCCTTGCCGAAGTCATCGTTCTGATAAAGCACCCCGATCTTGGCATCCGGCTGAGTTTTGAGAATGTAACGGGCATAGATACGGGCCTCGACGCGATAGCTCGGCTGCCAGCCCATCGTCCACGGATGGTTCTTGGGGTCGTTCCACTTGTCAGCGCCACTGGCCACGAACAGTTGAGGCACCTTGTTGTCGTTCAAATAGCCCTGGATGGCGGTGTTGGACGGCGTGCCAAGCGTCTGGAACAACAACAGGACCCCGTCTTCCTCAACTATCTTGCGCACCTGTTCAACGGTCTTCGGCGGGCTGTAGCCGTCGTCGCGGCTGATGAAGTTGATCTTGCGGCTTTTTATGCCACCTTGTTCATTAATCATTGCGAAGTAGGCGGCCTCTGACTTGCCGATGACGCCGTAGGACGAAGCCGGACCGCTGTAGGGCATCGTGTTGCCGATCTTGATCTCGGTGTCGCCTGCGCCAGGTCCGTACTGGCCAGCGGTCCAAGCCGCTCCACTTACGAATACGAAACTGACCGCAGACAGGCTCATGGCGATAATCCGTTTCACTCTCATGACATCCTCCTTGGTCAATGCTCCTCTCTCACCCTTGATACTCATCTGCGAGTTATCGGCACTGACGCGCTAACGCACAGTCGCGAACGCTGCGCGACGCGCGTTCAGACCGAAAGATTGAGGTCTGCTAAGAGTTATTGTGCCTGCCGACGGCACTAGCGCTGCCCCTTCACTCTAACGGGGACTTCGGCTCTCCCGTAATCGGCAGCTCAGCAAGATGTTACAAGGGTACAATGACGATTAAAAGTCCGCGTTGGCACATTCGCTTCCCGCGCCGTAGTCCGTTCGACTGTTTCATTGTGCGCGATGAGGCGCGGCGGGTTGCGGCGTTCGTGGCGCTCGGCGCCAAGCTCGCTTTTGCCGAGCGATAAGAGAACGGGAGGACAAGATGGCCGGACAACTCCAAGGCAAAATCGCTATCGTCACCGGCGCCAGCAACGGCATAGGCCGCGGCATCGCCGAGCTGTTCGCCGCCGAGGGCGCGAAGACCGTGCTGGTGGCGCGCCGCGGCGAGCTGCTGGACGAGGTCGCGGCAGGCATCAAAGCCAAAGGCGGCGAAGCGCTGCCGGTGCCGGCCGACCTCACCAAAGAAGACGCGATCATCACGCTGTTCAAGAAGACGGTCGAGACCTTCGGGCGGCTCGACGTGCTGGTGAACAACGCCGGCATCGCCACCCACAAGAACACCGAGGACATCACGCTCGACTACTGGAACGAGGCGCTCGCCATCAACATCACCGCGCCGTTTCTCTGCGCGCGCGAGGCGGTTCGCATCATGAAGGCGCAGCAGCCCCAGGGCGGGCGCATCGTCAATATCGGCAGCGTTTCGGCCAAGACCCCGCGGCCGGATTCACTGCCCTACACGGTGACCAAATTCGGCCTGCAGGGCATGACGCACCAGCTCACGATGGATGGGCGCAAGCACAATATCGTCTCGTCGATCATCCATCCGGGCGCCACGCTGTCGTCGTTCTCGACGCGGCGCGGGCGGACCAAGGCCGGCTACGGCGACAAGCCCGGCGACGATTACATTATGGCCGCCGAGGACGTGGCCAAGGTCGCGGTGCTGATGGGCGCCCTGCCGGATGAGGTGAATCTCTACGAGGCGACGATCCTACCGAACAGCATGCGTTCGTTTATCGGGCGGGGATAAGACCAAGCGGTGCCGAGGAATCCGATCACGGCATAGCCGGCTGCTCGGGGTTTACCGCAAGCGGCCATGCAGCCGCTGCACCACCAACAAGCGTTATGACATCGCGCCGCCTCACTCGATCACCTCGTCGGCACGGGCGAGAATGGACTGAGGCACCGACAAGCCGAGCGCCTTCGCAGTCTTCAGGTTGATCACCAGTTCGTATTTCGTGGGTGCCTGCACGGGAAGATCAGCCGGCTTCTCGCCCTTGAGGATGCGATTAACGTAGCCAGCTGCGCGGCGATACATGTCGATCGGCTCAGGTCCGTAGGAAATGAGGCCACCGTCGACGGTGTCGAAGCGAAAGGTGTAGACCGCAGGTAGTTTGTACTGGGCCGCAAGGGCAATGATGAGATCACGATGAACCGAAACCGACGCGGCCGGCGTCACGATCAGGCCGCCATTTGCGGAGCGGGCAAAAGCGGCGACGGCGCGATTGATCTCGCTAGCGTCGCTCAAGCCGACAGGGCTTACCTCCACACCAAACGACTGCGCTAACGCTTGGATAGCGCTGAACTGACCGATTCCGGCAGGATTGGCGGCATCCCGAAGAACAAGAGCTCGCGTTACCGATGGCGCAATCTGCTTGAGAAGTTCCAACCATTTTCCACTTAAACTGTATTCAAACAACATGAAGCCCGTGGTGCTACCGCCTGGTCGCGCTAGCGTGTCGACGAAGCCAGCGGCGACCGGATCGGCAACGCGAACAAACACGATTGGCAAGCTGCGAGTGATCCTTTGCAATGCTGCCACGCCAAGACTGCCGGAGGCCAAGATGACGTCGGGCGCGAGCGCAACTAATTCCGCCGAGTATGTGCGATCGCGTTCGACATCGTTCTGCCCCCAGCGGATGTCAATCTGAACATCCCGACCCTCGCTCCAACCCAATTGTTGTAAGGTTTGCTGGAAAGCTGCGACGCTTTTCTGACCGTCTGGATTGTCCACATCCACGTTCATTAGAACACCGATCCGCCGCATCCGGTCGCGCTGCTGCGCGCGTGCGATAAGCGGCCATGCTGCCGCTGCACCACCAACAAGCGTTATGACATCGCGCCGCCTCATTCGATCACCTCGTCGGCTGTCTGCAAGAAGGCTTCAGGGATTGTGAGGCCGAGGGCTTTGGCGGTCTTGAGATTGACGATTAACTCATACTTGGTTGGAAGCTGAACTGGCAGGTCGCCTGCTTTTGCACCTTTGAGGATGAGATCTACATACGATGCGGCTTGCCGATATTGGTCGGCCAAATCAACGCCGTAAGAAATAAAGCCACCACTCCTCGTGAAAAGACGATACGAATAAATGGCGGGAAGCTTATACTGTGCGGCCAAACCGATTATGAGATCACGATGGAGTTGCGTAACCGCGTTAGGCAGCACTATCATGCCGCCGTTTGGGTGTTGAGCGAACGGTGTTATTGCCCGCTCGATGTCGGTGGCGTTACGCACGTCGGCGAGCGTCAATGAAATCCCGAACGAAGGCGCGGCCGTTTTGATTGCCTCCAAATAAGGGGGCATTGAGGGGTTCTGCGGATCGAAGATGACGGCTACCCGGCTCACAATAGGCGCAGTGTCCTTGAGCAAACTAAGCCATTTGGCACCGATAGAGTGCTCGGCTCCGACATAACCTGTAATGTTGTTGCCGGGGTGGGCAAGATTCGTAATGATGCCAAGCTTTACCGGATCGGACACTTGCACAAACACAATGGGTATAGTTGCAGTCTGCCGACGCAATTCGGCTAGTTCTGCCCCACCAACTACAAAAAGTAGGTCGAATCCACCCCTTGCCAACTCGACAGCGTAGCTCGCTCGCCGGGTCTGGTCTCCGGCAGCCCACCGATATTCGATCCTAATATTCTGGCCTTGCTCCCAGCCCAGAGCATGAAGCCCTTGTTGGAAAGCCCCAAACCAGGTTTTAGCGTCAACGTCATCATCAGCGAATGGGCACAAGACCCCGATCCGCCGCGCCCGTTCGCTCTGCTGCGCGCGCGCCGCGAGCGGCCACGCCACGGCGGTGCTGCCGACAAATGAGATAAATTCCCGTCGCCTCATGGCTTCGCCCGCGCCGAGGACACCATCGGGCAAGAAAAGAATATCACATTTTGGATCGACAGTAGTTGAGTGTGCTCGCATGTCCGCCGAGTGCCAAGCGGACCCATCACTGCAGCAATCAATGCCAGTCTTAGGATAGGTGTCGCCTAATTTTCGCTAATAGCTGACGTGGGCTGAAGGGCTTCGGAACGTAATCATCGCAGCCGGCTGCGCGCGCCTTCTGTCCCTCACCGCTGAGCGCATAAGACATGACTGCGATGATCGGGATAGAGCGCAGCGAAGCGTCGGCTTTGATGCGGCGCGTCGCTTCGTAACCGTCCATGATCGGTAACTGAATGTCCATCAGGATGAGATCGGGTCGCCGTTTTGCGATCGCCGCCAGCGCCTCCTCACCGTTTTCGGCTTCGGTGATTTCGTAGTCGGTAGGGACGAGCATATCGCGGATGATCATGGCGATTATCCGCTTGGTCTTCGACCACCAGAATGCGCTTGCTCACGCGGCCTCCACCTGCCGCTCGACGATCACCGGAAGCGTGAAAGTGAATGTCGAGCCTTGGCCGGGCTGCGACTCGACCCAAATCCGGCCCCCGTGCATCTCGATGATGCGCTTGGATATAGCCAGCCCTAAGCCGGTGCCGCCCTTCTTCTTGGTGATGGCATTGTCGGCCTGCTGAAATTCCTGAAACAGCCTGGCTTGGTCCGCAGATGAGATGCCCGGCCCGGTGTCCCGCACCGATACATGGAATGAGCCGTTGTGCGCTTCGGCCTTGATAGCGACTTCACCGGCGTCGGTGAACTTAATGGCATTACCCACGAGATTGATCAGGACTTGCGTCAATCGCCGCCCGTCGCCGTGGCCTGAAGGTAGTTGCGGAGCGACTTCGACTTTGAACCCGAGCTTCTTGTCAGCCGCTAACGGCTCCAGTGTGCTCCGCACTGTTTGGGCAATGTCCTGGATGGAGTAATCGGACAGTTCGAGCACCAGTTGGCCGGCTTCGATCTTGGATAGGTCGAGCACGTCATTGATGAGTCCGAGCAAATGCTTGCCGTTGGCCTCAAGACGTTTGAGGATGCCGAACATCTTCTCGGATGGCTCGCCATAAGCGCCGTCCGCCATCAATTCGGCATAGCCCAGGATGGCATTGAGCGGTGTGCGCAGCTCGTGGCTCATATTGGCGAGGAACTGCGACTTGTGCTGGCTTGCCTCTTCAAGCTGCCGGCTTTTGTCCTGGATTTCATCGAACAAGCGCACGTTTTCGATGGCGATGCCCGCCTGGTCGGCGAAGGTCACTACTAGCTCAATTTGCCTATCGGTGAACGGTCGCACCGAGTTTCGTGCCAAGGTGATAACGCCTATTGGCGCTCCTTCCCGCAGCATTGGAACGCCAAGAAGGGTACGAAAGCCGCCGATCGTCCGCACACCATAGGTGTATTCAGGATCGGCCAGAACGTCGGGAACGTGAACAATTCTTCGCTCGAACAAAACACGTCCCGAAACCGAACTTCCGTCGATCCGAGCAGGGTGATCTGCGACGAATTTGGCAAACTCAGGTGAAACTCCATAGCTTGCTTCAAAATAAAAGGTTACGCCTTTCGGCCGACCGATAACGCCCTGGTCAGCTTCGCAGAGGCGGACTGCCGATTCGACCAGCGTGTTGAGCACTGCCTTGAGATCGAAAGTCGAGCGGCTGATGATCTTCAATACGTCAGCAGTAGCGGTCTGCTGCTGAAGCGACTCGCGCAGCTCATTGAGCAGCCGCGCGTTCTCGATAGCAACCACCGCCTGCGCAGCGAAGTTCTGAACTAGTTCGATTTGCGGAGTGCTGAACGGCCTCACTTCTGATCGCGAGAGCGTAAAAACGCCAATCGTTTCATCCTGACGAAGCAGCGGCACACCTATGGCACTCCGGTACTGGCCGCGCGATTGATAATCGGATCCAGTGTATTCCGGGTCTGCTAAAACGTCGGGGATATGAACTGTCTTAGCTTCGAGTGCTGTTCGGCCTGTCACTGTTGCCAGGCTCGGCTTAATCGGGTGTTGAGCAGCGCGGAGAGGTCCTCAGTGCGCTGGCGCAATTCATTGAGCAGCCGTGCGTTCTCGATGGCGATGATGGCTTGCGCGGCGAAGTTTTGGACCAGTTCGATCTGCTTATCGGTGAAGGGCTGGACTTCTAGGCGGTAAACAGTGATCGCACCGATCAAAGTGTCATCTTTAAGCATAGGAACACTGATTAGGGTGCGCGCACCGGTCAACGTGACGAACTTTTGGCGCCGCGGGTCCTCGCGATAAGCTGGGTCTGCAGCCACATCGGCGATCTGAACCGCACTCTTTGTCTTTGCCACCCGCGCGAGTGCGCTATTACCGGTCATGCTCACCAGCGGTTCGCGCTGCCGCACTTCGGCGTAGGCGGGCGGTACATTATACGTAGCGATGTTGCGATAGACGTTCCCCTCGGCGAGATGAAGTGTGCCAAAACCGGCTTGGCAGATGCGTGTCGCATTCTCCAGGATCGCATCGAAAACCGGTTTCAACTCGCCAGGCGATGAGCTAATTACGCGCAGCACTTCCGACGTCGCGGTTTGTCGCTCCAATGATTGTCTTAGTTCGTTCAGCAGCCGCGTGTTCTCGATGGCGATAATGGCCTGATCAGCATAGGTCTTTAGGGTTGCAAGTTGCTTGTCTGAGAGCGGACCTGGAGCGAGACGGATAACGCTGAGCGCGCCAATTGCTCGGTCGCCTTGCATCAGCGGCACGACGGTGACTGCCCGCTGCCCACTTCTCAAAAAGTTTTTTGCGCCCACCGCCAAATCAGCCGGTGCACGCTCGACGTCCGGAATATCCACCACCTCACGGTCCAGGATCGCCCTGCTGTGCATGTATTCCCGCGCAAGCGGGAATGGAAACACACCCCGCCAAGCGTGCGCGCGAGCGGGGTCGCAGTCGGCAACGGCTGCTGCTCTGACCATGCCGTTATCCACCAGCGCAATGCTGACAGTCGCTCCAGAAAACAGCTTGACTCCGCTCTGCACGATGGATTCGAAGACGGGCTGAATATCGCTGAGCGAGTTGCTGATGACCCTCAACACCTCGGACGTCGCCGTCTGCTGCTCCAATGATTCGCTCAAATGGGCCGTGCGCTGACCAAGCTCGTTGAGCAGGCGCGTATTCTCGATGGCGATAACAGCCTGGGCGCCAAAGTTCTTCACGAGCTCGATTTGCTTGTCGGTGAACGGACGCACCTCTTTGCGGTAGATGGCCATCGCACCAAGCAGTGCAGTGTCTTTGAGCATCGGCACCATCACAAAGGTGCGGGCTCCAAAGTCGTCGACAAATTCCTTAAACGGTTGCAAGCCCTTGATGTATGCAGGTTCTCTCGTAGCGTCCGCAATATGTTTAAGCTGCTTTGTTTGGGCCAGGCGAGCGAGCGGAGTTTCCAGATCAACGTAGAACACTTTTTCGCGCTGACGCATCTCGGCAAGGGCTGGCGGCACGCCATGCAGCGCGACCGGACGAAAGCCATCCCCCTCAATGAGCCATAGCATGCCAAACTCGGCCCCACAGATGCGTGTTGCATTCTCCAGCATGGCCTGGAACACCGGCCTTAGCTCGCCGGGCGATGAACTGATGATGCGCAGGACTTCAGAGGTCGCCGTCTGCTGATCCAGCGTCTCGGTCAGATCGTCGGTGCGCTGGCGCAATTCGTTCAACAGCCGCACGTTCTCGATGGCGATGACAGCCTGGGCGGCGAAGTTCGTCACCAGCTCAATTTGTTTGTCGGTGAAGGGTCGAACCTCCTGGCGGTAGATATTGATGCAGCCGATCAGGTTGTCGTCCTTGAGCATGGGAACGGTCAGTACGGTCCGAAAACCGCCTAATTCGGCACCCGCGACGACGATCGGATTCCGATCGACGTAGCCCTTCTCCAGCCTTATGTCGGGCGTATGAAACGTCCGCTTTGTTGCGACGATCTGTGCAAGACCCGTCCCCGGTGGGGGATGAAAGACTGGTTCACGCCTGCGAAACTCGGCAAAGGCGGCCGGCGCATTGTGTAGTGCGCCAACGCGAAATCTGTCTCCGTCGTAGAGATAAAGCGAGCCAAACTTGGCTTCGCAGATGCGCGCTGCGTTCGCCAGCATGGCCTGGAAGACGGGTTCCAGGTCGCCAGGAGACGTACTAATGACGCGCAGCACTTCCGCCGTAGCGGTCCGCTGATCCAACGCCTCACCCAGCTCGCGGGTGAGCCGAGCGACTGTCGATTTCAAGTCGTCAACAGAAGAAGTGCGACTGCGCGCAGACTTCGACGCATTAGGCCGTCTTGGCGTCGCCGACTTACGGCGTCGCACTTTAACCAGGCTGCCTGCTCTGGAGCGCCGTCGCATGGCCTATCCCAAGGCTCAGGACTACGCTGTTTTCAAAGTGGCATTACAGCAGAGATCTGCGACCGGCGAAATGGGCTTCAACATAGATTTGCGCTGCAAAAAATCCTGAACGGTCCTTGTCCGGTATGGGTCACTAGCAGACATTCCGGCAGCCAATATATGTGGCGAGATTGGCGGCGGTGGCCTTGATTACCCAAGGCGAGCGCCGTCCGCCGAGCGCAATAGGGTTAGGCCCGCTCGAAGAGTATGACTAATCATGCCGACGCCTATGGCCATGCGATTTTGGCTGTTCCGACGAGCTAGACCGGCGAACGAAGACGTTCTGCCGGGCCGTGCCTTAGGTGGGAGCATGAGTTACGAGTCGCTTGAACACATGGTGCGAAGCCGGGTGCGGATTTTTTTGCGCCACACCTGGCTCGTGACCATACTCGGCACACTCCTGCTCGGTGCTGCCGTCTGGGCCGCGATCCATTTCACGATAGCCCGCGACCATATGCGGATCGCCGCCGGGCCGCTCGATGCCAGATTCGTGCACGCGCTGTCCAACCAGCTCGCTACCGATCACCGCATTTTGCATTTGCAGATCGTTCCGACCACGAGCCCGCAAGCTACCGCCGAGGCGATGAGCAAGGGCGAAGCCGATCTCGCGATTCTGCCGAGCCAACTTGACAACGCGCGCGATTGGCCGGTTGTCACCATTCTGCGGCAAAACGTGATGGCGCTGATCGTTCCCGAGGCGGGCGCGACGAAAGTGGAAGAGAGCGCGGCTACCAAGCCGGCGAAGAAGACGAGCGCCAAAGGCGGTAAGAGCAAGGGCGGCGAGAGCAAGAGCGCAAAGGCAGGTGGCAAGAACGCAAAGGACGGTAAAGGCACGAAATCAGCCAAAGGCGACGCCAGTGACGACAGCGACAGCAGCGACAGCAAGTTCGGCAAAGTCACCGATCTTTCAGGCAAGCGCGTCGGCGTCGTCAGCGGCAACGAAGCGACCACGGGCCTGCTCGAACTGGTGCTCAGCCATTACGGAGTGCCGCGCGACAAAGTGACGATTTCGTCTATCGATCCGCGCGATATTCCAGCCGCGATCAGGAACCACCAGGTCGATGTGCTGTTTGTCGCCGGCGCCGCGACCAGTCCCGCCATTTCCAGCGTGATCGCGGCCGCAACCGTCAATGGCGCCGCGCCGAATTTCATCGAGATCGATCAGGCCGACGGCATTGCCAAGCGCAATCCGGCTTTCGATTCGATCGATATCGACGCCGGCACGTTCGGCGGCACGCCGCCAACGCCCGACGACAGTCTCAAGACCTTGAGCTTTGCTCAATACCTGGTGGCGCGGAAATCAGTTAGCGATTCCGTTATCGCCACGCTGGCAAAGACAATCTATTCATCGCGCCAAGCGCTTGCCGCCGCAGTGCCGGGCGAGATCAAGATCGAGGCGCCCTCGACTGACAAGGATGCCGACGCGGTCGTGCATCCAGGCGCGCTCACTTATCTGAACGACAGTCAGCAATCGTTCTTCGACAAATATGGCGACGCAATCTTCTACGGCATGCTGATCTTTCCGGTATTCGGCTCGGCGCTGGCCGGGATGGCGAGTTACCTGCGTCGGGACACCCGCACGCGGCGCCTGCGGCTTCTTCAGCGTGTTCTGGATCTCGTGCGCAAGGCGCATGGGGCGCAGAATCTCGAAGCGCTCGAGCAGCTTCAAGTCGAAGCTGACAATCTTGTTATCGCGATCGTGCATCAGGGCGAACGCGAGGAGTTCGACGAGACGGTGCGGATGTCGTTCGCCTTTGCGCTCGATCAGCTGCGTTTTGCCATCGCCGCGCGGCGCACGGCGATTCTCGACCATTCGGGAACCGAGCCCGAGGCAACGGCCCCCGCTGCCGCCACGATGCAGACCGCATTCCACGGTCAATTGAACCGGCAGTGGTGACAGTGGTCGGCCGACAGGAATATGCCTGGTGGCGCGCCTGCACCACTGCAGAGGCGGTAAAGCTATTCGCACAAGAGGCGGCTAGAAAGTCTCAGAACGACTTAAGCCGACCAGTGACTGCGGATGCGGGGCGGAGATGGTCGCACGCCCTTGCGCTGCCATTGGCTCGGCGCCCGACGCACTGGTGTATCGCAAAAAAGCCCTGGATCTCGACAGCCCCCAGCGTAAGTTCATCAATCGTATCCTCACAGGCCTGCGCTACTCCTGTGACGAGGCCGGCGGCATCATCGAGGATTTGGATTTCGACTGGGGCGCGCTACTTGTCGCCCTCTCGCTGCATCGCCCGCGACAGAGCTGCGGTAAGTCCTGCCGCTCCCCGCGAATAAGACCGCGCCGCACCACTTCATCGTGCGGCATGCCGGTGAGGAGCATCCTGCTGTTTTCATGGCAAAGCCTGACATGACCACCCCCACCGTTCGTTTTGGAATTTTGAGAAAACGGAAACCGATCCACGGATTCAAAATTATGGGAAAACTGAAATCGAAAAGCGAGGCAGACATCTCTGTCGACTAGGCGCAAATTTGAACCAGGTACCGCTACCTGAAAATCGAGCCGGGGGCGGGGGACCACCTTTCAGCCACCGACTGTAAATGACGGACAGCTGTTGGTGCCCCATACAAGGCTCCACAGCGAGGCCGTGCGCGACTAATTCTTTGTATAAATCCTGCTGCCCTATTGTGTGGGCGTAGTTGCCCGATGGCAAACGCAAGCTATGCAAGTCGTGAACGTATTTCCTTCCGTCTGAAAGCTGCTCGGTAATTTGAAGCATCTGTTTATTTTCCTTATCAACGTCGCTTGTGGTTGGATTGGTCATTGGAAACCTCTGGGTTCAAAAACAGTTTCCGCAGGCGCTCCTGCACTGCAGGATGATCGAATGATTCTAATACGAGGCCGGCGAAGGCTTCTTTCTCGGCCTTCAAGCGCTCCCCGTGGCGCCTGCGTGCATGCTCAACGCCATCAAATAAAATTCCCGTCATTGTATGTCCTCAAGTTCGTCGGCACATTCGCAGAGGGCTTCAGCAAGCCTAATCAGGCCCCCGCGCGTCACCGAGACAAAAAGGGGCTCACCCTTGGTATTCAGTCGCAAAAGACCGAGTGTTGGATCATTTGGATCGCAGAAGAACGTGTAGCCCATGAGTAAATCCGCTTTTATGGTTTCCATTGTCATATCCTCGCAGAATGAATTGGCCGGGCTGGGAAATTGGGACGCCCAAGCCCATAGCTCGCAGTCGTCGCATACCGCTTCATCATGATCGCGTAGCTCAAAGCTTTCCAACAATCGTCGCGCACCGCCACAATCTTCCCGTCCTTACGATGCAAATCGCGCATCTCCTCGATTAACGCGGTGCATGTAGAGAAGATCTTCAGACGACCGGAGCCCATACGCTCCAAGACTTCGGTCACGACGGGTTCGATTGGCTGCGCTCCGCCGCGTTCCTTCTCTCCAACTCCCGACGGATAGCGGGCAGACTTGCCGAGCATGTTCGCACCGCAATCACGATAGAGTTGTGCCAACGTCTTGCCGGAATGCGCCTGCCGATTCTCACCATCATGCGGCCACGCAATCGGGATCGGGCGATCAAAGGAGTTCAGCCATTCGCAATGATCTGCGACGCTCGCGCCCTTCCGACGATAATCCGCATAAACATAAATCACATCGCCATCGGTTCGCGTGTGGGCAATCGCAACGCCGGCGTGCGGGTGGTCGATGCCAAAATCGATTCCTTTTAGTTTGGTCCAATGGTTGCCGAGTGCGCAGGGAGGAATGATGCACTCCTCGATCAGATGGGCGAACACACCACCCTCACCAAGCTTAGGCATTCCCTTGGTTCGCGCGTCGCGTTCGTGTTTCGGGTAGGATTCGAGCATGCGTCGCTTCTGCGCTTCGTCGAGGTGTGGAGCGTCGTCCCACGTCGCGGTCTTCATGTAGCGGCCTGGCCCGCCGACTGCGAAATGCTCGACAAGTTTGGAATGACCTCGAAGCGGCGTGAACGTTACAAACACCAGACCGCCGGTCGATAACGTTCGGGTCAACGATTCCGTGTAGATCGCGAAATCAGCCGGCTCCTCATCGAGCCAAACAACATCACAGGCCGCGCCCTGGAATTTTTCTGCGCCCATTTCAAACACCTTCAGGGAGCAGACCGAATTGCCGCCGGCTACGTGCTCGACCTCGAACCGCTCAATACAATTCCTGACGCCGGCCTGGCGCATTGATGGCGTGCCGCGTATGAGACGACGAGGAATAAGACCGGTGCTTATGCCCTCGCCGGTGGGGCCGAGCAGCTGGCTTTGAATGATGTCGCGCGTGGATTCGTTGGTGACGCCGGCACACCACACCGTTGTTGGCCTGTCGAACTTCCGGCCGCGATACCATTTCGGATAGATGCCCGTTAGGTGCATCACCACCGCGGCTGCGGCGGTCGCTGTCTTGCCAACACGGTTTGCAGCGCGGACCATCAACTCGTTATGATTGGCAGACGCGTCAAGCCACTCCGACTGCCAGGCGTAGGGGACAAACCCATCGATCTTGTTGCCGGTTACGGCTGACAGAAAGCGGGCGCAGTCAGATTCATCACGCAAGGCCGACCTCCTGAAACTTCAGCCGATGACCAGGCAAGCTTGTTTGATACTGCTGCCATCGATCTGGGAAAGTCGCGGCTAGACGGGTCACCAGCCGCGTAAAGGACTCACAGGACCACGGCAGTGAACGGTGTTGCTGATAGAAGGCCTCGACCAGAAACTGCGCTCCGTAGTCGCCGGCGGCCTTGGTAGCGGCATCGAACGCCTGATCGAGTGAGAGCTCTTTGCGATCTCGCTGCTCTTCCTGATCGAGAATCTTTGTCAGCGATTCGATGGCGCGGATTTTCAACGCCGGATCGTTATCGTGCGCGATGTTGGTCAAGATCGCCTTGGCTTGCGCAGGAGTTAGAGCTCATTCCAAGATGGTTGCACGATCACTCAAGAACCTGGTCGGCGAGATTCGCATTGTCTCCTTCCCTGACGTCAAAGAACGGGGAGATGTTACGGACTGGATCAACGCCGGCCACGCTAAAGATGAGCTCATGGCCCGCTGCAAATCGTCACCGGTTTTCGCGGAGGAGAATAGGTATCAAAAGCCGTTCAACGCCGCCGATCTTGAGACGAAAGAGTTCGCTGCGGTGAGCATGATTATCGAAGGGATACTGCCAGAGGGCCTGCCGGCATCGTCATTGTCTTCGAGAATGAAGATCGTCTTGCGGCCAATAAACCACGAGGCCAATTCCGGCTGCCATACCTTAGAACCACCGGGATTTGTCGTGGCAACGAGCCCGAGCTCGCGCAGCGTCAGACAATCTTTCTCGCCTTCAGGGATGAATATTGGCTCGTCCAGCGGCGCAGCAATCAGTGCCGGCAATTGAAATGGAAACTTCGGACCCTTGGGCGCGCCATTGATCCAACTGCCATTGGCATAATGTTGTTGTGCGAAGTGCTTCTGCCACTTCCCATCCTTCTGCTTGTAGTACCGCTTAGCGCCCTGATACGGCCGGCCAGCAGGATCGGTGTAGATGTAGAGAACATCCTCGCCGCGTTGATCGTCGCCAGGATGAGCTTTGCCGGAATTGTGATAGTTGCCCCAGCGATCATCCTTCGTGCTGGCGCTTTCCGCCACTTTGCTGGCGCCGGGCGCCAGGTCATCCGTAACCAGGTCGATATCGTCGAACCACGGGACGGCGGATTTAGGTGAAGTAGACTTTTCCGCCGGCGCGTAGCCACCAACCCCACCAGGGCCGCTAAAATTTTGGTCCGTTGCCCAATTTTGTGTAGCCGGGTCAGGGCCATACGCCAATCCGACCTTGACTGTTTGACGAACTAAAATCGGCGGTAACTACAAACTGTCAGATAACCGGCACTCGCGCCGAAGTTGGCGCACTTTCTGCCGTTCTGACGCCAACGCTGGCATTTCGCACTAACAAACAAACCCTGCTGGAACGGTATCTGACGGTGCCGTCACAGCTTTATTTGATGGAGAACATATTGAGCAAATCTAATCGCATTTATGGACGCCAAGATATTCGGTGGGACGGCCACCGGCTGCGTCTTTCTACTGGGCGGCTACTTGCCACCATTGAACCGGATCGCGCCCGGGCTGGCATGTATCGGGTTCGTTTCGACGGCCGTCTGACTGACATGGTGAACCTTACTCGGGCGAAGGATGCGGCGGTCTGCCTGGCGCTCTCCGCTCTCAACAATTCAAAGCAGGAAGCGGCATGAGTGAACAAGAACAAATACCGTGGGGCGAAGACGAAGGCTTGGGCGAGGCGTGGTTCACCGAATCGGCGGCCATCTGCAACGCAACTTCCGCCCAAAAAATCATGGCGGCGTGTCTGCACGCGGGCTGGACCGCGACTGCCAGCGCCCGCCGAGCGGGGTACGCTGGGTCCGAGGACGGCATTAGACAGGCTGGCCATCGCGCATCACACAGCACCGCCGTTGTTGCATTACTGGGCATGGCCCACAGCGTGAGCGGCGTTGGTCCGACTGGTCATGCTGAAATGCCCGAACTTAAGGGGATACTTTCCCGGGTTGCCCGTTCTGGCGACACAAACAGCCGGCTGCGCGCTTGTGAGACTTTGGTCAAAATCCACCAACACGAACTGGAGCGGGAACGCGAACACCCTGCAGAAATGGATATTCGTGCGGAGATTGCCGAGATTGCGAAGCTGAGTCCCGAATTAGCAAAGTCTTATGCGGAGTCCAAGGGCATCAAATGGGGGTCCGATGATGAATAACTTTGACGCAATATTTGCGCACCTTGGAAAGCATGAGCGCATTGCAGTTGCCGAGTTGGTTAACCGGATTGATGCGAAGCTGGCTAGGCGGGATGCAATGGCTGATTGGATGGTCATCCTACTTGAGCCGAGAATTATTCAATTGATACGAAAGGAAATTGCCAATGCAAAAACTGGGAATTTATAGCACTCGCACTCACCTTCACGCCGACACCAACCCCGGCGCTCCGGGTCGCGGTTCTGGCCCTTCGTGGCCGCCTGGCTTGCATGACGATTTGAAATTGCCATCGGGGCGGACCATTGGCGAAACCGACACTGACAGCTTGAGGCATGAGTTTGCGCGGCTTGGGGTCGCTGAGGCTCAGACGGCCGGTCGACATATCCTCTGCCAAAGATATGCGGAGTTATTGGCGGCTATCGGTGAGGCAGCAAGCGAAAAAGCCATTGCCGAATTTCTGGAATCAAAGAGGGTTTAGCGATGCATCAGATTTATACCAACCGTATTGACGGCAAAAACCGTTCTGTTGATTTGCACGATTTGTCGATTGGGAAAACGTATTGCCACAAGCTAACGCGGGACGACCTTCTGCGGAAGGTTATGGCGCTGAATGTTCCGGGTGTTGAGACTTGGATGGGCCACCAGGACATCGCTCTCCGTTATGGCGTCTGGTGTCAGTAATGCCGAGAACAGGCAGCGACCCAATGAAGAACGGTCGCGGTGACGCTAGGGGCGCAATAAAAAAGGAACGTGAGTTTTATAAAAGAGAGGAACAGCGGCGGAAGAAGCTAGAGAAGCGCATGAAGGATTTGGAGCGGTGCGGTGAGGAACTGGAAAAGGACATGACCAAGCACGCCCTATATCGGCCGCCCCGAAATCTGTCGGAGCTTCTGGCACGGTGGCGACCGGAATCGGACAAATTAAATTAGGAGGAAAACATGATTACGCAATGGCCGAGAATCTTTGAGTTTGGCAAACAACGTGGCGAGTCGGCGCAGAACTATGAAGACCGGATGCGCTCGACCAACACCAGAACAACCAAGCACAATATTTTGCCCCGTGATGGTCGCGGTGTTCGGGATACGAAAGTCGGCGGCAACCGGTTCCAGTCGCCCGCCAAGCCCGACAGGGGGCGGTAAGCAATGACGGAAATCGCCACCGAACAACAAATCTCGGAAGCACCGGAGGTTGTTGAACCACCAGTGGTGATCGTTGAGCAACAGGACGACGACACATTTTGCGGCGTCAAAATCCCACGCTGGCGATAAATAACCTTGCGACCGGACACAACTCCACGGTTGCGGGACAATGGCCGTTGCGCACTGCACTCAGCGGCCCAACTTGGCGGGCATCCCTCCCGCCCCTTATTCAGTTAGCGCGGCCGCGGCTACTAGCGATTCAGGGGCTTGACGTGGAACGCTAGGAAATTATATTGTACGTATAATTTATGGAGGTAGGTCATGTCTCGGACTGGACATCTCAGGCAGGTAGGGGGATCGGTCATGTTGGCAATTCCGCCCGCAATGCTTGAGGCGCTGGACTTGGACGCGGATGCCGCCGTAGACATCTCGGTTCAATCCGGCGAACTTCGGGTTAAGCCGCACCCGCGACCTCGGTATCGGCTGGACGATTTGCTGGCGCAGTGCGACCCCCGTGCCCCGCGTTCGAAGGAGGATCGGCGCTGGGTTAGCGGTAGCCGTGCTGGTCGCGAACTCATCTAATGGAGCGCGGCGATATTTATGTTGTGCGCCTCGATCCCACCGAGGGCACCGAACAGCAAGGCACCCGCCCGGTTCTGGTAATATCGCCCGCGAAATTTAACAGGCTGACGGGCTGTCCAATTGTTTTGCCAATAACTGGCGGCGGGAGCTTTGCTCGAACGGCTGGTTTTGCCGTGTCTCTGATGGGCGCTGGCACCAACACCGATGGCGTAGTGCGCTGTGACCAGCCCCGGGTATTAGATTTGCGTGCCAGAAAGGCAAAAAGGATTGAGTCGGCCCCTGAGTACGTTGTTGATGAGGCGCTTGCGAAAGTTGCTGCTATTCTAGAATAGTTTTTCCGGCTACTACCCGGACAATACTTGTGCATCCGCGTCCATGATGTGGCGCTGACCCTCGCACGCGTTCGGGTTTGACGGATTGGCTGTAAGGCAAGCTTGGTAATTAACGACGGCGTCGTCATAGTTCTGTTCGGCGGCGCAAAGCCCATTCCACTGCCTGCAGAGGATTAGGTCCCGCCACGGGAGGGGCAGATAGATCACCTTTGGGGTCTTGCTGGTATCCTCGCGCGGTCATGCAAGACGCGAACGCATGATGCGCTGCGGCATTACGTAAATTTCACGTAGGTGAACGGTTTCTGCCGCGCCACTTCACGCCGCGTTCACTGCTACAAGCGCATCGTCGAAACTGGAAAGAACTAAAAAGGAGGAACGCATCATGCGAACCCTAGGGAAAATCGCCGCGGCATTAGGCGTCGTCGGCGCAATTGGTATCAGCGGCGTGTTGCCAGCATCCGCTGATTGGTACGGCTACCATCACCGCTATTACAACTACTACGGCGGTGGCGGACACTACGGCGGCGGTGGATGGCCCTGCCGTCCGGGTTGGACAGTTCAGGGCGGCGTCTGTAAGCCCTATCAGTATGGTCCGTGGGACTACTATGGAGGGACGCACCAACAGTGGGGATATCGATAACATATACGGAGGCCGCTTCGGCGGCCTTCTCTTTTTGGCCTTTACGTCTAAAGATTATTCGAGCGTTAGCCGCCCCAATCCTCTTCGGCCTCATGGCTTCCGTAGTAGGTCCGGCAGCTTGGCGATATTCACCGCAAATCCGGCGCGCCTCGTCGAGCTTTTAATTGTCGCTGCGCCCTTGTAATGTTGTGCCGAGCTGCCGATTACGGGAGAGCCGAAGTCCCCGTAAGAGTGAAAGTGACAGCGCGAATGCCGTCGGCGGGCATACTCCTAACAGACCTCAACCTTTCGGTCTGAATGCGTGTCACGCAGCGCGCGACTGCGCGCCAGCGGCAACGCCGAAAACTCTCAGATTACGTATCGCGGTTCAGGTTTCGTTGCAATGGGACCGGGAACACGATCAAGGGAGGGATTGCAACGGTCACACCAGTGGTATCGCTGGTTCGCGTGGCGTCCGGTTTTCGTCGTCGACCGAGCAGGACATCGACGACTGGTATAGTTCCGATTTGTTGAACGGATATGGAGCGAATCCAGCAGTTTGGGACCACGCTGGGTTTATCGGCGAGTTCGGACTGGCGAGAGATTTTAGTCCAGGCAGCTCCGGCAACTTCGCCATATTCACCGCAATACGCCGCGCCTCATCCTTGGTGAGCAATTTCGCCGCCGATCTTCGCCCCGGCTCATCCTCGAAATAGACATAGGCGAGCCGCTGTCCGCGGAAGTACCGGCAGCATGCTCCGCG
>Ga0306920_100002253_pt1 | contig 24342 bp, 25 predicted proteins | sample flu12Cox44000170_FD_204666 | JGI IMG/M metagenome (GOLD analysis project Ga0306920, IMG submission 204666) | Lab enrichment of tropical soil microbial communities from Luquillo Experimental Forest, Puerto Rico - flux4day.12C.oxic.44.000.170 (v2)... | ecosystem: Environmental > Terrestrial >...
CTCGATGATCGTCACCAGCTGCTTCAGCCCGCTGAAGAAGTTCCCCACGAAGCTCTTCTCGGTCTCGCTCGAGGTGATCGCCTCGCTGTTGTGGAACATCTGGTCGATCTGGCTCATCACCGCGTTGACGCGCTCGGCGTCGTCGACGCGCGACCAGATCATGCCGGTGGTGTCGAACGGCACGCCCGCGGCCGCGAGCGCTTGCGTCAGGTACTCGCGCTGGAAGTAGAACGACGGCGTGCTGGTCGGGATCTCGCCCACGATCCGGAAGGTCAGGCTCACCGGGTAGACGGTGCTCTGCAGCGTGACCTGGTCGCCGACCTTCCAGCGGTTCTTGTCCATCGTGAGGTGGCCGACCATCGCCGCGTCGCGGTACTTGCGGAAGTCCTCGAACTGCTGCGCGGGCACGCCCCAGTCGGCGTAGACCTTGCTGAAGTCGTCGGCGTCGACCGCGAAGTTCGGGAACTGCACGCCCTTGTCGACGTCGACCGCGCCGCCGAACCAGTTCCAGCTGATCGCGGCGACCACCCCCGGAACGCCGCGCACCTTCTGCAGGTCCGCGTAGGGCAGGGAGTACACGATCCCGGCCTCGTTGTGGGTCGAGATGCGGGTGTTGGCCGACGCGTTGGCGAGCACGGCGTCGAGCCCCGCGGGCATGGTGCGCAGGATGCAGACCAGCGCGATCGCCAGCGCGATCGCCGAGCCGGTGAGCAGCGAGCGCAGCTTGTTGCGGCCGAGGTTGCGGATCACCAGCGGCAGGTACTTCATCCCGCCACTCCGGCGCGCGCGGCGCCGCCCGGCCGGGTCTCGAGCAGCACGCCCTTGTCGAGGTGGATCACCTCGTCGACCCACTTCTCGGCGCGCGGGTCGTGGGTGACGATCACCACCGTCTTGCCGAAGTCGCGCCGCAGCGTCTGCAAGAGCGACAGGATCTCCTCGGCGTTCTTCGCGTCGAGGTCGCCGGTCGGCTCGTCCGCGACGATCAGCTCGGCGTCGGTGACGATCGAGCGCGCGATCGCCACGCGCTGCTGCTCGCCGCCGGAGAGCTCGCGCGGCCGGTGGGTGCCGCGGTCGGCCAGGCCCACCACGCGCAGCGCCGTCTCCGCGCGCTGGCGCCGCTCCGCGCGCGAGAGGCTGGTGAGGAGGAGCGGCAGCTCCACGTTCTCGACCGCCGACAGCACCGGGATCAGGTTGAAGAACTGGAACACGAAGCCGACGGTGTGGGCGCGGAACGAGGCGAGCTCGTCTTCGGACATCTCGTTCAGCCGCTGGCCCGCGACCGTGACCTCGCCCGAGTTCGGCCGGTCGAGGCCCGCGAGCACGTTCAAGAGCGTCGATTTGCCGGAGCCCGACGGCCCCATGAGCGCCACGAAGCGCTGGCGCTCGACGTGCAAGCTCACGCGCTCGAGCGCGTGGATTTCGTCGCTGCCGCGGTGGTACAGGCGCGAGACGTTGACCAGGTCGATCAAGCGACGGCTCCCCGGCGCGGGAATCGCGTCCGAGGATGATATCCGATCGATCCCGCGCGCGCGCTGCCACACGCCCGCTGCGCCGCGCGGACGCTGCAGCGCCGGCTAGAGCCCGTGACGCATTTCGGCGACGGCCTCGATCAGGCGGTCGAGCACCCGGCGCACGTCGTGGGCGGGCGGCCGTGCGGGGGGAGCGCGATCGCCCGCGGGCTCGGGCGGGTTCAGGTCCTGGTGGTCGAGGAAGGCGGCGATCACGCGGTGCAGCTTCCCGCTGGAGAGCCGGCGGCGGTAGCGGATCAGGCGGTCCGTCGCGTAGTCCACGCCGTCGCCGGTGATGCGGTCGCGCCGGTTGATCACCGCCGAGCGGCGCGCGACCTCGGCGAGCAGCGCCTCGAGCGGGCGACCTTCGTGCGCGGCGGCCGCGCGCAAGAGCGAGAGCCACGCGCGCTGGAAGCGGCCCGCCATGCGCAGCCGGGTGCGCGAGGCGCGGCGGTCCGCGCGCGCGGCGTAGCTCGACAGCCCGAGCTGCAGCAACTCGCGCCCGGGGATCGGCTCGCCGCCGCGGGCGCGCACGCGCTCGGGCAGCTCGCGCAGCAGGTCGCGGGTGCTGAAGACGGCGTTCCAGGTCAGCCCGTCCGGTACCTTCTGCGGCCCGCGGGCGGAGCGGGCGCGCTCGAAGTAGCCGAAGGCGCGCCGGAAGCGCTCGAGCTCGCGTCTGCGCGCGCGCAGCAGGAACGCGCCGGTCTCGGGCCGCACGCCGAGCTTGCGCACCAAGAGGCGCGTCTTCTGCGCCGCGAACTCGCGGTCGAAGATGCGCAGCACCGGGTCGTGCGCGAACTCGCCCAGCGGCCGCTTCTTCCCCTCCAGCAGGAACGAGCGGATCTGCGCGAAGCACTGCGCGATGGAGCGCGCTTTCTGGCGCTGCTCGGGGATCGTAGTGGACCAGCGGTCGGTGTCGTCGAAGCGGTACTCGCGGTGGTAGAGCCCGAATTGGCGCACCGAGCCGTAGTCGACGATGCCGCCGTCCGCGAGCACGTTGTCGCCGTCCCAGTCGAGCCAGCAGAACACGTACTCGCTCTCGAAGGTCGCCGCGGCGCGCGCGAAGCCGCGCGCGCAGGCCTCGGCCAGGTAGCGGTCGCGCGCCGGCCCGGGCGGCATTCGCGGCCACTCGCCGTTCGCGATCTGCCGCTCCGCGAACACGTCGATCGCGGCGCGCAGCCGCGGCAGATCGTTCTGCTTCAGCGGCGCGAAGAAGTGCGAGGGGCGCAAGAGGTTCCTGCCCGCGCGCACGTTGATCGCCTGGCCATTCGGCAGGGCGATCACCGCCAGCACGCGCTCGGTGGCGATGCCGTTGCGATGGAAGGTCTCGGAGAGGAGCGCGGCCGAGATCCCCTCGCCCAGCGCCGCGGTGCCGCAGCCGTACGACGCCGTGCGCGAGCCGCTGCGGAAGAAGCGGCCCTCGATCGCGGTCGCCGGGCACAGCCGCGTCACGCCCACGCCGCAGCTCGAGACGTCCCAGGTCACGCCCTGGTGCGTGATCGTGCCGTTCCACACGCTGCGGCCGTCGCCCGAAGTGGTGCCGCGGCGCGAGGGGTGCTGCAGCTGCAGGTAGCGCGTGGCCATGTAGGTGTGCGGCAGGCGGTCGCGCGCGGCCACCCGGGTGCGGTGCAGATAGTCCCACTCGTTCAGGATCTGCAGCCCGAAGGTGCGCAGGATCGCGCGCGAGAGCTCCGGATTCAGCCGCTCGGGATGCGAGCGCGGGATCAGCCCCATCTCCTTCGCCAGCGCGAAGTTGAAGAAGCCGACCTGGCCGTCGCGGCGACGCCGCGCGGTGTAGTCGACGAAGCCTCCGGCGACGCGGCGCTTCCAGGGGTGCGTCCCGTCGATGCGTCGGAAACGCGGGTATCGGGCTCTCGACACGCGTGGGCCTCGCACAGGCCGATCGGATCCGCCCGAGGCGCGCTTTAGGCTAGGATGACGCTCATGGCGAAGATCGTCGGCAACGTCCGTCCCGAAGACGACTACACACACCCGCTCGGCCCGGAGCCCAACTTCAACGAGTCGGTGTACTTCAACTTCTTCGACCGCGAGCAGCGGCGCGGCGGGTTCCTGCGCATCGGCAACCGCGCGAACGAGGGCTACGCCGAGCTGACCGTGATCGTGTACGAGCCCGACGGCTCGGCGCTGTTCAACTACAAGCGCCCGGCGATCAGCTCGAACGACGGCTGGAACGCGGGCGGGCTGTCGGTCGAGGTGCTGGTTCCTGCCGAGAAGCTGCGCACGAAGTACGAGGGCTCGGCGGTGTTCCTCCAGGACCCGCGCACCATGAGCGACCCGGCGAAGGCCTTCAAGGAGAACCCGCACCGCCGGCTCGCGATCGACCTGGTGCACGAGGGCGTCGGTCCGCTCTACGGGCACGTCGGCCAGCCCGGCGACGGCAACGACTTTGCGCGCGCGCACTTCGAGCAACACATGAAGGTGTCGGGCACGATCGCGGTCGACGGCGGGACCCCGGTCGAGATCCGCGGCCACGGCCTGCGCGACCACTCCTGGGGCCCGCGCTACTGGCAGTCGACGCCGTCGTACCGCTGGATCACCGGCAACTTCGGCGACGACCTGGGTATGGTCGTCTCGATCGTGGGCGACCGCGTGGGCGGCGTCTTCCACAAGGGCGAGGAGCTGGTGCGCATCACCGGCGTCGAGCTCGACACCGACTACGAGCCCGGCTCGCGCTACCACTCCGGCCTGCGCGCGCAGGTCGCGCTCGCCGACGGCACGAAGCACGAGATCGTCGGCCGCGTCCGCGGCTTCATCCCGCTGCGCAACCGCCGCGCCGGCCAGAACACCCACATCGGCGAGGGCATGACTGAATACACCCTCGACGGCAAGCGGATCGGCTACGGACTCAGCGAGTATCTCGATCAGAACGCCTGAGCTGCGCCGGGCGGTGCTGCTCGCCGCCGTCGTCGCGTTCGCGTGGCCGCTGGGCGGGTGCTCGCCCGCGGAGCCGACCGGGTTCGCGGCCGGACAGCACTGGTCCTATGCGACACGCCCCGAGGACCCGGACTCGACGCTCATCGTCGGCCGCGTCGAGGAGCTTCCGGGCCTCGGCAAAGTGGTCCACGTCGCGGTGATCGACGTGAACCTGCACCTGCCGAGCGGCTACTTCGGCCACGTCCTGGCGTACCTGCCGTTCTCGGAGGATGCGCTGCGGAAGAGCGTGAACACGCAGCTTCCGCCGGCCACGTTGCCCGCGCAGTTCGAAGACGGCTACGCGGTGTGGAGTCGCGCGAAGAGCGCCGTGTACACGATCACGGTCCGCGAGGTCGTCGAGGCGGCGCAGAAGACGCTCGACTCACCGCCTCCGGCTCAGGGCCAGTAGAGCCGCTTCGCCTCGAAGCGGAGCTGATCGCGGAACTCTGGCGCGGCGACCTCGACCATGGTCAGCGCGCGCTCGCGCACCGACTTGCCGAGCAGCCGCGCGACGCCGTGGTCGGTCACGATCGTGTCGGCGATCTCGCGCGGGATCGAGACGATCTGGCCCGCTTCGAACCGCGGCACGATGGTCGAGACCTTGCCGCCCTTCGCGGTCGACGGCAGCACGGTCACGTAGCGCCCGCGCTTGGCCAGGAATGCGCCCATCGCGAAGCCCAGGTGGCCGCCCAGGCCGGTGTAGACCTGCGGGCCGAAGGCGTAGACGCCGATCTGCCCGGTCAGGTCGACCATCAGCGCGCCGTTCATCGCGACCATGTCGTCGTGCGCGGCGATCGAGCGCGGGTCGTTCGTGTGCTCGTAGGAGTGCACCTCGAAGGCCGGATTGCGCTCGATGTAGTCGAGGTCCTCGAGCGAGTTCCCGATGTGTGCGGCCACGAACTTGCCCGGGTGGAGCGCCGCGCGCTTGCCGTTGATCACGCCGCGCCGGGCGAGCGCGACCAGGCCCGGCGTGGTGAGCTCGCCGAAGTACGACAGGTCGTTGCGCTCGTCGAACACGCCCAGCGGGCCGAGCGCGCCGGTGTGGCGGCCGAGGCCGATCTGGATGGTGCTGCCGTCCCCGATCAGGCCCTTCACGTTCGCGGCGATCGCGTGGTCGGTCGGCGACCAGGAGGTCGGGAGCGGCGCGACGACGCGCGGGCGGTTGTTCGGCACCAGCGCGTCGAATTGCGAGACGTGCAGCCAGCTGTCGCCGCAGGTGCGCACCACCGTCTCGTTCATCTCGGCGATCACCATGCGCGCGCGCCGCGCGGCGGTGACCGCGTCCCAGCAGGCGTTGCCCACGCACAGCCAGCCGTGCTCGTCGGGCGGGGAGACGGTGAGGAACAGCACGTCGATCGGCTGCGCCTCGGGCCGGCCCGCATCGATCGCCTTGTGCTGCATGATCATCGACAGGGGGTGGAAGTCGATCGCCCGCGCGGCGAGCGCGGCGCGCGCGTCGGGCTGCACCGCGTACTGGATCTGCACGTCGAACGAGTCCATCGCGTCCGGGCCGAACCAGCCGAAGTCGGGGATCAGCGTGCTGCGCAGCTTCACCCCGCGGAGCTCGCCCTTGCGCGCAGCCAGCGCGACCAGGATCGAGATCGGCGCGTGGGTGCTCGGGATCCAGATCAGCTCGCCCGAGCCGACCAGGGCCGCCGCGCGCTCCGCCGACATGCGCTTGCGGTCGAGCTCGAGCTTGGGGTCCACGTCCAGGTTGAGCTTGGCCATGCCGCATGCTATCTCGACCGCCCGCCCGCTTCCCACCGGGAGGCCCCATGTCTGCCTTCGGCGTCGATTTCGGCACGACCAACTCGGCCCTCGCGCGCGCGGACGGCGACGGCCCGGCGCGGGTCGCCCGCTTCGCGCGCGGCGGCGGGCAGAAGACGCAGACCTTCCGCTCGGTGGTGTACTTCGAGCCGCCGGCGGACGGGCGCGGGGCACCGCTCGAGCTGGCGGGGCCGCGCGCGATCGCGCGCTACCTCGCGGCCGAGGAGCCGGGCCGGCTGGTGCAGTCGCTGAAGTCGTTCCTCGCGGCGCGCGACTTCTCGGCGACGCGGATCTTCGAGCGCGAGTACCGGCTCGAGGCGCTGATCGCGGTGCTCCTGCGCGCGCTCTTCCGCGAGGCGCAGACCGACGTCGGCGAGCTCGCTGGAACGGTGGTCGTCGGCCGCCCGGTGCGCTTCGTGTCGGCGCGCGCGCCCGAGGACGAGGAGCTCGCGCTCGCGCGGCTGCGCGCGGCGTTCGCGACCGCGGGCGTCGACGACATCGCGTTCGAGTACGAGCCGGTCGCGGCCGCGTACCACTACGAGCGCGCGCTCGACCACGACGAGCTGATCCTGATCGGCGACTTCGGCGGCGGCACCAGCGACTTCTCGCTGGTGCGCGTGGGGCCCGGCGCGCGCGCCGCGCGCGAAGAGCGCGGCGCGAAGCCCGTGCTCGGGAACGCGGGCGTGCCGATCGCGGGCGACGTGTTCGACGGCCGGATCGTGCGGGCGCTCGTCGCACCTGCGCTCGGGCTCGGCGCCGAGTACCGCTCGGTGTTCGGCCGCGTGCTGCCGGTGCCGCGCTGGATCTACGCGCACCTCGAGCGCTGGCATCACCTCTCGTTCCTGCGTACGCCGCGCACGCTCGGGCTGCTCTATGACCTGCAGCGCGAGGCGCTCGAGCCGCAGCGCTTCGAGGCGCTGGTCCACGTGGTGCAGGAGGACCTCGGCTTCCCGCTGCACCGCGCGGTCGAGCGCGCGAAGCTCGCGCTCACGCGCGCCCCCGACGCGGAGCTCGCGTTCGCGCACGGTCCGGTGAAGATCGCGGAGCCGGTCGAGCGCGCGGCGTTCGAGCGCTGGATCGAGCCCGAGCTCTCGGCCATCTCGCGCTGCGTCGACGGCCTGCTCGCCGAGTGCAACGTCGGGCGCGGCGACGTCGACCGCGTGTTCCTGACCGGCGGCTCCTCGCTCGTGCCGGCGGTCAGAGCCTTGTTCGCGGCACGATTCGGTGAAGAGCGAATCCGAGGTGGCGATGAGCTCGTATCCGTAGCGAGTGGTCTCGCTCTGCGCGCGCGCGAGCTCGCGGCGGCCTAGCTCGCCGGCGGGACGGGCTCGAGCCGCACCGGCACCGAGCCATTCGCGTCGCGGACCATGCTGATGAAGCGGTCGGCGAGCGGATAGTCGCGCCGCATCAACGCGTGGATGCGGTCGCGCACTGCAGGGTCGTGCACCGGAACCGCGCGGAAGTGCAGCTCTTCACCGTGTCGCTCGACCACGACGTCTGGATGCGCCTCGATGCGCTGGAGCCAGCCGGTGTCTCCGTGACCTGCGCGGAGCCACGCGAAGCCGCCGTCGTCGACGACCCAGAGATGCGTCGTGTGCTCGGCGCCCTGGCCGTCGGTCGTGCGCAGGTGCACGACCTCGCCGCCGAACTCCGAGGCCGCGAAGATCGCGCCGACGAAGAGCACCGCGAGCACCACGAGCGCTCCCAGCAGGCGCAGCGCGAGGCGCATCTAGCTCTTCTCCTTGGTGCGGTAGTCCCCGAACTGCGCGTCGCGCACGTTCAGCGCGTGCGTGACGCCCTTGGCGAACTGCGCCATGTACTCGCGCGCCGCGCGGGTGTGGAAGCCGAGCGCCTGGATCTCGGTGCCGGCGCGGATCGCCGCGCGCAGGCCCATGATCTCCATCGCGCGGTGCACGCTGCGCTTGTTGAGCTGCTGGAGGTCGCTGGGGATCTTGGCCACCCGCTCGGCGATCTCGAGCACGCGCGCCTCGAGCTCGGCAGCCGGGTAGGCGCGGTTGGCGAAACCCATGCGCGCCGCCTCGATCCCGCTGATCGCGTCGCCGGTCAGCATCAGCTCCATGGCGTTGCGCATGCCGACGAGCCACGGGTGGTACTGCATGTCGGGCGGGCTCATCAGCCGCACCGGCGGGTAGCCGATCTGCGCGTCCTCGGCGACGTAGAGGAGGTCGCACGAGGTCGCGAGCTCGCTCCCGCCCGCGAGGCAGTGGCCGTGCACCTGCGCGATCACCGGCTTGCGCAGGTCCCACACGCGGAAGTGTCCCTCGACCACGTGCCGCGGCCAGTTGCCGTCGCCGCTGGCGGTGTGCCAGGGCTGCGCACTGCGGTTGTCCGACGACAGGTCGTAGCCGGCCGAGAACGACTTGCCCGCGCCGCGCAGGACGGTGACGCGCACCGCATCGTCCGCGTCGGCGACGTCGAGCGCGGCGTACAGCTCGCCGCGCAGCGCGTTCGAGAGGGCGTTGCGCTTCTCGGGCCGGTTCAGCGTGATGCGCCGGACCTGGGGCAGCGGATCGTCGATCAGGATGAACTTGGGGGTGTCCATCCGCGCAGCATACCAGCGCGGGGTGCGCTCAGGCCGGCTTGGAGGCGGAGTTCCGCAGCACGCTGAAGTAGCCGGTCTCGACGCAGGCGCCGTCGAGCACGCCGCGCTCGCGCAGCATGCGGTGGAACCGCGGCAGCTTGTAGTGCGGCACGGTCATGATCAGGTGGTGCTCGAGGTGGTAGTTCACGCGGTTGGGCGCGATCAAGAGGCGCTCCCACCAGCGCGCGACCGTGGTGCGGGTGTTGTTGAGCGCGTCGTTCGCGTTCGGCGTGAGCGCGTGCTCGGCGATCGAACGGATGCGCGTGACCAGGCGGTTGGTCGTGAGCCAGGCCGCCACCCACAGCAGGTAGAGCCACGGGTGACCCGCGAGCGCGAGGATCGCGAACAGCACCGCGTTGGTGAGCGCGACCGGCGCGAGCTTGCGCCAGCCGACGTCCGGCCGCTCGCCGCGCTGCATGCCCTGGTCGCGCTGGTTGCGCCCGGCGCCGCGGCCGATGTCGCGCAGGAAGACCGCCTTCGCCTGCTTCACTCCGGTCTGGCCGGTGAGGTCGCGGATCACCTTGCGGCGGAAGCTCGCGCGGGTGATCGGGAACGGTGTGATCAGCCCGAGGTCCGGGTCTTCGGCGGTGCCCGTCTTCGCGTGGTGCACCAGGTGGTAGCGGCGGTAGGGCTCGACCTCGGACCAGATCGGGTATGCCGCGAACCAGTTGCCGACGAAGTCGTTCAGCCAGCGCGTGCCGAACAGCGAGCGGTGCGCGGCCTCGTGCATCAGGATCGCGAAGCCGAGCTGTCGAGCGCCGATCACGAACAGCGCCACGACGCAGGCGATCGCCTTCCAGAAGAAGCCCGGCGCGAAGGCGACGAGCGCGAACGACGCGAACACCAGCGCCCAGTTCAGCCCGATCGACACGAAGCCGTGCAGGTCGTCGACCTCGAGCAGCTCGCGCCGCTCCTCGGCGGAGAGCGCGTCGCGCCAGTTCCAGGCCTCCCAGGTCTCCGGACTCGTGCTCATCGGGTGCTCCCCAGCGCCGCTGCGCGCGCCTCGCCCGACAGGCCCGCGAGGTTCGCGGGAGCGGCGCGATGCGGCGCATCGTGGGCGCGCATGAATTCTCGCCAGGAGGCGCGGCCGGCGCGGTCGTACTCGCGCATCGCCGCGACGAGCGCGCGGCGCTCGTGCTCGGGCGCGATCGCTTCTGGCAGGCAGGGGTCGATGGCGATCTGGCGGATCGCCCGGCCGCCGACCAGGAAGGTCTCGACCATCGCCGCGGCGGGCGACAGCCGTTCGAGCCGGGCCGCGCTGCGCTCCAGCGCCTCGCGCGCCTGCCGCGCTTCGGCGAGGAGCGTCTCGGCGTTCCAGAGCGATCGCGCGCGCGCATCGGTGGCGGAGTCGAGCTCCGACAGCCCCAACACCGGAACGTGTCGGTCGAGCCCGAGCTCCAGCAGCGCGGCGCGAAGTTCCGCCACGCCGCCGCGCAGGTTGTCGGGACGGACCCAGAGCCCGGGAGCGAGCCGCGCGAAGCCGAGGAAGGCGAGGGCGCGTGCGTCGCCGCGCCGCCGTGTACGGCCGCTGCCGGCGGCCTGCGTGAGCACCCCGACCCACCCGCCTTCCCAGCGCACGGTGCGCTGGTCCGCGCTCGTCCAGCCGCCGACGCGCCGGGAGATCGGCTGCGCGGACGGCGCCAGCCGATAGCGGCCCGGGCCGTCGCGCTCGACCAGTCCGCGCGCCACCAGCCGGGCCAGGGCGACGCGTAGCCCGTTCTCGCCCAGGCCGAGGATGCGCCCCGCCTCGACCAGCGCGCGCACCGGCATGGACCGCCCCCGCGTGCTCTGCAGCAGGTCGAGGATCGCGCTCTTGGGGCTCGGGGTCACGCTCGGGATATTACAGTCATCGGACTAGATCGTCAATTTCTGTAATAGAGCGCAGCGAGGGCCGTCCCGAGCGGAGCGCGCAAGCGCCGCAGACGCGCGCAGCGAGCCGCAGGAGAGCGAAGTCAACCGTACCGGCAAGTTGGTAGGATCCAGCGCGTGAAGTTCGGGATCTTCTACGAGCTCTCCGTCCCGCGGCCGTTCGCGCCCGGAGTGGAGCGCAGCGTGTACGAGCACGCGCTGGAGCAGGTGCGGCTCGCGGACGAGCTCGGCTTCGACTTCGTGTGGGCAGTGGAGCACCACTTCCTGGAGGAGTACTCGCACTGCTCGGCGCCAGAGCTGTTCCTCACCGCCTGCGCCATGCAGACGACACGCATCCGTGTCGGGCACGGCGCGGTGGTCTGCGTCCCGGCGATGAACCACCCGATCCGCATCGCCGAACGCGCGGCCGTGCTCGACATCCTGTCGGGGGGCCGGCTCGAGCTCGGCACGGCGCGCTCCTCGACCTGGACCGAGCTGGCCGGGTTCCAGATCGATCCCGACACCACCAAGCAGACCTGGGACGAGACCATCCGCGCGCTGCCGCGGATGTGGACCGAGGAGCGCTTCGCCTGGCAGGGGACGTCCTTCTCGGTGCCCGAGCGCGCGATCCTGCCCAAGCCCGTGCAGCAGCCGCACCCGCCGCTGTGGGTCACCGTGACCTCGCCGGGAACCGAGCTCGATGCGGCGGAGCGAGGCATCGGCTGCCTGGGCGTCGCCGCGGCGAGCTTCAAGGAGCAGGAGCGGCGCACCCGCGAGTACCACCGGCGCATCCAGTCGTGCACGCCGATCGGCGCGGTGAACGAGCAGGTCGCCACGCTGAACTTCCTGTACTGCCACGAAGACCCGGTGCGGGCCGCGCGCACGGGGCTCGGCATGCTGGGCGCGTTCGGCCAGGCCAACGCGCACCTCCTGTTCACGCGCGAGGCCTACCCGACGCGCGCATACGGGTCGCTCGCGAACCTCGCGCCCGCGCCGGCCCGACGTGAAGGCAGCCCGGGCGATCCGAGCGGCATTCCCGAGGGCATGGCGATCGGCGACCCGGACCGGATCGTGCGCGCGATCAAGGAGTGGGAGTCGATCGGCGTCGACGGCGTGAACTTCCTGTTGAACGCGATGGAGCTGATCCCGCAGCCGGAGGTGCTGGCGAGCCTGCGGCTGTTCGCGCGCGAAGTGATGCCCGCGTTCCGCGGGCGGGGCGCGTAGTGCTGGCGGGCACGGCCGACCTCGCAGCGCTGTCGCGGCGCGCGCCGAAGCTCGCGGGCTTCGAGGGCGAGGCGCTGACACTGTCCGGTGTCGAGCTGTTCCAGGCCACCTGGGAGCTGGGCGGGCTCGCACCCGAGGCGCCGTTCCCGCCCGCCCTGGCTCCGACCCTGCCGGTGCTGGCGGTGCTCTCGATCCGCCGCGGGGACTCCGGACCGCTGGGCCCGTTCAGCGTGGCGGAGCTGCGGCTGTCCTGTCGCAGCGGCGTCCGCCCGCGCCAGCTCTTGGTGGCGAGCTTTGCCGAGGGCGACGCGGCGCGCGCCGCGCTGAACGAGCGCTTCGCCTTCGGGGCCGCAGCCGCGCGCGTTCGGCTGGAGCGCTTCTACGACCGCGTCGAGGTGTCGATCGAACGCGACGGCGCGCGCATCTTCGAGGCGAGCGGCCTCGCGCCCCTTCCGCTCGCGACCGCCGACCTGCAGTTCTTCTCGAGCGTCCACGCAGCCGAGACCCCGAAGGGCCTGCGCCTCGTCCAGATCGACGGCGAGCTCGCGGCGGCGCGCGCGGAGCGGGCGGAGCCGCGCCTCGCGTGCTTCGCTGCGGACGCGTTCGGCCTGCCCGGCGCGCGGCTCGCCCATCCCGTGGCGGCGTTCGTCGCGGTCGGCGACTGGACGCTGCCGCACATCCGCTTCGTCTCGCGTGCCGACGTGCCCGCGTTCGCGGGCACCGAGCGCGTCTCTCCTCATTGACTTCGCTCGGCTGCCCCTCGCTGCGCGCGGCTGCGCCGCTTGCCGCCTCGCTCGGGGCGGCCCTCGCTCGGCGCGATCAGGTCGCACGGCTCCCGGGGCTGCGCCTGCCGCCCAGCCAAGTGTGCGCCTTGCGCGCCATGCGCAGGAGACTCTCGTCGTCGAGGACTTCGAGCGCCCGCGCGCAGGGAAACCAGCGCAGGTCGTGTGACTCGCCCGAGACCGCGAGCGTTTGACCGGGCGCGGCGACGAACAGGTAGCGCACGTCGTGGTGCAGGTGCGCGGGCTCGCTCGGCGTCGCCGGGATGCGGTGCACGTCGACGTCGAACGGCACGGGCTCCGGACCGCGCACCGCGAGCTCGAGCTCCGCCATGCCCGACTCTTCGCGCGCTTCGCGCAGCGCCACCGCGGCCGGGTCGGGATCGCCGTCGGCGTGGCCGCCGAGCTGCAGCCACAGCCCGAGCTTGCGGTGGTGGGTCAAGAGGAACTGCGTGCGGTCGGGCGAGAGGATCCAGGCCGACCCGGTCACGTGCCCGTCGTGGCAGCTACGCAGGAAGCAGTCCGGGTTCGCGCGCACGAACTGGATCATGTGGTCGACGGCGATGCGCTCGTCGGCGTGTCGCGCCAGATAGCGCTCGAGCTGTGCGAGAAGCGGCTTGCGGTGCACGCGGACCTCCGAGATGATGGCCGCGGAGGAAGCGCGATGCGCGGCGACCCGGCGGTGATCGAGGCTCTGAACGGAATCCTGACGGCCGAGCTCACCGGTATCAACCAGTATTTCGTGCACGCGAAGATGTGCGAGAACTGGGGCTACCGGCGGCTGTACAAGCACAACCACGACGAGTCGATCGACGAGATGAAGCACGCCGACCGCGTGATCGGCCGCATCCTCTTCCTCGACGGCGTGCCGAACATGCAGCGCTACCTGCCGGTCCGCGTCGGCGAGTCGGTGCCAGAGCAGTTCCGGCTCGACCTGGCGTTGGAGCTCGACGCGGTGAAGCGGTACAACGAGGCGATCGCGCTGTGCACGTCCAAGGGCGACGCGGGCACGCGCGAGCTGCTCGAGCACCTGCTTCAGGCCGAGGAAGACTCCGTCGACTGGCACGAGGCGCAGCTCGGCATCATCGACACCATCGGCGCCGAGCGGTATCTCGCGGAGCAGCTGAAGGAGTAGCCGCCCGCCTCAGCTCTCCGGCGTGCCGGTCGCGCGGAAGATGATGCCACCGTGGGAGCCGCGCGCCTTCGACGCCCCGCGCGTGAACGCGAAGCGCGCGCGCAGCGACAGCGAGATCCCCTTTTTCGTGAACTGCAGCACGCCATCCGTGAGCACGGTCTGTGGAATGAGCGCGAGAGGTGGCGACGGCGGGTTCGCGGTGTCGTTCGCCACGATCGCTGCCCCCAGCGGAGCGAAGTCGAGCTCGAGCGCCGAGAGCGATGCGATCGAGAACTCGAGCGCGAGCTTCCTCCCGCTCTTCCCCACGGGCGCCGTCGTGCCCAGCAGCTGCTCGCCGCTCGGCAGGTTCAGCAGGAAGCGGTTCGAGTCCATCAGTGCGAACACCGCGGCGCCGCGACTCCCCTGGCCGTCCTTGAATCCGGTCAGCCCCGCGTTCTGGCGCAGCTCGAGCGCGAACACCGCGGTGATCGCTCCGAACGGCTCGACCCACCGTGTCGGGTCGTCCGGGAAGGCGTCGCCGTTGTCGCCCACGCCGTCCCCGTCGGTGTCGTGTTGCTCGAGCGGATCGTCGGGGAAGGCGTCATGAGCAGGGTCGTTGGGGTTGTCGCCGGCTCCGTCTCCGTCACTGTCCTTCCACTCGTTGGGGTTGAACGGGAAGGCGTCCTCGTTGTCGCCGACGCCGTCGTGGTCCGAATCCTTCCACTCCTTGGGGTCGGTGGGGAACGCATCTTCGTTGTCGCCCACCCCGTCGCCATCTGTGTCCTGCCACTCGTTCTTGTTGGTGGGGAAGGCGTCGGTCTTGTCGGGGATGCCGTCGTGGTCCCAGTCCTTGCCGACGACCGGGTCGAGCGGAAAGACGTCTTGCGCATCGGGCGCGTGGTCGCTGTCGAGGTCGCCGGTCCCGAGCCGCAGCTTCGCGAGGGAAGCGCTCGCGAGCGGGCCGCGCAGCAGGTAGACGTTGCCTTGCCACTCTGCGGAGCGGACCAGGACCGGCGAGAGCAGGGCATGCGCAGAGAGCGGCGTGGTCTCGGCTTTGAGTGCGCAGCCCGACAGCCCGAAGGTCGTGGCCGCGCCGACCGTGAACCGCTCACCAGCGATCGTCATCACGTCGCCGCCGGCTTCCTCGGGGAGCGTCTGCAGCGCGAACGGAGCGGTGGTGAGCGTGAGCCCGTCGGGCGCGGTGAGCCGCGAGGCGTCGGGCGACAGCGCGAGCAGCTCGTTCGCGAGCGGCGCCGCTGCCGCGTCCATCGGGACGACCTGCGCCTCGCCGAGCGCGCCATCGGCGCCGATCGGCACTGCGATCGCGCTGCGCGCCGTGCCCTGGACGCGCGCCGCAAACAGAGTCTGGGCGTTCGGATCCCAGGCCATGCCGTCCCAGCTCGGCGTGTTGGGGTCCGTGACCGGCGAGACCGTCTCCCGGTCCAGAAGCGTCCCGCTGCCGTCGAACACCAGGTACTGGTCGTGGTCGATGCACGCGACCACGAACGCGTCCGTCGCCGCCAGGCCGCAGATCACGCTGTCGGCCGGTAGGATCGCGAGTGGCTCTGCCGCCGTGGCCTCGGCATCGGAATGCAGGGTGAGCCGCGGCGGCGTGGAGTGCGCGACCACGAGGTCCTCGCGCGCCGAGAGGAAGGCGAACCCGACCACGTCCGAGCCCACGGACAGGGTCGGCTGTGCGGAGCGAGTCGGGAGCGCCCAGCGCCACACCTCGCCGCTCGCGAGGTCGAGCACGTTCAGCGTTCCGGCGGGCGTCACCAGCTGCGGATCGCGGGCGACGCTGCAGACCGGCGTCGGAGCGGGAGTCGAATCGGCGCGCAGTGCCGAGGGAAGCGCGAGCGAGGCCAGCAGCAGGGCACTCGCCAGGCGGCACAGCGGCTTCACCCTCAGATTCTAGCCGAAACGAGTCAGTGCCGAGCTGCCGGCAGGAGCTGGAGCGCGCTCTCGATCGCGGCGAGATAGGCGGGATGCGGCCGGATCGCGTTCCGGGCGACGCAGGCCTCGGCCAGCTTGATCGCGTGCTCGTCGCCATGCGCGACCGCTCGCTCGACCAGCTCCTCGGGCGAGCTCTTCGGCGGGTCGACCGCGTCCGCCGGCAGCGCCCGGCCGAACGCCGCGTAGAGCGCGGCCCCGGTCTGCCAGGCGAAACGCATGCCCGCGCGCTGGTGCGCCGGTGAGAGGTGCGGCAGCAGGTGACCCAGGGCGGTGACGCCCGTGACTCCGTGCACGAAGACGATGCAGGTGAGCAGGTCGTGTGCGTTGGCCAGATACACGCGCGCGAAGAGCTCCGTCAGGTCCGCGAGCTGGGCCGCGGGGTCGGGCCCGAGCTCCAGCAGCTCGATCGCAGGGGCGAACTCGGGGAACGCGTCCAGGCCCTCGAGCGCCGAGACGATCGTGCCGGAGAAGCGGCGCCGCTCGGGCGGCACGATCGGCACGCGCACGATCGCCTGCCGTGCCGGGAGGGCGCGGACGCCGGGCGCAGTCGCGGTCGGCAGCACCTGGTAGGCGAACGCCCACGACCCGAACGCATCGGCGAGCTCGCGGATCCGCTCGGGCGTCTCGCCGTGCGCGAGCGCGCGGACCGCGTGCCCGACGCGGATCACGCCGTGCGCGGCCGAGGCGCACAGCGCCGGCGCGAGCCGGCCGACCCAGCGGTCGACCACCGCGCGCCAGGAGGCGTTCGCGAGCTCCTCGCGGAAGAGCTCGCTCCAGTCGGCGGCGCGCTCCGTCCGGCCGAGCGCGGCCTGCCAGTCGGCTGCAGCGATCCGTTCGCGGCGCGCCGGCATCGGCAGCAGCTCGGGACGATAGTGCTCCAGCCAGGGCAGCGCGGCGTCGGGCCGGCCCAGCGCACACAGCGCCTCGATCGCCATCGGCGCGTGGTTGGTGTTGCCGTTCCTGAGGTCCGGCCCGTACGGCGCAATCACGTGCAGGAGCTCGTCGAAGCGCTCGTAGTCGGGCTTCACGGTCGTGCTCCGGACAGGGAGTCGAGCCCGCGACGCAGCGCGCCCACGAGCTCGTCGACCTCGCCTTCACTGAAGGTGAGCGGCGGCGACATCGCGACCGCGCCGCCGACCGCGCGGGTCAGCACGCCGTCGTCCAGGAGCCGCGCCTGCATCCGCTTCGCATCGTCGGGCTCGCGCGGCTCGACGGCGGCGATCATGCCGACCCCGCGCACCTCGCGCACCGCCGGATGGCCTGCGCAAGCTTCGCGCAGCAGCCGCTGCAGCCGCTCACCCGTCTCGGCTGCGCGTTCGACCAGCTTCTCGCGCTCGAAGATAGCGAGATTCGCGAGCCCGGCCGCGGCGGCGACCGGGTGACCCGAGTAGGTGTAGCCGTGGTTGAACGCCCCGAGCTCCGCCGTGCCGCTCGCCAGCACGTCGACGAGCGGCTGCGACACGAGACACGCCGAGAGCGGTGCGTAGCCGCTGGTCAGCCCCTTTGCGACCGTGATCAGGTCCGGCTCGATTTCGAAGCGCTGCGAGCCGAACCAGCGGCCGAGCCGACCGAACCCGCAGATGACCTCGTCCGCGACCAACAACACGTCATGCTCCCGGAGCACCGGCTGGATCGCTGTGAAATAGCTCTCAGGCGGGACGAGCACGCCGCCCGCGCCCATCACCGGCTCCGCGAAGAACGCCGCCACCGTCTCGGGCCCTTCGCGCGCGATCACGAGGTCGAGCTCCGCGGCGAGCCGCGCGGCGTACGCCCGTTCGCTCTCATCCGGCGCGGCGCCGCCGGGCCAGTGCGCGGGCGAGACGTGCAGGAAGCCCGGCAGCGGCAGGCCGAAGCCCGCGTGCACGTAGGGCAGGCCCGTGAGCGACGCGGCTGCGACGGTCGACCCGTGGTAGCCGCGGCGGCGCCCGAGGATCTTGCGCTTCTCCGGCTTCCCACGCAGGTGCTGGACTTGCCAGATCAGCTTGAGCTGCGTGTCGTTCGCCTCGGAGCCCGAGCTCGCGAAGAAGACGCGCGCCATCGGCGCGGGCGCGAGCTCGAGCAGCTTCGCGGCGAGTCGGACCGCGGGCTCGTTCACCGCGCCCGCGAAGCCGTGGGTGTAGGCGAGCCGGCCGGCCTGCTCCGCCATCGCGTCCGCGATCTCGCGCCGGCCGTGGCCCGCGTTCACGCACCACAGCCCCGCCATGGCGTCGAGCAGCCAGCGGCCATTCGCATCGCGCACGCGCGCGCCCCGGCCCTCCACGATCGCGAGCGGGTCGCTGCGGCCCGGCACGGGGAGCGGGCTGAACGGATGGAGCCAGCTTTCGCGGTCGAGCTCGGCGAGGCTCGGGATGGGCATCGCGCTGCTATCATGCCAGCCCCATGACCGCCCGGCAGCTCGATCCCGCGCTGGTGCGCCGGCTCGCGCACGAGTACGGCACGCCGTACTACCTGTACGACGCCGAGGTGATCCGCGCGCAGATCGCGCGGCTGCGCGCCTTCGACGTCATCCGCTACGCGCAGAAGGCGCTCTCGAACCTGCACGTGCTGCGGCTGATGAAGGCCGAAGGGGTGCTGGTCGACGCGGTCTCGGGAGGCGAGCTCGAGCGCGCGTTCCGCGCGGGCTACACCGGAACGGGTGAGCCCGCGGGCGTGGTGTTCACCGCGGACGTGATCGATCCCCCGACACTGGAGCGTGTCTGCGCGCTCGACGTGCCAGTGAACGCCGGCTCGGCCGACATGCTGGAGCAGCTGGGTCGGCGCAAGCCCGGCCATCGCGTCTGGCTGCGCGTCAATCCGGGCTTCGGCCACGGCCACAGCCGCAAGACCAACACCGGCGGGCCGTGGAGCAAGCACGGCATCTGGCATGCGAACCTCGACGAGGCGCTGCGCCAGATCGAGAAGTACCGCCTCGACCTGGTCGGGCTGCACATGCACATCGGCTCGGGCGCGGATTTCGAGCACTTGCGGCGGGTGTGCGGCGCGATGGTCGCGCAGGTGCGGGCGCTGGGCCTCGACCTGCGCGCGATCTCGGGCGGCGGCGGCCTGCCGATCCCGTACCGCGCGAGCGATCCACGGTTCGACACCGGCGCGCTGCACGAGCTCTGGGACGCCGCGCGATGCGAGATCCAGCAGCTGCTGGGTCACCGCATCTCGCTCGAGATCGAACCCGGGCGGTTCCTGGTGGGCGAGTCGGGCGTCCTGGTCGGAGAGGTCTCCGCCGCCAAGCGCGTCGACGGCACGCGCTTCCTGATTGCCGACGTCGGCTTCAACGACCTGATGCGCCCGGCGATGTACGGCAGCTACCACGAGATCTCGCTGGTGCGCGCCTCCGGCGAGCGCGCGAGCGGCGCCACCGAGCCGACCGTCGTCGCCGGGCCGCTCTGTGAGTCGGGTGACGTGTTCACGCAAGAAGAGGGCGGCGTGGTGGTGCCGCGCGAGCTCCCGCCCGCCGCGGTCGGCGACTTCGTGGTGCTGCACGACGCGGGCGCCTACGGCGCCTCGCAGGCCAGCAACTACAACTCGCGGCCGCACCTGCCCGAGCTCCTGCTCGACGGCGGCCACGTGCGCGAGATCCGCCGGCGGCAGACGGTCGACGAGTTGCTCGACCTCGAGGACGTGTAGGCGCGCTACTTCTTCTTGCGCGCGGCGCGGCGCTTCGCGAGCTCGGCGGCGACGGCCTCGGGCGCATAGCGCTTGCGGTCTTCCACGGCGCGGCGCGCCAGCCGCTCGCGCAGCTCGGGATCGGAGAGGGCGAGGATGCGCGCGGCGAGCAGCGCCGCATTTGTCGCGCCGTTCACGGCGACCGCCGCGAGGGGCGTGCCGGGCGGCATCTGCAGGGTCGCGAGCGCCGCGTCGACTCCACCCAGCGCCCCGCTCGCACACGGGACGCCGATCACGGGCAGGAGCGTGTGCGCAGCCGAAACGCCGGCGAGGTGCGCCGCCATGCCCGCGAAGGCGATCACCGCGCGAAAGCCGTCCTTCTCCGCGTTCTTGATCGCCTCGACCGCCTCGTCGGGAGTGCGGTGCGCGGAGAGCACCCGGATCGCGCTCGGAATCCCCAGCCCATTCAAGGTGTCCTCGCAGTCGAGCACGAGCTCCAGGTCGCTGGGGCTGCCGCAGATCAGGAGCACCGAAGGGGCGGCGGGCGTCTTCATGCGCGCGATTGGAGCCTCGCGGGTGCCCGCCGTCAAGGCGCGGATTGCAGAGAAGCGTGCTCTAGGTCACAGAGCGAAAGGAACTGCGAGCCGTAGCGTCCCCGGTCGAAGAAGGAGTGCGGATGACCCGTTTGGGATTCTCCGGTGCTGTGGTGTCTCTCTCGCTCGTGCTCATGGCTGCGGGCTGCGCGACCAACGACGACGTGTCGGCGGCGCGGCAGGAAGCCGCGGACGCGAAGCGAGTCGCCGACGAGGCAAATGCGAAGGCGTCGGCTGCGGCCGCAGACGCTGCCGCGGCGCGCGCTGCCGCGGACTCTGCCGCGGAGGAGGCGCGCAAGGCCAGCGAGAAGGCCGACCGGATCTTTCAGCGCTCCCTCCACAAGTAGCGCGCCGCCCGCCGAGCGCGCCGAGGAGGCGTTCGACGACGCGCCGGAGCGCGCGCCGCTGAAGGCCGACTTCGTGCTGGTGCTGAAGGGGCCGCGCCGGCTCCTGCTGCTGCGCGGCGACCGCGTGCTGCGGGACTACGCTGTCTCGCTGGGCAAGGTGCCGTCCGGTCCCAAGCGGCGCGCCGGTGACGGCCGCACGCCGGAAGGCCGCTACGTGCTCGACTGGCGCACCGACCAGAGCCGCTACCACCGGTCGATCCACGTCTCGTACCCGAATCCGAGCGACGTCGAGTTCGCGCGCCGGGCGGGCATCGAGCCCGGCGATGGCGTCATGATCCACGGTCTGCCGGCGGACGCGCACTGGGTCGGCGAGGATCAGGTCGACCTCGACTGGACCAACGGCTGCATCGCGGTGTCGGACGATGAGATGGACGAGATCTGGGAGCTGGTGGATGACGGGACACCAATTGAAATCCGCCCGTAGGGCGGCCCTCGGGGTCCTGCTCCTCCTCGCCGCCTGCTCGACCCCTGCGCCGCCGCCGCAGCCGCACTACCTGCTCGAGGCGCCGCCGCCCTCGTCGGACCTGATCGGCAAGCTGAGCTTCCGGCAGACGAAGCAGGAGGACACCCTGATCGACCTGGCCCCGGCGCTGGGCGTGGGGTACGTCGAGCTGCTCGCGGCCAACCCGGGCGTCGATCCCTGGCTGCCGGGCGAGACGCGGCTGGCGGTGCCCGGCGCGCGGCTCCTGCCCGGCGGGAAGCGCGAGGGGATCGTGGTGAACCTGGGCGACCTGCACCTCTACTGGTTCGCGCGGAACGCGCCGCCGCGGGCGTACCCGATCGGCATCGCCAAGGACGGCTACGCGACACCGACCGGTGTCACCAAGGTCAAGGCCAAGCGCGAGAAGCCGCCCTGGATCCCCGGCGAGTCGGCCCACCGCGACGACCCGAAGCTCCCCGCGTCGATTCCGCCGGGCCCGGACAACCCGCTGGGCGAGTACGCGCTCTACCTCGGCTGGTCGGGGTACCTGATCCACGGCACCAACGACGCGCGCGGGGTGGGGCGGCACTCGAGCCGCGGCTGCATCCGGCTCTACCCGCCCGACATCGCCGAGCTGTACGCGCAGGTGCCGATCGGCACGCCGGTCCGCGTCGTGTTCGAGCCGGTGAAGCTGGGCTGGATCGGCGGCGAGCTCTATCTCGAGGTGAACCCGGGCGCCGACGAGTCGCTCGAGCTCGACGAGACCGGCAAGATCGCCGCGCGCAAGCCGCTCGAGCTGCGCGCGCTCGTGCTGCGCGCGGCGGGCAAGGACTCCGCGCGGATCGACTGGAAGGTGGTGCAGCGCGCGGCCGAGCGGCGGATCGGCGTGCCCACGCAGATCACCCGGCCGGTGGCCTCGGCGCAGTTGACCTCGGCCTCCCACTGACGTTATTGTCAGCGGCTGACATGGCTGTCAGTTCCGATCGCCGCGGCTCCCGGACGCGCAGGCGCGCGGGCGCCGATGCGCCCGGTGGACGCGCGGCGGAGCGGGCGCGCAACGCCACCCGCGCGCGGCTGCGCGCGAGCGGCCAGAAGCTGCTCGCCGAGCGCGGCCTCCACGCGGTGACGAGCCACGACATCGCAGGCGCGGCGGGCGTCGCCGCGGGAACCTTCTACCTGCACTTCAAGGACAAGGAAGAGCTCTTCCGCGAGCTCGTGTTCGACGCGATCGGCGAGCTCCTGCAGCGCTTCGAGACGGCGGTGCACCCGCTGCGCGAGCAGCCCGAGCCGGCGGCGCGCGCGCGCGCCGAGGTGCTGCTGTCGTTCGCCGAGGAGCACTCGGAGCTGGTGCGGCTCGCGTTCGGCCGCGGCTCCGAGGCCTCGACTGCCGGCGCCGACGCGCTCGACCAGCTCGCCGCGCACCTCGAGCACGAGCTGCGCGAGAACGGCGGACCGGCCGGCGCGGGCTTGCACCCGTCGGTGACCGCACAGGCGATCGTCGGCATGTGGGCGCGGGTGGTCTCATGGTGGGCCGATTCGCCCGGGCGCGCGCCGCGCGCCGCGGTGCTGCAGACCATGGTCGATCTCCAACTCTCGGGCATCCGAGGAGGCATGCGATGAACGGGACCCACATCACCCACAACTCGGCGTACGACACCGTCGACCGCGACGACTTCGCGGCGATGATCGAGGTCGACCGCTACGGCGACCGCAGCGACGCGTTCGACGCGATCATCTCGGCGACCGAGGACCACTTCTGGGATCCGCTCGACCCGACCTACCTGGACTTCGGCCAGCGCTTCGACGTGCGCGAGCGGCTGATCATGCCCCGCGACTTCACGGTCGAGCTGAACTGCTCCGTCGCCGACCGGCTCAGCCCGCAGCAGCAGGTCGAGCTCGCGAACGAGAGCACCCGCTTCATGCTGTCGTCGATCCTGCACGGCGAGCAGGGCGCGCTCTCGCTCTCGGTCTCGCTGTGCCAGATCCTGCGCGACCCGGGCGCACAGGAGTACGCCGCGAACCAGGCGCGCGAGGAGGCGCGCCACGTCACCGCGTTCACCCGCTACGTCGGCGCGCGCTTCGGCACGCCGCTCGCCGTCGGGCCGACGCTCGGCAACCTGCTGAACGAGCTGGTGCTGGCGCCCGAGGTCTACAAGAAGCTCGTCGGCATGCAGATGCTGGTCGAGGGCCTGGCGATGGGCGCGTTCGCCACGATCCACTCGATGACCGAAGACCCGCTCCTGCGCCGCACCGTGCAGCTGGTGATGACCGACGAGGCCTTCCACCACCGCTTCGGCAAGATCTGGGCGGACCGCACCGTGCCGAAGCTCTCCGCGGAGGAGCACGAGCGCGTCGAGACCTGGGCGGCGAAGTGCTTCCAGTCGCTCTTGTTCAACCTGGTGAACGCCGAGCAGAAGCAGCACATCTACACCCGCTTCGGGCTGGAGTGGCAGTGGGTGCGCAGCGCCGTGCTCGAGGCGTTCGGCGACGTCGACCGGCGGCGCATGATGACCCGCAGCACCAACATCTTCCGGGTCTTGATCAAGACCCTGCTCAAGGCCGGCATCATCACCGAGCGCACGCGCGCGACCTACGCGACCTGGGTCGACATGGACGAGCTCGCGCGCGAGCACGACGAGGTGGTGGGCCAGGACGTGGCGGACGCGGCGATGGCCGAGCTGTCGGAGCTGAACCGCGGCCGCAAGAAGATCGGGCGCGCCCAGCGCGCCGCGACCGCCTAGCGCGCTCGCTAGCCTCGCTCGCCTTCCGGTCGGGGCGCGCCGCCCGGCGGCTCGCGGTAGGTGATGAAGCCGTGCGACGGGTCGTACGGCGATACGCCGCACTGCACGCGGTCGCCCTGGATCACGCGGATGTGGAAGCGGCGCATGCGGCCCGACAGCTGCGCGGTGATCTCGCTGCCGTTCTCGAGCCGGACGAGGTAGCGCCCGCCGCCGAGGATCTTGGCGATCGCGCCGCTGACGGTGATCAGGTCTTTCTTGGACATCGAGCGGCGGGCATTATAGCGGCGGACCGTCGACCTGCAGCAGGGGCGGCGCGGATTCCGTCTGGATCGTGGTGTGCGCCACCTCGTATTCCTGGTGCAGGAGCCGGTGCACCGCGCGGCGCACGAGCTCCGGGTCCGCCCCGGGAAGCAGATCGACGTGCGCGCTCATCGCGGGGAAGCCGCTGCGCACCGTCCAGATGTGCAGGTCGTGGATGCGCGCGACGCCGGGAACGGCGCGCACGCGGCCGGCGATCTCGTCGAGGTCGAGGTGGCGCGGTGCGCCCTCGAGCAGGATGTGCACAGAGTCGCGGATCAGGCGCAGCGCCGACACCACCAGCAGGCCCGCGATCAGGATGCCGGCGAGCGCGTCTGCGCTGTTCCAGCCGAGGAACAGGATCGCCGCGCCCGCGCCCAGCGCCGCGAGCGAGCCCGCGGCATCGCCTGCGACGTGGTACAGCGCCGCGCGAACGTTCAAGCTGGTGCGCGCGCCGCGCAGCAGGAAGAAGCCCGAAAGCAGGTTCGCGACCAGGCCCAGCGCCGCGATGCCGATCATCGGGCCGGGAGCGATCGCGCGCGGCGTGTGGAGCC
>Ga0306920_100002254_pt1 | contig 24341 bp, 23 predicted proteins | sample flu12Cox44000170_FD_204666 | JGI IMG/M metagenome (GOLD analysis project Ga0306920, IMG submission 204666) | Lab enrichment of tropical soil microbial communities from Luquillo Experimental Forest, Puerto Rico - flux4day.12C.oxic.44.000.170 (v2)... | ecosystem: Environmental > Terrestrial >...
ATCCTTGCGTACCAACTGCCGGAAATCCTGGAATTGGCCCCACAAAACGCCGGTCCCGGTGAAAGCTAGGTGGATCTCGTCGAGGCTGCGGCTCGCGCACCAACGCGCCAGCACCGCGGCGATTGCGTCGCGCGCCTCGTAGCGTCCCGCCTCGGTCTCGAGATCGATATCCATCATCGGTCCGATCATCTCGAGCCGGTCGGCAAGACCGGTCGCGGTGCCGATCGCGCGCCACTGCCGCGGGGTCAGCGCGATGATCATGATCCGGTGGCCATCCGCCGTCGCGAAATCGCGCCCGAAGCTGCCGTAGAGATCGTTGCCGATCGCCGGGCGCGCAGAACCGTTGATCAGGACGTCGGCGATGTAGCCGAGATTGCCGACCGTCGCGAGCATCACATCCGAGAGCGCGAGGACGACCTCCTGACCCTCCCCGGTGCGGGTGCGATGCCTCTCCGCCGCCAGCAGACCGGTCGCGAGATAGAGCCCCGCGGCGATGTCCCAGGCCGGAAGAACGTGGTTGATCGGGGCATCACCATGCCCGGTGACCAGTGGAAAACCGCTCGCGGCATTGACCGTGTAGTCGACCGCCGCCGAGCCGTCGCGGTTGCCGACGAGGCGAAGCATGATCAAGTCGCTCCGCGCCGCCCGAAGCGTCGTAAAATCGAGCCCGCGCGACGGCGGCAAGTTCGTCAAAAATATGCCGGCGCCGGCCCCCGGCGCGGTGATGATGGCGCGCGCGATCTCGCGTCCCTCCGGCTTGTCGAGAGCCAGGGCCACCGACCGCTTTGCTTTGTTGAGGCCGGCCCAGTAGAGGCTGGCGCCCTCGCGGGTCACCGGCCAACGGGTGAAATCGATACCGCCGCCGATCGGATCGATGCGGATGACCTCGGCACCCATCTGCGCCATCGTCATGCCGCCGAGCGGCGCGGCAACAAACGCCGAAACCTCGACGATCCGCAGGTCTTCGAGCAAGCGGCTCATCGCTGCATTCTCGGTCCTCGCCCGACGGCGACCGCTGTCATTACCGATTTCTTGTGGCGCAGGCGCCAGCCCGCGAAAGTCCACGGCCGGTTCGAAACAACATATGCGCCGCGCCTTGGTGCGAAGAGGAATACGCGTCTGCAACGCCTGCGCGGCAGCTCCGCCAGCGCCTGCACCAATTCGTATCCGTCGCCCTCATAGGCGGAAAGGCGAGCCTGGTCGACCGTGCCGACACCGTCGAGGATTACGCCGTCGACCGCCGCGCGCCGCTGCCGCAACACCACGGGATAGTTCGCGCCACGCACTCCCTTGCATCGATGCCCACGCAATACTGCCGGCACGAGCGAACGCGGCCACATTCGCCTGCCGAGAACCGCCGACAACAGGTCACGGTCCATCAATGTGCCGTAGAAGAAGAATGCGGCCCTACGCACCGGCGATGAACGAGCGCAGCGAGCGCGCTTCGAATTCGACCTCGTCGAGCCGGTTCTTGACGACATCGCCGATGCTGACAATACCGCAGAGCCGCCCGTCCTGGACGACCGGGAAGTGGCGAATGCGGCGGTTTGTCATCTCCGCCATCAGCTGCTCGACGCTGTCCGCCGGGTCGCAGGTGATCACCCGCTGCGTCATTACTTCGGCGACTTTGAGCGATAACAGATCGGTGCCGCGAGCCGCGAGCGCATGCACGACATCGCGCTCGGAAATGATCCCGTCGACGCTCTCGCCGTCCTTGCTGACGACGATGGCGCCAATATTGCGCGAGATCAGTTGGTCGACGGCGGCGCCGACCGTCTCATCCGGTCCGATCGTCGCGACTGCCCGCCCCTTGGTGCGCAAAATGGTCTCGACGTTCATGGCGACCTCGCAATCTCTCGTGCGGCGGCGATAGAATAGGACAAAATGCCGCACAGAGCGAATGAATCTCGCCCAATGGGCCCGAGCACGGCGTCATTCCAAGAGCAACCCGGAGGAGATGGGATGGAGCGTATCGAGGTCGGCGGAGTCTCGCTGGAGGTCACGAGCGTGGGCGAAGGGCCGCCGCTATTATTCCTTCATGGCGGGGATTATTTCGCGCAACATCGGGATTTCTTCGAGACCCTGGCGCGGCAATGGCGCGTCTTCGTCCCGCGCCATCCGGGTTTCGGCCGCTCCGAACGGCCCGATGGTTTCCGCACCGTTCACGATCTCGCTTATCTCTATCTCGACCTGCTCGACCGGCAGGAGCTCGGGAAGGTGACGCTGGTGGGCTCCTCGTTCGGCGGATGGATCGCGCTCGAGATGTGTGTCCGCTGCGTCGAAAAGATCGACCGCCTCGCGCTGATCGACGCGGTCGGGGTCAAATTCGGCGGACGCGAAGATCGCGACATCGCCGATATTTATGCGCTTTCTCACGACGAGTTGCTGCGGCGGACGTTTTCCGATCCGGCCGGCGCGGTGCCGGACTACAGCCAGCTGACCGACGACGAGGCGATGCTGGTTGCCCGCGACCGGCAAGCAACAGCCCACTATGGCTGGCGCCCCTATATGCATAATCCCGGTCTGCGCCAGTGGCTGCACCGGGTGCGCGTGCCGGCGCTGGTGCTCTGGGGCGACAGCGATGGCATCGTTTCCTCCGACTATGGACAAAAACTCTGCCGGTCTCTACCGAACGCTCGCTTCGAGTTGATCAGCGAGGCCGGGCATTACCCGCAGATCGAGCGTCCGGCAGAGGTCGCCGATGCAATCGATCGTTTTGCGCGGGCGGAGGTGTTGTGATGAAAGTCTGGCATTTCAGCGAGATGGCCTATCACCCGGCCTGGCCGCATCTCGCCGATTCCTATCGCGTCGTCATCCCGAGCCGGCTCTTCGACCCGAAGATTGGCGCCGACCTCTATCACCGCTATCTCGACGAATGGGCGCTGTGCGACGAGCTCGGCATCAACATCATGACCAACGAGCACCACGCAACCGCGACTTGCGCCGACTCGGTGTGCACGATCCCGATGGCGATCCTGGCCCGCGAGACAAAAAAGGTGCGGCTGCTCGCGCTCGGCATGCCGATCGGCAACCGCAACGACCCGATCCGTGTCGCCGAGGAATATTCGATCCTGGACGTCATCTCACGCGGCCGTATCGAGATGGGGTTTGTCAAAGGCGTGCCGTTCGAAATCGCCCCGGCCAACACCAACCCCGCGGAGTTGGTGGAGCGCTTCTGGGAAGCCCACGACCTGATCTTGAAGGCGATGACCAGTCATGACGGCCCGTTCAACTGGGAGGGCACGCATTTCCACTACCGGCAGGTCAATGTCTGGCCGCGGCCGTGGCAGCAGCCGCACCCGCCGGTGTGGATGCCGGTCGGCAGCTCCGGCAGCGCGATTGAGGCGGCGGAGCGCGGCATGACCATCGGCGTGCTCAACACCGGCTGGGTGCGCACGCCGCCGATCTTCGAGGCTTACCGCAACAAGGCGGCCGAAGTCGGCCGCCCGATGACGCCGCAACGGCTGGCCTATATGGCGCTGATCGGCGTCGGCGACAGCCGCGCGGAAGGCGAGCGCCGCGCCGACCAGATCCTCGGATACAGCCGCACCTCGGGCATTGTCGCGCCGCAATTCATGAACCCGCCGGGCTACGCCTCGGCAGCGCAGAGCGCACAGGCCCTCAAGACGAGCGGTGCCGGGTTCCGCGCCGGCCGCATCCAGTCGCGCGACGGCCGCAACATCGATCCGCGCGCGATGACCGTCGAGGACGCGATCGGCGCCGGTCTCGTCTTCGCCGGCACGCCCGACGACGTGTTCGACCAGTTGGGCGCCTTCTACGACCATGTCGGCGGCTTCGGGCACCTGCTGATGATGGGCCAAGGCGGCTTGCTGAGCCACGAAGACACCGTCGCCAACCTCACGCTCTTCAGCCGGGAGGTGCTGCCCCGCCTTACCGATCTCGGCGTGTGAACGGCACGTAAACAGCGGCGGAGCTCGGCCGTTTTGGTCCCCGATGGGGATCACGAAATTGCCTAAATCAGCGGCAATCTCTCCATCGATGGCCCATCGGAGGAGAACTGTCGATGTGGAAGGTACCTGCTTCGATCCTCTGCCTGGCGGCGCTGCCGCTTGTGGGATGTGCGGGGAATTACACGGCCCCGCAAGCAGCGGCGGTGACGCCGGCCCCGGTTGCTGCTGACGCGCCCTATTATTACGCTCCGGCGGTTGCAGGGGTTTACGCGACTGGTCCCGCAGCCCCCTCCGCAGTCCTGGTGTTTCTGCCGGGCGCCGATGTCGTCGCGAGCGAACCGGCGCTGTGGGAGGCGCAAGGGTTTGACGTGGTGATGCCGCAGCAGGCTGACATTTACCGGTTCGCAGCCGACGAAGCGGCGGCGATGGCGCGCCTCATTGCGTCGGCGGAAGCGATGGCGAATGTGCCGATCTGGCTGGTCGGCCCGAGCCAGGTGATCGAAGCCGCCATTCCGCAGACGGGCGGAGTCTCCGGCGTCATTGTCACCTCGGGCAGCTCCCCCACTTTCAGCTGCAGCGAGAGCTTCTCGTACTACAACCTGGGCACCGGCGCACCGCCGCAGGTCAAGGTCAGGTGGTCAGGCGATTGCGGCACAGGGATGCCCGCGACAACCGGGCAACCGCCGGTGCTGCAGCCAACTCCAGTCCCGCGGCCCCACCAAGCCCCGCTCATCGAAACCCGTAGCAACGGACTACCGCACGCAGCACCGCGGCCCCGCATCATCGAGGCTTCCGCCGCCGGCAACAACCTGCCGCCGGCCGCGCAAGTCCGCCGCCTCGCACAGCTGATCAAAGCCGCCCCGCCGAGTTGAGCGACAGTTCCCGCGGACGGATTTTGCCATCGCAAGGAACGATTGCTGACGCTGTGTCACGCTGTTCTCAGAGGGGCTAGACCCCTACTTAAGGGGCGAACCCTGAACGAGCCTTCGTGCAGTTGGCCGAAGCGCGGGAGCTGAGGGCAGACGATCGCTTTTCAAGCATCGTCCGCCCGAAGGTTTTCGAACGCTCAGGTGGCGGGTATCGGGGAGTGTCGGCGTCCAGTCCTTGTTCGAAGCCACTTATTCCGCCGGCTTGCGCAAGCCCCGCGGGCAGTGGCCTAGTATGACCGATAACCGGGCGGCGGCGGATAGCCGTAGCCTTGCGGCGGGTAGCCATAGCTCTGCGGTGGATACCCGTAACCCGGGCCATAGCCGGGCGGAGGAGGCGGCGGCGGGGTCGTGGCGGCGCCGGTTAGCGCGCCGCTAGCTCCGCCGATCGCCGCGCCGAGTGCGGCGCCGTGTCCGCCGCCAACCGCGCCGCCGATCGCTGCTCCGGCGCCGGCGCCGAGCAGACCGCCGCCGACTGCGCGTTGGCCGGGATCATAAGGGTTCGTGCAACTCGCCAACACCAGCACAAGCCCCACAGCCGCCAAGCCGGGAGCAAGCAATCGCCTCATCGTTCCGTTCCTTCTCAAAGTTTCCGGGCAGCCGCCGATTCCGATCGGCCACGATAGAGCCATTCTGCGACGGTAGAAACGCACCGCACAGCAATTAATTCCTGTATTTGAGAAGCGAGCCGCACCGGGGGTTCGGCCCGGCGGTGCGGCGGCGGCAACGATGGGGCGCCGGAGGACGAATCGGCCGTTGCCGCATCCGAGCAAGCGTGACGCAATATCGTCCCCAAGTCGCCATCCCCGGCGGAACAAACTGAGCCGATCCTTCGTTTCGGCCTCGGACACCTCAAGAGGAGGGGACGATGAAATCGATGCTCGGTGCGCTCACCGCCGTTCTGCTCGCCGGAGCGATCTGCATTCAGCCGGCTCACGCTCAGCCGATGCCGCAAGGATCTTACCTCAACAGCTGTAGGCATGTCGGAATGGAGGGCGACCGGCTGTTCGCCGACTGCCGGCGGATGGATGGAAGCTGGGAACGCACGGCTCTAGATGTCGGCCGGTGCGTCGGTGACATCGGCAATTCCAATGGCCGACTGACCTGCAACCGCGCGCCGCGAGAGGGTTACGGCTCGAGCGGGTGGAGAGGTTGGCGGGAGGGCTATGGTCCCAGCGAGCGCTGCTCGGGGATTCTCGATCCCTATGAGAGAGAGCGCTGCTGGCGGGGCTGGTAAAGCCTCGGCAAGGCCCCGGTGGGGGACGCAACCGAAGTCTTGACGACGCAAAAACAAAGCCCCGGCCAAACTCGGCTGGGCCTTTTTTGCGCTCATTCGAGGCCGCTGACGACGCCGCTGATCAGGTTCTCGTCGAAGAGCGGGGCATGATTGATCGCGCTGGGTTCCGCCAGCGGTTCGATTGCGGCTATGAGCTCGGCAAAGCGATGCTCTGCCCGTCGGCACAAATTTTCAGCCGCTTCGGCGGCCACCGCAACAAAGCGGAGCTTGTCGCCGGGCCGGCATCTGGCGATAGCCGGAAAGTCGGCGGAGACAACCGTGGCAATTTTGGGATATCCGCCGGTCGTCTGATGGTCGGCGAGCAGCACGATCGGCTGCCCCGAGCCGGGTACCTGGATCGAGCCGGTAGCGATGGCATCCGAGATGATATCCCAGCCGCCGCGATGCCGCAGTGGCGGTCCCTCCAGCCGCATACCCATGCGATCGTAGTCGTTAGAGACGCGGAATTCGGCGCTCAGCAACGCCGTCATCGCCTCTGGCAAGAAATATTCCTGCTGCGGGCCGAGAACGACCCGGATCGGCCGCTCGCCAGCCGCGGGAAGTGACGGCGGCACCCGCAATTCGGGCCGTTCAGATGCCCGCGCCATCGCCAACGGTACGACGTCCTGTTTCTCCAAAGGGCGCCCGTGCAGCCCGCCCAGTCGCGCACGCACATATGTCGACGCGCTGCCGAGGACGAGCGGCACCGCGATGCCGCCTTCGACCGCGAGATAGCAAGGTGCGGATTGGGCACCGATCACGACCTCAAAGACCTCACCACGCCGCAGCATCGTGCTCTGGCCGGGGGGTATCATCCGTGGCTGCTTATCGCGAATCGAAAGATTGGCCCCGGTGCCGACGAGCGCCACCCGCGCGCTGTCGGCCACGATTTCAAAGGTGGGGCCGCTGAGCAGGATTTCGAGCGCCGCCATCCCGTGGGGATTGCCGGTCAGCGCATTGGCCAGCCTCAGGCCGAAGCCGTCGAGCGCGCCTGAGACCGGCACGCCGATTGCCTGGTAGCCGATCCTCCCCAGGTCCTGCACGCTTGTGTGCAGGCCGGGCGCCAGCACTTTGAGACCGGGGATCATGCCGCGAGCGGCGTGCTCTCGACCGTGTAGCTCCGGTCCTCGATCGCGCGCCGGATCGACGCGAAAGAGGCAGCATCGATCGGTTGAAAGAGGACGGCGTCACCAGGCGCAAACAGCGCCGGTCGGGCGCACTCGGGATCGAACAGCCTGATCGGGGTGGCGCCGATCAGATGCCAGCCGCCCGGACTCTCATACGGATAAATTGCGGTCAGCGAGGTGGCGATCGAGATCGATCCGGCGGGAACCCGCACCCGCGGATCGGCCCGGCGCGGCAGCGCCAGCGGTTCCGGCAGATCGCCCATATACGGAAAGCCGGGGAGAAATCCCAGCATGTAGACATGAAATCGCGTGCCGCTGTGCAGCGCCACGACCTCGGCGGGCGTCAACCGCGTGAGTTGTGCGACCTCTGCTAGATCGGGCGCGTATTCGCCCTCATAGCAGGCCGGCACGCGCCAAAGTGTTGCTCGGGCCGCTGGGTTGTCCCCGCGATCGAGCAGACCTGTAATTGCCTGTTCGAGCTCGCTGCGGCCAGTTGCCAGCGGATCGTAATAGACCATCAGCGAGCGGAAGGTCGGAACCGTCTCGACGAGTCCTTTTGGCGCATTCGCACGGATGACCGCGTCGAGGCTGAGGACGCGCTCGCTCAGTGCCCGGTCGGCGCGGTCGCCGAATTCGACAACGAGGGCGCGGTCGCCGGCGGAGAGGAAGCGCACGTTCATCGGTTTCCCTGTTAGACTTGGAGCATCCCAGCCTGGGCTGATCGAGGGAAGGAGGCGGCATGGCCAAACAGATCAACCTCAACGCCGATATGGGCGAGGGTTTCGGCGCATACGACATCGGCGACGACGCGGGTTTGCTAAAGGTCATCCGTTCCGCGAGCATCGCCTGCGGGTTCCACGCCGGCGACCCGGTCGTCATGCAGCGGCTCGTCACCGAGGCGGCCGCGCAGGGGGTCAGCATCGGCGCCCATCCGGGCTTCAACGATCTGTGGGGCTTCGGACGGCGGCGCATCGACATGAACCCGCGCGAACTCGAATACATAACCGCTTATCAGATCGGCGCGTTGCAGGCGATGGCGTGTTATGCCGGTGCCACGGTGACGCATCTGAAGCCGCACGGCGCGCTCAACAACATGGCGGCCGAGGACATCGAATTGGCGCTGGCGATCGGGCGTGCGATCAAGACGGTCGACCGCGACATCATCTATGTCGCGCTCGCCGGCTCGCAAATGGAGAAGGCCGGCAGAGAACTCGGGCTGCGGGTGGCCCGCGAGGGGTTTTGCGACCGACTCTATGACGACGATGGCAATCTGACCTCGCGCAAGGTGCCGGGGGCGGTGCTGCACGACCCCGAGGTGATCAAGGAGCGCGTCGTCAACATGGTGGTGAACGACGAGATCGTCTCGCGCACCGGCGGCAGACTGAAGGTCCGGCTCGACACCTTGTGCCTGCACGGCGACGAGCCTTCGGCCGTCATCGCCGCGCGGGCCGTCCGTCAGGGCCTCGAAGCCGCCGGAGTAAAGATCGTAACCCTGCCCGAAATGAATCTCTGCTGAGAACGGCTAGGTGGCGAGATAGCCGCCATCGACCCAGAGCTCGGCGCCGGTGATGTAGGAGGCCTCGTCGGAGGCGAGGAACAGTACGGCGTTGGCGACCTCCTCGACGCGGCCGGCGCGGCCCATCGGGACCTGCCGCAGCATCCGGGCGCGGACCTCGGGGTCCGCAGTGCGCCCCGAAGAGCGCATCGGCGGCATCAGCCCGGGATGGACGGAATTGACCCGGATGTTGTCGGCGCCGTGCTGCACGGCCGCCGCCTTGGTCAGGGTGCGGACCGCGCCTTTCGAGGCATTGTAGCCGACATGGACATGGTGCTGGCCGGTGATGCCGGAAATCGACGAGATATTGATGATCGACCCGCCGCCTGCCGCCTTCATGCGCGGGATCGCGAATTTCATACCCAGAAAGACGCCGCGCGCGTTGACCGCCATCAGCCGGTCCCAGGCCGCGGTCTCGAACAGATCCTCGACCGCGCTGCCGCTCAAGCCCGCATCGTTGACGAGGATGTCGAGCCTGCCGAACTCGGCGATCGTCGCGTCCACCGCCGCCTCCCATTCCGCCTCGCTGCCGACGTCGAGATGACGGAAAATCGCAGCGCCATTGGCCTGCGTGATCTCGGCGGCGACCCTGTTGCCTTCCTCGTCGAGCACGTCGGCGATCGCGACCTTGGCGCCCTCGCGCGCGAAAATCCGCGCCATGCTGGCGCCCATGCCGGAGGCCGCCCCGGTGATCAGCGCCACCTTGTTCTCCAGTCTCATTTCCTCCCTCCCTTGATCGTGCCTGCGGGTCAGACCACGGCGATCTGCTGCCGCAACTCGCCGGTGAAGAGGCTCTTGGGGATCATTGCGTGCACGCCGCGCACGATATCGACGACCTGCGTCACGCGAAAGCTGGCCGCGATGCTGCACAGCGCGTAAGCGTCGAGCGGCGTCAGCTTGGCGCGCGTCGCGAGAAAATCGATGGCGTTGCGTGCCGCGAGACTCATCGCGGTATTGAGATCCTTGTCGAGCCCCACCGTAATCCAATGCGTCGCCGTCTCCGCGACGGGCCAATGGAAATTCTTTTGCTTATGCAGGACGACCTGGATCAACACCTCCTGCATGCGGGTTTCGAGCGCGGTCAGACAAATCTCGCCGTCACCCTGTACGGCATGCGAGTCGCCGGTGTAAATCAGCGCACCCGGTTTCCACACCGGCAGATAGAGGGTCGAGCCCTCCGCCAATTCGCGCAGGTCGAGATTACCGCCATGCGGGCCCGGCGGCACTGAGCTCGTCACACCAGGAGTGAGCGGCGGGAAAAAGCCGTCGGGCGGCGCGACGCCCAATGTTCCCTGGAACGGCGTCAGCGGAATGTTGATGTCGGTCGCAAACTTGCCCTGCATCGTTGTCAGGTCGAGATCGACGTATTTGATCTGTCCCTGCTGGAAATCCGGCGGCAGCAAGCCGGTGCCTAAAGGCGCCGGGTTGTTGAACACCGCACCCCAGTTTGCGGGCTTGAGGCGCTTGTAGCGGATTTCGACGACGTCGCCCGGCTCGGCGTCTTTGACGGCGATGGGACCGATGATCGAATGCGGCCCTCGCCCCGGGTTGCTGGTGCGCAGCTCCGCAAGACGGCTGACCGGGACTCCCGGCTGCATTTCGTTCAGAAAATGCGACCAGGTGTTCGGAAAGCTGACGGAGTCGCCGGAGTCCACCGTGAGGATGGGCGGCAAGGTTTCGTCGAAGACGCCGAGCCGCACCGTCTCCTTGCTCGACTCAACCACATGGACGCGGCCTGCCCCACCGTTCCCGCCAGCGGCCAGGGCCCTATCGCCGCTCTCGGCCGCCTGCGCGAGCTTGCCGAACCACGGTCCCGCTGCCGCAAGTGCGCTCATGAAGCTGCTCGCCTGCAGCAATTGACGCCGGGCCCGGCCGCGGGCGGTCAGAAACCCGTCGAAGCGCTCCTGGTCGACTTCGTCCATGTGCAGCAGACTGTCCGCCGTCCGCCTGTCCAACGCCCCGTCCTTGATGTCCTCGCGGATGACGCCGGTACCCTTCTCGTCGCCGCAACCAAAGAGGCCGCCGCAATCGTGGGCCTGCGCCGATGTTTTACCGGTCTCATGATCATGCTGATGTCCCACGGCCACTCCCGGTTGTGTCGATTACGATGCGTTGTGCAATCTGCAGCGAATCTGCAGCAAAATCGTCCTCAGGTTGTAGCTGCGACCCCATTGGTTCAGGAGTGTACCCGAATTAATTGGGCCATTTTATGGTCGAGAAAATCGCGGGATTTCAAGCTTACTCGAACACGTGCGTATGACCATTGCGAGCCTCGGCAACGAAACCCAACGATCGCCAGAACGGCTCGCTTCCGGCGCCCGTATTGACGGTGACCGTCCGACCGAGCGCACGTGCCCGGGCGAGGAGATGCTCGGCTAATGCCCACCCGATCCCGTTTCGCCGAAACGCCGCCCGGATATAGAAACGCCGCATGCGCAATGTCTCCGGCTGTACGGGATCGATCGTGAGCCCGCCGACCCCCGCCAGCTCTCGGCTCAGCGTTGCCGCCATTAACGCCTCGCCTTCACGATCGAACCGCACGGTGCCCGCGGTCCATTCATCCGCCAACCGCTCGATATGCCGGTAGCCCTCCGCGCGAGCCGCGGCTCTGAGCACATCAAAGCCGGCAGGCAATTCTGTCACGATCCGTTCGAGCCGCATGCAACCTCTCAGCGGGGGACTACACGGTCGGGGGGCGAGCGCTCTCGGAGGTGGGTACACGCGCGCGTGCGCGCGCGGCGAAAATATATCAAGCACAACTGATTGAAATTCTTTGACTTGAGGTCGGGAAAACAGGGCGATCAGGACGCGGCAACTCAAACGCAACAACAGGCACGGGCGGGCCTCCAATGACCGTAGCTCGGCAAAGATCCTGCAATATGTGTTCCCTATACGTTCCAGTCAAGTTTGCCGTCGCCATACCGATGAGGACACAGAGCGACCGCTACTGCGCCGATACCTTCCGTTCGAGAACTGCGGGCCAAACCGAAGGGTGGAAAGGCGACATTCTCGGTTTGCCTGGATGTGATGCCCCAGGCTTGAAAACAGTCATTGACCGGCTTAAGCCTTGAGCGGAGATCCAACCCATGCGCCCCGCGATTGTGCCAATGGGCGTGAGCCTCGAACGTCCAATTGGCCTAGACGGTCGCACTGCGCCGCAATAGCCGACCCGCCGCGCAGCACCTTCCCCGGCGATACCGCAGCATTCCCTTCCGACAAAGCCGCACCGTCCGAAATCCCCGAGAGCACTCCGAAATGACGATCCTCATAACATGGCTCTGCCGCTTCATCGCAGCCCCAGCCTGTTGACCTCCTCGGCTCAAGACTCCTCAGGGTCGAATCCGCGGAATACGTGGTCAATAGCGTCCGTCCCCAACCACCCAGCAACCCATCCTGAAGAATCACCGGCTTAGGAATGCTTTCTCCGGGTTTCGCCGCTCGCGCCGATACCGCTCAGTGCTCCGATAGATGAGGGCAGCAGCGACACTCCCTACGAGCGGAGGGAGGAGGATCATCAGCACATCCAATATCGTAATGGGCTCCTTAGGGATCAGACCGATCGAAGCGGGCGAAACAGACCTTGCCGGGGCCGTCGCCACGACTGGTGCCGGCGTATCACCGGACAGCAGATACCAGAAGAGGCCGAGTATCCCCAGTGCAACCAGCAGCGGGATCAGCCACCGTCCCAGATACGGAGCATCGTGAATCACGTTGATGGCGCGAGGCGCCACTTGCTCGACGCGGCGCGTCGCCGTCTGGACCGGCGTTGATTGCAGAAAGCCGGAGAGCGAAGCCGCGATGCCCGACGGGATGACCCCGCCAGGGGTAATCTGACCGATCAGTTTCGGTAGGATATAGCCGATAGCGGTTGCGACGACGCCGCTCCCGAGGCCGAGCCTGCTCGCGATCCCGCCGAGCGCGGTGCTGCCGAGCGCCCTCTCGACCTGCGGACCGGCAAGCACCGTTCCATCGGTTCTACCGAGCCATGAGGTGACTTCGGAGCCGAGCCCGGCTGCTCTGAACTTGTCGATAAACCCGCTTACCCCGCCCGGGGAGCCGGTGATCAGATGCACGAGCTCCTGCATCAGCTGGCCGGCCTTCGGGCCAAGCCCAAACCGGCTCGCGACATCGTCGATCGCGCTATCAATCAAGGGCATTCTTGACCCTCCGATACCAACGTCCAAATCGACGATTTGCAGCGATTTTCACTCACGGGCGATGAGACCTATCCTGTGCTCAGCGAAAAGTGAAAATATAAGAGTAGTGATCAGACAGCTAAGCATTAGGAGGAAAACAGGTCGATTTTGCGATAATACCGCAACATAAAGATATACAATGCCACATGCTATACTTAGTGCCAATACAAAAAATATAAGAGCTGTTGGGAGCCTTCGAGACGTAGGAGAGACAACCTGGAGCAAATTAAATTTGCTTAAAAAGATGACTACGCTCGCCGAGTTAGTAACGATACAAAATAGAATAAGTTCTCGATAAACGTTTTCTGGGTGTATAAGCAGGTCATATTCGTTATCTGTTAAGAGCGCAACTAGCGCAGCCAATAGCGTGCACAAGAGGGGTATTAGTCCCAATCCGGCGCATCCGCCCCATTCTGACAACGTTTCTTTCCATAGAATTTTCGTTGTATACTTGTTTACAGACGCATGTGGAACGTGATAAACGTGATAGTTGCGGAATGGATTGTCCCGACCAGATTCCCAGGAAACTCGTCGCGTGTGAGAGTACCGATCACTTTCGGTAGCATATTGCCGATGGCGTCTGCGACGGCGCCACTCCCCAGATCCCGCCAAGTACGGTATTGCCCAGCGCCCTCTCGACTTGCGGACCCATAAGGACGGCTCCGTCGCTTCTGCCGAGCCAGGAGGTGACTTCGGAGCCGAGCCCGGCCGCTCTGAACTTGTCGATAAACCCGTCTACCCCGCCCGGAAAGGCTGCGATCAGGAGCACGACTTCCAGCACCAGCGGGCGGGCCTCAAACCCAAATCGAGCCACGAGTTCATCGATCGCACTCTCTAGGGAACCCCTCATACCTTTAGCCTCGAAACCAATATTCGCCAGATTCCCGGCAGCTTTGACGCCAGGATGATCCTCCCTTTGACCGGCGTGGACAACGGCAAATCGCCTTCGCTTTCACAAAGTCCAGGGGGTGACGCCTGACCTGCGGTCGCTGTCACCGCTACTGCGCTAAGAGGTCCGCTTCGGGCGTGGGCCACCGTCGCCGTCAACACAAGCGAATGCCCGCAGTGGGGCGAGGCTGTGTGAAAACATGCACGCGCGAAGAACGCGCAGCATTGCTTTCTGTATTGTCTTTCCCCCATAGCGGTCGTCAGTGCTTTTTTTCAGACTGACGAAATCGAGAAAGATTTTCTACGCGCAGATTGAATGCCTGTGTTTTCACACGGCCTCGGTCGAACCTTGCCGCTCGATCTCGGTGGCGCGAATGGCCACCGTCGGCGCATAGCCATCAATTGCATAGTCTCTTGTGATGCACCGCGGCGCGCCGCTCGTGGCTCGGCGAGGCGCGGAACTGATAGCCGATATCGATGATCGCCCGGTCGCCGTGCGGCAGAAAGGTGGACAGGGCCGGAAGCGGATCAGTCGACGCCGACCGCGGCGCGGAGGATTTCGCCGATCGCGCGGTGGAGAAAACACGCCGTTTTCCGCACGCAATATCGTCGGTGCGAAAATGGTAGTCTTCCTCAATACCTGCTTTTTAGCGGTTGGGCGGCGGATGCGCTGCATCCAGTTCGTGAAGGTCACTCGGCGTCAGTGTCAGTGAGAGCGCGACGGCGTTCTCCCGTACATGCTCGGCCGAGCCGGATTCGGGAATTGCAATGACATTGCCACTGCCGATGGTCCAGGCCAGCGCGACAGCGGCTGCCGAGCAACCATGTGCGGCGCCGATACGTGCAAGCGCGGGATCACGGAGCAGGCCAGCGCCAGCGCCGCCGAGCGGTGAATAGGCCATCACCGGCATGCCGTGCTGCTCGCACCATGGCAGGAGGTCACGCTCGATACCGCGATTGTCGAGGTTGTAGAGGACCTGATTGGTCGCGCAGCGATCGCCGTGTGGAACACGGAAGAGGTCTTCCATGTCACTGACCTTGAAGTTGGACACGCCCCAAGCGTGAATCTTCCCCGCCGCGCGCAGGCTCTCGAACGCTGCGACAATGCTCGAGAGGTCGGTGTCCCGACTTGGCCAGTGCAGCAGGTAAAGATCGAGATGATCGGTGCCGAGACGGGCCAGGCTCGCGTCGCAAGCCCGCGCGATGCCGTTGCCTGCCACGTGATTGGGCCACACTTTGGAGACCAGGAATACGCGGTCGCGCTGACCGGCAATGACGCGGCCGATCAATTTCTCAGACCGGCCATCGCTGTAAATCTCCGCCGTGTCGATCACCGTCATCCCGAGCGAAAGGCCTGTGCGCAGCGCTTCTTCCTCAGCGGCCTCCGGATGTCTTCCCTGCGCGAGATTTGCCGAGCCCTGGCCGAGTGCCGGGACAATTGTCCCATTAGGGAACTTTACCGTGGGGGTAGCGGCACGAGCCGATGCGCTCGATAGCGCGAAAATCATTGTGCCGACCGAAGAGAGCGAGGCGCCAAGCACTACGCAAAGCCCATTGAATTCACGCCGGTTCAGCAACTGCTTATTCATATTTGACCCCAGAAGCGGTCCGTCGCGGCCAGCCTCATCGAAATTCGCTCATCGCCGCTCGGGGCTCGACGAGGTGTGACCGAGGACCGCCTAGTCGCCGTGAGGCAGAAAGGTGGTCAGGGCCGGAAGCTGGTCAATCGATACCGATGGCGGCGCCGAGGGTTTCGCCGATGGGGCGGTTGAGAACGAGGTCGGCGATTGCGTCGAGACCGGTTGGCTCGCGGTTGATGATGACCAAGGTGGCGCCGTTGTGCTTGGCCAGTTCCGGAAAGCCGGCCGCCGGGTAGACGACGAGCGAGGAACCGAGGACGATGAAGAGATCGGCGGCCAGGGTCTCGATCTCGGCGCGCCGCATCGGCTCCTGCGGCATCGCCTGGCCAAAGGAGATCGTCGCGGTTTTGACAAAGCCGCCACAGTCATCGCAAACCGGCGCCTCGCCGGTACCTTCGAAAGCATGGCGCAGCGCTTCCAGCTCATAACGCCCCTTGCAGTCCAGGCAATGCGCATAGGTCGTGTTGCCGTGCAATTCGATGACCCGATCATCGGCAATGCCGGAGGCCTGGTGCAGGCCATCGATATTCTGCGTGATCACGGCGGCGGCCTGGCCGCGGCGGACGAGCTCGGCGACCGCGCGATGGCCGCGGTTCGGAGCTGCTGCGCGAAAGGTTTCCTCCATCGCGAAGCGGCGCCGCCAGGTTTCGCGGCGCGCCTCTTCCGAGGCGAGGAAATCCGAGAAGTCGATCGACGCCATGCGCGTCCAGATCCCGCCGGGGCTGCGGAAATCGGGGATTCCGGACTCGGTGCTGATCCCGGCACCGCTAAAGACGACGGCGCGGCGCGCCTGGGTGATCGCTTGCGCGAGTTCGGCGATTTCTTGATCGTCTGTCATAGGCGAAGTTTGGCAAATGCGGCGCCGCCCGCCAAGCCCGCTATGCGATCTTAGAACCGTGAGCACTCTCACCGCCTATCTCGCCGCCGAAGGCTTTGTCGCCGAACTCGAACGTGAGCTCGGCGCCGTTGAGCGCAGGCACGGACGGTTGCTGATCGCGCCAGGTCCGCCACGGTCCGCGGCCTGGGCGGCGAATGTCTGGCTCGAACTACAAGAAATCACCATCGCGTCGATTTCGGACGCCGCAACAAAGCTGCGTGCGATCCAGCGAAATTGGGTGGCTTATGCGCCGCGCTTCCACCGCCGCGCCGTGTTGATCCAGGAACGGCTGCCCAAGGTCTCCGCCAAGCCGGTCGTTTTCGGGACATCGCCGCCGAGCGCACCGCTCGGCTCGTGGACATTGCTCGATGCCGGGACGATCTTCGCGGCGCCGCACTGTACGAGCCCCTTTCCGAACGGTGAGGTCTGCTTTGTCGAAGACCGCAGCGGCCCGCCTAGCCGCGCCTATCTGAAGCTCTGGGAAGCCTTGACGCTGGTCGGTCGGCAACCGGGGCCGAACGAGATTTGCGTCGATCTCGGCGCGAGCCCCGGCGGCTGGAGCTGGGCATTGTCGAAAATGGGGGCGCATGTGATCAGCGTCGACAAGGCGGCGCTGGCGCCGGAAGTCGCCCACCTGCCCGGGATCGAATACCGCCGCGAGAGCGCGTTCGCGCTCGACCCGCGCATGATCGGCCCGATCGATTGGCTGTTTTGCGATGTTGTGTGCTACCCGCCGCGGCTGCTGGCGCTGGTCGAGCGCTGGCTCGCCGTCGGCACCTGCCGAAACTTTGTCTGCACGATCAAATTCCAAGGCGAAACCGATCACGACACTGCCCGCCGCTTCGCCGCCATTCCCGGCTCGCAGCTGCGCCACCTGTTCCACAACAAGTACGAGCTGACCTGGATCAAAATCGGGTAGCATCGACGCCGCTATTTGGCCGATGGGAGGAAATTCATGGATCTAGGTTTGCGGGGTCGTAAGGCGCTGGTGACCGGTGCGTCGAAAGGGATCGGGCGGGCTTGCGCCGAGGCATTGGCCGAAGAGGGGTGCGATGTCGTGCTGGTGGCGCGAACCGCCGCCGATCTCGAAACCGTGAGAGCGAAGATTGTCGGCCAGCACAATGTCGCGGTGCGGCATTACCCGCTCGACCTCTCCGACAGCCGCAATGTCGACAAGCTCGCCGAGGAATGCGCCGATACCGAGATCCTGATCAACAATGCGGGCGCAATCCCCGGCGGCAACATTGATGGGATCGACGAGGCGCGCTGGCGCGCTGCCTGGGACTTAAAGGTTTTCGGCTATGTCAACATGACGCGCCGCTTCTACGCACTGATGCGCGAGCGCAAGAAGGGGGTCATCATCAACATCATTGGCGCCGCCGGCGAGAACCCGGATTTCGATTACGTCGCCGGCTCGTCCGGGAACGCCTCGCTGATGGCGTTCACGCGTGCGATGGGCGGCACCGCGCCGCGCGACGGGCTGCGCGTCCTTGGCATAAACCCCGGGCCGGTCTTGACCGACCGGCTTATCACATTGATGCGCACCCGCGCAGAGACCCAGTTCGGCGACGCCGAGCGCTGGACCGAATACATGAAGCCACTCGCCTTCGGCCGCGCCGCCAAGCCGGAGGAAATCGCCTGGATGGCGGCGTTCCTCGCCTCTGACCTTTCGGGCTACACAACCGGCTCGATCTGTACGATCGACGGCGGTGGCTCGAGCCGCCGCTCGGCGTTGTAGGATCGTTCGCTCGTTCTGTCTTTTCAGCGCGCGGTGGCTTTAATGAAGTGGGTGCGCTGGGAGGGCGCGGCGGCCTAATGTGCGCAGCAGTGCGTAAGCCATCGCGGCGAAACTGCCGCGCCGGCTGCCGTAGTTTTCACTCGGGCCGATAATCGACCCTATCAATGCCGCACGCCCGCCGTGGTGAAGGCGGCGCTGACAGGTTCCTGCATTTGGTCGAGAACAATCGCACCAACCACTGCAAGCACGATCGCCGCGAGGCAGGCGGTGACGAAAATGCGCATAGTCGGTTCCTTTGTTGACTCATCGTGCAAGGTAGGATCGCGTAACTTGTGATTTCAAGCGCCTGCCGATGGTGGACGCGACGAGGCGGATCTGCGGTTGGTACGCGGCAGGAGGCGGGGCGTGTCCTCGCATTGCCGCGGCACTTGGCGCTGGAACGGCGTACATGCGTCTCTCACTGGGACGCTTGATCTGGTGTGTCATATTGGTCGGGGCGGCTGCCGCTCGCGGCCCGGCCGAGGCGCAACTTCGCGGACATGGCGGGCCGATCCGCGCGTTGGCGCTCTCCGCCGACGGCACTACCGCGCTCTCCGGGAGTTTCGACACATCGGCGATCCGCTGGTCGCTTCGCGACAGTCTCGCCGAGCAGGTTTTGCGCCTGCATGAGGGCGCGGTAAACGCCGTCGCGATCCTCAATGATGGCCGCGCCGTGACAGCGGGCGCCGATGCGATTATCGGCATTTGGACGCCTGGGAAGCCGGTGCCGGATAGGATCCTGAGAGGACACGAGGGGCCGATCGTCGCGCTCGCGGTATCACCAGATGGCGCAACCCTCGCCTCAGCGTCATGGGATCGAACGGTTCGCCTATGGCCGCTTGCCGGCGGGCCGGCGGCCACGCTTGAAGGTCACCAGCAAAACGCGAACGGCGTGGCCTTCGCACCCGATGGCACAGCGGTGGTCAGCGCCGGCTATGACGCGACGGTACGCATCTGGCCGCTAACCCGGGCGGGCTCCCCGATCGCCGTGGAGTTGCCGGCGCCCCTCAACGCCGCGACGACGGCGCCGGATGGCGAGATCGCCGCGGCCGCCGCCGACGGTCACGTCTATTTTCTGTCTCCCTCGGGACTGCGGTTCGGCACAATAGAAGCTCTGCCGGCCCCGATCGTCGCGCTCGCGATCTCGCGCGACGGCACGCGTATCGCTGCAGGGGGTGTCAACGGTGCGGTCGCAATGATCGATCGTCAGAGCCGAAGCGTACTGCGCACATTGGCTGGGTCGGGCGTGCCCGTGTGGGCGGTGGGGTTTTCGCCTGACGGCCGCACATTGCTGACCGGCGGCGGCGACCGCACAATCCGCCGCTGGGACGCGGAAAGCGGTGAGTCGCTCGATCCTCCGGAGAGCGGAGTTGACGATCCGCTGGCTGTCTTCGCCGGCGAACCCGGAGCTCAAGTGTTTCGCGCCTGCGTCGCCTGCCACTCCCTTGCGCCCGACCAAGGCAGCCGCGCCGGTCCCAGTTTTCATGGCATTTTCGGACGGCGGATCGCCAGCCTGCCCGGCTACAATTATTCCGAAGCCCTCAAGGATCTCGATATCGTATGGACGCCCGAGACGCTGGTGAAATTGTTCGAGATCGGCCCTGCCCGCTACACGCCGGGCACCAAAATGCCGGAACAGCGCATCGGTTCTCGCGAGGACCGCGACGCGCTCGTCGAGTTCCTCGAGCGGACGACCCGTTGATCAGGATTCGCCCTTGATCTCGCGCTCACGCAGATAATCGTCGGTGGTGCGCAGCTTCGGCCGTTGCGGCGCGTCATGCGGATCGAAGGCTTCCTCGGTGACGGCGATAACCCGGCAATCTCCGCACATCTTGATCAGATCGAGCCGCGGCGGCGCGCTCCGGTACATCCAGTGCGTGCCCTCGAGTTTGCTGAGGACGCTGTCGATCGTGCTTTTGACGCCAAAAGGTTTGCCACAGCGGATGCAGTGAAACGGCTCCTCCTCCCTGAGGACGCGCGTTGCGGCGGCGGCGCCGAACGCGAGGCGCGGGAGGAGCGTGATCACTTTCTCCGGACAAGTCGTCTTGCACAGGCCGCATTGCACGCAGGCATCCTCGGAGAAGCGCAGCACCGGCCGGTCGGGATCGTCCGAAAGCGCGCCGGTCGGGCACGCCGAGACGCAGGAAAGGCACAGTGTACAGCCGTCGCCGATCTCGACGGCTCCGAACGGCGCTCCCGCGGGCAAGTCAATCACTTCGGTTTCGGCGGAAGCCGCGCGCCGGAGTTCGTGCAGCGCAAAACGCAACACCTCGCGGCGGCCTCCCAACGGTTCGAAGCTCGCGGGCCGCGGGACGGGTGCGCCGAGCGTGATTGCGTGCAATGCATCGCCGAGTGCGAAAGGATCGTCGGTCTCGATCGTCGCAATACGGGTTCCGTCGAGGCCGAGACCGGCGAGAGTGGCCTCTGCGAGCGCGATCGTGTGGTAGAGGCCCGCTGGATCGTGGCGCGGCTTGGCGTGCAGCAAAATCCGCACCGCCGCCGCGCCATAGGCGAAGGCGGCGGCGATGCATTCGAGCCCGATCTGCGTCACCTCGTTGACAGCAAGCGGCAGCACATGTGCCGGCAGGCCGTCGCCGTGCCGGGCGAGGGCGTCGATCAGCGCGCCACCATGCGCCTCGTCGTGAAGCAGCAGAACCGGGGGAGCGCCACCCGCCTGGCGATAGACGGTGAGCAGCGTGCGCAGTTTGCGCAGCAGCGCATCGGCGGGCGGCAGGGCGTAACTCGCGGCGCCGGTCGGACAGACCGCGGCGCATTGGCCGCAGCCGGCGCAGATCTTCGCGTCGATCGAAACGTGATCGCCGTCCGGTACGATCGCACTCGTCGGGCAGAGATCGAGACAGCGGTGGCAACCGACGATACGCGAGCGCGAATGGGCGCAAAGCTCGGCATCGAAGGTGATGTAGCGCGGCTTGTCGAAGCTGCCGACGAGGTCGCGTGCGCGCAGCACGGCTCTGAGCATGGCGCCGGGATCCCTCGGATCGGCGCGCAGATAGCCGTCCCGCAGATCAGCGGCGGGGAAAAGCGGCGCGCCGCCCGAGAGGTCGAGCACAATATCACAGCGCGATGTTGCATTGTCACGCGACGGAGCGAAAAGCAGCGCGTCGCGTGAGGAAGGCTGTGGCAAGGAATAATCGTCGACGGTGAGCTCAAACGCACCCAGATAGCCTTTCGCTAAGCGGATCGTTCCTTTGGCGATCGGGAAATCTGTCGTGCGCGGCGGGATGATCTGATCGGGCCGTGTCAGCAGCACGGTGACATCGAGATGCTCCTTTAGGAGGGTTGCGGCCTCGATCGCACCCTCGTCACGTCCGTAGACGAGGAGTACGCCAGCGCTCTCGAGCTGTACGAAGGGAATGGCTGGCATCGGCTCACTGGCAGCGGCGGCGAGCGCCGCCATTTTCGGACCGGCTTGGGCCGCGTCAGCCGACCATCCGGCGCTTTCCCGCAAATTGACGAACCGCAGATCGGCGCGCCCATCCTCGGTCATTTCGCGGAACAGCGCCTCTTCCTGTGTGCAGCTGACCGTGAGGGGCCCACCCGAGTCCGCGAACGTGCGAAACCTGTCGAGCTCCGCCCGGCAGAACTGGCGGCCGGTGACAATATCGAAGTTGCGGCAGCCGCGTGCGAATGCCGCCGTGTCGAGCGGCATCGTGTCTTCACACGTACAAACCACGAGGGTGCGCCGATCAGGCATCAATTTGCTCGCCAGGCGCGATGCGCCGGTGGGACTAACCGCGGACGGATGTTATATTGTTTCCGGATCGCAGGTAAGGCCATAACTTGGTGATGACCCACGTTGAAGTCTTAGTGTCTGACCTGGAATGAGTCCAGCAGTTGCAGTAACTGATCGTCGCCCCCGCGAAAGCGGGGGCCCAGGGCGACCGCTCGAATACTTGCAGCCCTGGGTTCCCGCTTTCGCGTCGCTTTCGCGGGAATGACGGTGTTTGATAAGAAACTGCTTCACTTGGGCTCATTCTGGGTCAGGCTCCTAGGTTAGTCTAACTTAGTTAGCCCGCTGATACTGGCTTATATGGGCCACGTTTTTTCCAGCTCGCACTTCCCTCGGCCTTTGAGGCGCCGCGAGTTTTTTCTCCTTCTGGGCGGTGCGATCCTGGTGACGCACGCCCTCCGCGCCCAGCAGCTGGCGTTACCGGTGGTCGGTTATCTCGGCCCAGGTGCGCCGGAATCAGCTCGCCCATTCCGTGGTGCATTTCTCGATGGCTTAGCAGAAGCCGGCTATGTCGAGGGGCGGAATGTGGCGATCGAGTACCGCTGGGCCGAGGGCAAATATGATCGTTTGCCAAGTCTGGCGCGCGAATTGGTGAGCCGCCAAGTGGCTGTGATTGTCACGGGTGGTGCTACCCCGACGGCGCTTGCCGCCAAGGCAGCGACCGAGACGATCCCGATCGTCTTTGTCCTCGGCTCGGACCCGGTTCAATTTGGCCTTGTAAAGAGCCTTGCACGGCCCGGTGGCAATGTGACGGGCGTAACTGTCCTCGACGTCGAATTGATCCCGAAGGCCTTCGAACTGCTTCATGAATTGGCACCCGCAGCCACCACGATTGCGGTGCTGGTGAACCCGAACAACGTACTCGCCGAGACTCAAACGAGAGGGTCAGAGATCGCGGCCGATAAACTCGGCGTGCGCTTGCTGCTCCTGATTGCAAACAATCAAAACGAGATCGATACGGCCTTCGCCACGCTAGTCGAACACCGGGCTGGCGCTCTTCTGGTAACTGGCGAGCCGCTCTTCTTTGGCGCAGCGCGCGATCAACTCATCGCCCTGGCGGCCCGCCATAAGGTTCCGACAATCTACCAGTTTCGGCAGCTCACGGAGGCTGGCGGTCTCATTAGCTATGGGACCAGCCTAGCCGACGCACAACGCATAAGCGGTGTATACGCCGGCCGCATTCTCAGGGGCGAAAAGCCGGCCGATCTACCGGTGCAACAGTCGACAAGAGTCGAACTGGTGATCAATCTCAAGACTGCAAACGCGCTCGGGTTGACGGTCCCACCATCACTCCTCGCACGTGCCGAAGAGGTGATCGAGTGAGTCAATGTCCATGACCAAAATGCAGCGGGAGCAGCGTTGGGGTACCACCAGGCACAATATGCGTAGCCTCGATCTGCCGCCGCCGTTTCGGCTGCTGGTGCTGCGCGAAGCGGGCGATGCATTCGCCCACGCCTGTGCCCACGCCCCCAGGCTCGGCGCTGGGATGCTGGTTTTCGTCGGACGGTTCGACGTCGCGGAATTTGCAGTCGTACTCGAGCCAGAGGAGGAGCTAGGCGGTGCCCGCCGCAGCTTCTATGCCGGCATGTCGGCGATCGCCGATGCGCTCTCTGCGCTGGCTCCGCCCGAAACGCCGATCGCGATCGAATGGCCGGACCGGCTGGAGGTTGGTCGCGGCTTTGTCGGCGGCGGCCGTCTCGGCTGGCCGGAGCTTGCCGATGAACATGCGAGACCCGATTGGCTCGTCTTCGGCGCCGTCATTCGCCTCGTTTCGCTGACGATGGCTGTCGACGGAGTTGGCGAAACGACCCAGTCGCCGCCTTCTTCGTCAACCCGGCGCAGGCCGGGGTCCAGCCTGCCGCGGCACGAGCCCTCCGAAGAGTTTAGTAACGCATCGCCATTGCTTGACGATCCCGGGGCGACGGAAGCCTTGGTCCCGGCCTTCGCCGGGACGACAAGGGGGGCCATCGCTCACAAAAGCCCGGGGTTGATGCATTCAAAATACCGGCTGCCAACATCGCTGGCAGATGAAGGGTTTGGCGAAGCCACAGCGGAACGCCTGGTCGAAGGCTTTGCTCGCCACCTCATGGTTGTGATTGACCGTTGGCAGGAGGGCGGCTTCGCCGCAATCGCGCCAGGCTATCTTTCGCATCTGCGGCCGGAGCGCGGTGTGCGGCAGGCGATCGACGCGAGCGGGAATCTGCGGATCGAGGGAAGGGGCAGGCCGGCAAAATCTTTGGATTTACGCGCCGCGCTCGCAATGCCGTCATGGCTCGAACGCTTTTGCGGCGATGGACGATGAGCGAGCTCGTCCGCCGCATCGCTGTCGGTATCGTCGTCGAGCGGCGCAAAGCCACCTCGCAATGGGCCGATTTTCTTTGGCGTCCTGTCGCGGTGCTCGCAGGATTGCCGGACAC